>ERZ827088.2439-NODE-2439-length-19500-cov-3.361533_pt1 | contig 19500 bp, 17 predicted proteins | sample MGYA00519922_ERZ827088 | MGnify/ENA primary metagenome ERZ827088 (study PRJEB31778, sample SAMEA3449254) | human gut metagenome | biome: human gut; feature: human-associated habitat; material: faeces | place: United Kingdom | collected 2010/2012 ...
AATGACTTATCACCTCCAAATATTGATACCCGTATCAGTCCACCAGTAAAATTCTGTGCATCTTGCCGATGGATGGTTCTATCATACCAATATTTTTTGGAGAATGCAATGGGGAATCTTAAATTTTTTTAGGTGTCCAAAAAATCTTTTCGTTTTTGTGCAATATTCCCTATAAACTTACTTTGTCAGCTCCGAGAGAATCGACTCAAAGCCCCGGCAGGCCTTCGTCAGCTGGGCGATTTCGATGTACTCGTCGCGTACATGCGCAAGGCTCTCAAGTGACGGCCCGTAACCGATGGTCGGAATGCCAGCTTCCCCGCAGAAGTGGCTGCCGTTGGTGCAGAAATTGTACTGCGTGATGCTCGGATCATAGCCCATTTCCTTGAGCGCCCATACGCAGTGTACCGAGCAGTAGTCGAACTCGATACCCTGACCTATTCTGATAGGACCCGAGCCGAAAACTATTATCTTCTTTTTATCTGTCGGGTGCTGCTCGATAAATTCCGCAGCCTCGTTTTCATCGTCATAAGTGCTGTAGAAGTAGGGCGTTTCAGCCGAGAACTCAGCGGCACAGGTATCAACCATCTTGTATACTGCGTGACGTGTCTTTATGCCCTTGTCAGCAAGCTTCTGACCCGACAGCTTCTCGATAGTCCTGTCAAGGTAGCTGTACTTCTTCGCAAGGTCGTATTTCTCCTGCGTAAGTTCGCCGTCCTCAAGCCACAGCTCAAGCTCTGCAAGGTTTTTAAGCTTGGTTATAAACCACTTGTCGATAGTGGTTATATCATGTATCTCCTGAACGCTGAAACCCCTTCTCAGTGCCTCGAATACGCAGAATGAACGGTCAACATCGACATCGTGGAGCTTTGCTCTTACTTCTTCGTCTGTCAGCTTCTTGAAAGCCTTTTTACGCATCGTGTCCATACCAAGCTCTATTGAACGTACAGCCTTCATCATAGCTTCTTCAAAGCTCGTTCCGATAGCCATTATTTCGCCTGTAGCCTTCATCTGAGTGCCGAGCGTTTTCTTTGCGTATACGAACTTGTCAAACGGCCACTTCGGGAACTTTACTACAACGTAGTCAAGAGCAGGCTCAAAGCAGGCGTAGGTCTTGCCTGTTACCTGGTTTACAATCTCGTCGAGAGAATATCCTATCGCTATCTTTGTAGCAACCTTTGCTATAGGATAGCCTGTAGCCTTTGACGCAAGCGCCGATGAACGTGAAACTCTGGGGTTTACCTCGATTACCGAGTATTCAAAGCTGTCGGGCTTAAGCGCAAACTGACAGTTACAGCCGCCCTCGACCTTCAGCGCCTGGATAATGTTCAGCGCCGCAGTTCTCAGCATCTGATATTCCTTGTCTGCAAGCGTAACCGCAGGAGCGATAACGATACTGTCGCCTGTGTGAACGCCGACAGGGTCGAAGTTTTCCATCGAGCAGACGGTGATAACGTTGCCCTTTGCGTCACGGATAACCTCGAACTCGATTTCCTTCCAGCCCGAAATACACTTTTCAACAAGTATCTGTGTGATAGGCGAAAGACGCAGACCGTTTGTTGCAATCTCGTGTAATTCGTCCTTGCTATATGCAATACCACCGCCTGTGCCGCCGAGCGTGAACGCAGGACGTACAATTACGGGATAGTGTATAACCTCGGCAAAATCCAAAGCGTCCTCAACGGTTTCAACTACCTTTGAGGGAATACACGGCTCGCCTATAGCCTCCATAGTATCCTTGAACGCCTGTCTGTCCTCTGCCTTGTGGATAGTTTCGGGATTTGCACCGAGCAGCTTTACACCGTTCTCGGCAAGGAAGCCCTCCTCAGCAAGCTGCATTGAAAGGGTAAGACCCGTCTGACCGCCGAGCGTTGACAGAATGCTGTCCGGCTTTTCTATCTTGATTATCTTCTTTACTACATCAAGCGTCAGCGGTTCAATGTATATCTTGTCCGCCATATGCTTGTCCGTCATGATGGTAGCGGGGTTTGAGTTTATAAGTACGACCTCAAGACCCTCTGCTTTAAGCGCACGGCACGCCTGCGTTCCCGCATAGTCAAATTCAGCAGCCTGTCCGATTACGATAGGACCCGAGCCTATAACGAGAACTTTCTTTATATCACTTCTTAACGGCATTTCTTATTCTCCTCCATCAGACTGATAAATTTATCAAACAGATACGCAGTGTCATGCGGACCTCCGCACGCTTCGGGGTGGAACTGCACAGTGAACGCAGGTGCATTTGTGTACATAACACCCTCACAGGTCTTATCGTTTCCGTTGATATGGCTTACCTTGCCTGCACTTTCGGGAAGGCTGTCGCTTACAACCGCATAACCGTGGTTCTGTGATGTGATAAATGTTCTGTCAACAGTAACATCGGTTACAGGCTGGTTTCCGCCTCTGTGACCGTATTTCAGCTTGACAGTTGTCGCACCGTTTGCAAGCGCTAAGAGCTGATGACCGAGGCAGATGCCAAACGTAGGTATCTTGTGAGGGATAAGCTCCTTCAACGTATTTATGGATACCGTGTTATCCTGAGGGTCGCCGGGTCCGTTTGAAAGCATTATACCGTCCGGAGCAAATTTCAGTATTTCCTCCGCACTTGTGTCGTAGGGGAATACCGTCACGTCACAGCCTCTTTTTACAAGCTCACGTCTTATATTGAACTTATAGCCGTAGTCCATAAGCGCAACCTTGTATTTGCCGTTTTCGGCACTGAACTTCTCAGGCTGCTTTACGCTTACCTTCGGCACAACAGGACCTACAACATAAGCCCTTATCCTTTCAAGTGCCTGTGCCTTGAATTCGTCTGTCGGCTCGCTTGTTGTGATCATGCCGTTCATAACACCTGTTTCACGGATTATTCTTGTAAGCCTTCTTGTATCTATGCCGAACAGTCCGATGATGTTGTGCTTTTTCAGAAAGCCGTCTATGTCGCCTTCACAGCGGAAGTTTGACGGTACCTCGCAGTATTCACGCACGATATAACCGCTTACCACGCTTGTCTTTGACTCGTAATCCTCGTCATTCACACCGTAGTTTCCGATAAGAGGGAATGTCTGCGTTACGATCTGTCCGCAGTAGCTTGGGTCTGTCAGCGTTTCTTCATAACCTGTCATTGCCGTTGTGAATACTATCTCGCCTACGACCTCGCCCTCACAGCCGAAGCTCTTGCCCGTGAACACCGTTCCGTCTGCAAGTATCAGATATGCGGTCTTTGCTTTGTTAGCCTTTAAGTCCATTTAATTCGTTCCTTTCATATATTTTTCTTTTTTGTTCTATCACTTAAGGGAGCTGTATCTTTCCTACAAAGCCCATTATCTCATCTCTCATACGCAGTGCCTCTCTGAATGCCGCACCTGCGAAATCATGCTCGTCACAGCCTTCTTTTTTATATGCTGTCATTATTCCTCTTGAGCTGTTTACTATACCGCCAAGACCGTTCGCATCAAATGCGGCGGCAATGTCCTTAGCTGTTGCACCCTGTGCGCCGTATCCGGGGATAAGGAAGAATGTGTGAGGGAGCTTTTTACGAAGCTCGGCGATCTGTTCGGGATATGTCGCACCTACTACTGCGCCTACGCCCGAATAGCCGTACTTGCCGGGAAGCTCCTCTCCCCACTTTTCACACATATTGCCCATTCTTTCGTATACGGGAACACCGTCTATCAGCAGATCCTGAAGCTCGCCGCTTGACGGATTCGATGTCTTTACCAGTACGAAAATGCCCTTGTCGTTTTCCTTGCACACCTTTATAAGAGGATTGATACCGTCGCTTCCGAGGTATCCGTTTACCGTCAGAGCATCGCCCATAAAAGGCTCGTATTCCTCGTTTCCTACCTTTACCTTGCCCAGATGCGCTGCGGCATACGCTTCCATAGTTGTGCCTATATCGTTACGCTTGCCGTCTGTGATAACATACATACCTCTGCTTCTTGCATATTCCTGCGTCTTGTACAGCGTTTTCATTCCTGCCGTACCGTACATTTCATAATAAGCTGCCTGAGGCTTTATTGCAGGAACTACCTCGTGGAGAGCGTCTATAAGGCACTTGTTGAATTCAAGTATCGCCTTTGCCGCACCCTTGAGCGTTTCGCCGTACTTGTTGAAAGCCTTGTCCTTTATGTACTGAGGCACATAGTCGAGCTTGGGATCAAGTCCTGCGACTGTGGGGTTCTGCTTTTCGCAGATTGCACGAAGAAGATTATCCATTGACATTTTCGTATCCATCCTTTTTATTTATTTCAAGTATATCGGAGCTTACTTGTCCTCGTATACTATTTTTCCGTTTACCAGTGTGTACTTTACCCTGCCCTTAAGAGTCATTCCCTTGAAGCAGGTGTTCTTCGACTTTGAGTGGAGCTTTTCAGGGTCTACCGTCCAGCTTTCGTCAGCATCGAATATTGCAATGTCCGCAATATCGTCTATGCCGAGCGAGCCTCCCTCAATTCCCAGTATCTTTCTGGGGTTGACGCACATAAGTCTTACTATGTGCATAAGGCTTATTGTACCCGTGTGATAAAGTCCCGTCAGTGTCGCCGCAAGCGATGTTTCCATTCCCACAACGCCGTTGGGAGCTTTCTCAAAGTCCGCTTTTTCCTCTGCGCTGTGCGGAGCGTGGTCGGTTACTATGCAGTCGATAGTGCCGTCCGCAACAGCGGCGGTTATCGCCATAACATCGTCCTCCTCACGAAGCGGAGGATTCATTCTGTAGTCCGCATCTCTTGACAACAGCTTTTCGTCTGTCATCATAAAATAGTGCGGAGCGGTTTCGCAGGTACACATAACACCGATATGGGTATTTCCTCTTATCGTGTTTACACTGCCCTTTGTCGAAACGTGCGCAATGTGTATCGGCATCTGCGTATCCTGTGCTATGGCAAGCTCTCTTGCCGTGATTATATCCTCGCTCAGCCTGCTCATACCCTTTACGCCGAGCTGCTGAGAGATCTTTCCCTTGTTGATTATACCGCCGTCTATTATCTCAAGATCCTCGCAGTGCGAAATGACCTTCAGCCCCGCATAGTGCGCCTTTACCATTGCCTGCGCCATCATATTCGCAGATTCAACGGGTCTGCCGTCGTCGCTCACCGCAACACAGCCTGCCGCCTTAAGTTCGTCATAGTCGCACAGTTCCTTGCCCTGCATACCCTTTGTGATACAGCCGACAGGATAAACCTTCGCCTTTGCTTTCTTTGCCTTGTCGAGAATATATTTTACCGTTTCCTTGTTGTCAACGGGCGGTTTCGTGTTCGGCATACACGCAAGCGCAGTAACACCGCCTGCCACAGCCGCCTCAAACATCAGATCGCAGCCATGCTCTTCCGCCGCGTCCAACACTTCTTTTCCATGCTCCGCCAGCAGATCCTTATTGGCCGTCACCACATGCTTTCCAGCATGAAGTGCCTCCGTAATATAAGTCTTCGCCGGTTCGATACCGCCCATAACCTCGATGACAATCTCTATCTCCGGATCGTCCAGAATCTCCTTCCAGTTGTCGGTAAAAAGACTGCTGTCCATGCCCTCTCTTGGCTTCTTTGTATTGCGGACCAAAATCTTCTTCAGCTCCACCACTGCGCCAAGCTTCTTCGGCATCTCATCCTTCTGCCACTGCAAAATATCATACACGCCGCTTCCGACAGTTCCCGCGCCCAGAAGCGCGGCTTTAATTACCCGTACGTCACTCATTTTCTTTTCTCCTGCCTGTGAAAGTCCTGCTGCCCGCGTTTCTTTTATAATTTAATCTTGATTTTGACCCGGATGCAGGATTTTTATTACTGATTTCTGTATACAGTGTACTATGATTTTTTTACAGTGTCAATTCAGCAGGCGACGCACCGGGCTTATTTTAGGGCCGTATTTTTGTACTTTTTTTCATACTTTTTATCTGTTATTTTCTCCGGCTGTCTGAAATTCATTCATATGTGGCCGGAACCGACAGGGCAGCAGCGTCTGCTGACAGCGGGGATTTCTTCTCTCCTCAATGGCAATGGTCCGGCAAAAAGTCTTCCAAAGCATCTGAAATTCCTCCTCACGCTCTGAACGCCCCGCCAGGAATCCCCGATTCAGTTCCTGATCGTCCGTCAGCACCCACCAGCCTCCGGCCCGGTGAAGCGCCAGAAGCCCCCGCTTCAAATCATGGATAATCCAGTTTTCCTGCCGGAGCCGATCCGCAAAATGGGGCGCAATCAACGGCAGCACCGCACAGGGCGGCTCCATCTGCGCATACAGTACGCCTCCCGATAATTCTTCAAAGCGCAGGAAACCCAACATCCGGTGCGCCTCATGCCAGGCCTTCTGACGAAGCTTCATAACCAGGGATACAGAGCTGTCCTGCAAATAATGCACCGCCTTCGTGCCGTCCGTCATGGAAAGTCCCCGCGCAATCAGCCGGTAGATGGCGTCCGCCTTGTCCGGATGGGGGCAGGCGCAGGCATAACAGATGGCCTCCCCGGCCTCCCCGCCCATCCGATGAAACACTGTCCGCAATACCTTCTCCGCTTTTTCCATATCCGTCTTTACATTCCGGTACTCGCAGAACAGCTCGTAGGTATCCACATCCGCTGTCTTAAGCTTCACCCGGCTGTGCCCCAGACGACTGTCCCAGGCGTCATATACCCCGGTCAGAATCCCGTCCAGACTGTCCTCACATACAAAAATTGTCATACTGATCCTTCTCACCTCAAATCCTGCTGCATCCCATAAGCTTTGCACCTTACGCCTGCAATCGGAATGCATCCGGCTGCGGCACCTGAAAATCATCGAACAACGACAATTGCCGATATGTCACGTCTCCGCTGATACCATAGGGCAGCCGCTCCTTCACATCCAGAATATTACGGGTAATAAAATCCTCCTCAATCCGAATGGGATACATGGTCTTACCACGACAGGTAATAAAATAAAGCGCCCGCTTCAGCACCACACCCATCCGCTTCAGATCCGCGAAATCCACTGTCCCCAGCCGCCTGGCCTTCACAATCCGCAGCGCCGACTTCACCCCGATCCCCGGCACCCGAAGAAGCATCTCATAAGAAGCCCGGTTCACCTCCACTGGGAACGTTTCCAGATGCCGGAGCGCCCAGTCGCACTTAGGATCCAGAAGCACATTAAAATTGGGCCGCTCCTCCGAAAGAAGCTCCCCGGCCTCAAAACCGTAAAACCGCAGCAGCCAGTCCGCCTGATACAGCCGGTGTTCCCGAAGAAGCGGCGGTCCGCCCGGCAAATCCGGCAAAAGACTGTCATCATTTACCCGCACAAAAGCCGAATAAAATACCCGCTTCAAATCAAACTTCCGATACAAAGACTCCGCCACCGATATAATCTGAAAATCATTCTCCGGCGTGGCCCCGATGATCATCTGAGTCGACTGCCCCGCCGGGACAAACGCCGCCCTCCGTCTGCGCCGTTCAGCCAGAACCGCCGTACCGCTGCCCTTCATCTGCTGCAGTCCACAACCGCCGCCCGTGTCACCCACCGCACCACCGCTCTCCCTGCCAAGCAGCCGTTCTCCAAACTCCAGCCGTCCATTCTGAATCTGCCGCATGGGAGTCAGAATCTTCTCCCGGGACTTGGCCGGGGCCAGTGTCCGAAGCCCCTCCGCCGTAGGGAGTTCCAGATTCACACTCATCCGATCCGCCAGAAACCCTGTCTGCTCAATCAAAAACGGATCCGCCCCCGGAATCGCCTTCACATGAATATACCCGCCAAAATGATACTGCCGCCGAAGCTTCAGAAGCGTCTCATACAACAGCTCCATCGTATAATCCGGACTCCTTACAATCCCCGAACTCAAAAAAAGCCCCTCAATATAATTCCGCCGGTAAAACTCCATGGTCAGCTCACAGACCTCATCCGGCGTAAAAGATGCCCGCTGCACATCATTGGAGCACCGGTTCAGACAATACCGGCAGTTAAAAATACACTCATTGGTAAATAAAATCTTCAGAAGCGAAATACACCGCCCATCCGCCGCAAAGCTGTGACAAATCCCCGCCTCCATACAATTACCGATTCCCTGCCCGGAATTCCCTCTGGACACCCCGCTGGAGGTACAGGCCACATCATACTTTGCCGCATCCGCCAGAATCCGCAGCTTCTCCATCACAGGCAAATCCGCCCGTCCCTGCACAAACGTCATGTTAAAAACCTCACTTACATCTTCCGCATTATCGAATATATGTTCGAAACATATGTTCGATTTACTATACCACACATAGCAGCCATATGCAAGTACTAATTTTCACCATAAAAAAGAGACGCAGCAGACGTCTCCATCCCCGCCTCACCAGAGGCGCCTTTGCACAGCAAACAGCCCCACCTCGCGACATCGAAAGTCAGGGCCGGGACTATGTTGTTATCCAGTGTACAGCGTTTTAGCGGACACTGTGGGACACCTGCGGACCTCACGTCCGCGGGTGGCACATAGCGTCCGATAAACGATGAACACGGATAACAACATAGCCCCGGCCCGTCCGTCTTACTTCAGCAACTCAACCGCAATTCCGCAGAAAGCCTTCACCCCATTGACAAGGGCTTCCTCCCGGAAATTAAACCGTTCGTTATGAAGCGTGCCTGTGCAGCAGCTCAGATTCATAAAATAGCAGGACTGTCCGCCATGGCTCTGCACCCGTTCCGACATATAAGAATAATCCTCACTGCCTCCGGCTCCGCCCTTCTTCAGCCGAACCACCGGCAGATGCAAATCCTCCTCACAAACCTTCGCCAGCCGATCCGCCAGCGCATCATCATTGCTTCCATTCATGGCTGCGCCCATCAGCTTCATCTCGCAGGTACAGTCGTGCATTTCGGCTGCGCTGCGGATAATCCGCTCCGCGTACTCCTTCATATAGGTATTGGCCTCCGTGGTCATGCCCCGGACTTCCATCTCCATGTGCGCATGCTCACAGATAATATTCCGTCCGGTTCCCGCAACCACCTTTCCCACATTTACCCGGGTATCTCCCTTACCGCTCCGGGGAATGGCGTGCAGGTTCAATATCGCCGTAGCCATGGCCAGCATAGCGTTTTTCCCTTCTTCCGGAGAAGCCGCCGCATGGGAGCCTTTTCCATAAAATTCCACATCATACTTTACGGTAGCCAGACTCTCGCCGCCGCCGATTCCGATGGCTGCTTCCTTCTGCTCCGGTCCGCCTCCCATATGGGCGCCCAACACATAATCCACATCGTCCAGATGTCCGTGCTCCACAATGGACTTCGCGCCGCGCACGCCTTCCTCCGCTGGCTGGAAGATAAACTTCACCGTTCCGTGAAGCTGTTCCCGCAGTTCGCAGAGAATTTTGGCGGTTCCCAGTCCTACCGTCATATGACCGTCATGGCCGCAGGCATGCATGACACCCGTATTGCGGGACGCGAACCCCTCTTTTGCCGGGTAGTGCGCCTCTTCCTTGCACTCCAGCACCGGCAGCGCGTCCATATCAAACCGGAATGCCACCGTTGGTCCTTCGCCGCAGCGCAGGATTCCAACCACACCGGTGAATCCACCTTTTGTATCGGGAAGATACGCAAGATCTGTGCCCTCCTGGGCCGCCGCCTCCTCATAATGCCGCTCCAGCGCCTCGTCCGCAGGCAGACCCATCCTGGCTTCATCCAGGCACACATCGCGTCCCACCAGCACCTCGTCACAGCCAACTCTTTTCAAATAAGATGCAATGATAGAGGATGTCCGCATTTCCATCCAGCCAAGCTCCGGATAGCGATGAAAATCCCTCCGGATCTTCACCAGCTCCTGTTTCATGGTCTCAGCCTTTCCTGTGATCTTCGTATAAATCTCTCTGCGCTCCATTCTGTTCCCTTTCTCTTTTATCTCCAGATTTTCGGGTATCCAAAAGGATTCGCCGGTCTTTCCCAAGTCCCGGCGAATCCTTTTCCACATTTCTTTTGATTTTCCTATTCAAAATCCACATCCAGATAAGGATTTCTCACCTTATCAAATTCACCCGCATCCGCAGCCTCGGCGAATTCCGGCTTCATGGGAACGCGTCCGATGATCTGCAGCTTCTCCTCACCTGCGATTTCCTCCAGATGGCTCTTACCGAAGGGATACAGCTTCTTTCCGCAGTCCGGGCACTCCAGCCAGGAATAATTCTCTACCACGCCCTTTACCGGAATCTTCATCTGAGCTGCCATACTCAGCGCCTTCTTCACGATCAGCTGTACCAGATCCTGCGGAGAGGTCACGACTACAATCTCGCTGACCGGCAGGGACTGGAATACAGTCAGGGGTACATCGCCGGTTCCGGGCGGCATATCCACCAGCAGATAATCCAGATCGCCCCAGATGACGTCGGTCCAGAACTGCTTTACAATATTGGCAATGATGGGGCCTCTCCAGATAACCGGAGTGTCCTCAGTGGGCAGCAGCAGATTCATGGACATGAGCTTAATTCCATTTTTTGTCATTCGCGGCTCAATTCCCATATCGCTCGCTTCCGCAGCGCCATGAACGCCGTACATTCTCGGAATGGACGGTCCTGTAATATCCGCGTCCAGGATACCCACCTGGTAGCCCTTCGCCGCCAGCTCGTTGGCCAGAGAAGCGGTCACCATGGATTTTCCCACGCCGCCCTTGCCACTGACTACGCCGATAACCCGGCGCACACAGCTGTATTCGTTGCACTCTGCCTGCAGGCTTACCGGAGTCTGTTCCTTTGCCTTGCTGGGACATCCCTCGCAGCTTGATTTATCGCAGCTTGTATTGCTGCATGATTTTTCAGACATAAAGATACCTTCTTTCCCTTTTACTCATAAGCTTTATTCTAGCACAGAATTTCCGGAAATACCAGCTTCCAGCGCCACTTTCCATTTTCATAGTAACAGATGCTTTTAAAACTTCTTCCGCCAGGTCACCGGCGCCAGCAGCATCATAATCGGCAGAATCTCCAGACGGCCAATCAGCATGTCAAAGCTTAAAACAATCTTCGAGAAGCAGGAAAAGGCTGAAAAATTCTCCACCGGTCCCACCTTTGCCAAGCCCGGTCCTACATTATTGAGCGTAGTCAGAACCGCTGTAAAGTTTGTAGTGAAATCAAAGTTATCTACAGAAACCAGTAATACCGACACACATAAAATCACAAAATAGCAGATCGTATACACATATACGCCGTGTGTTTCTTCATTCGTCAGCCTTTTGCCATCCAGCTTCACCACATTGACCGATTTCGGATGCAGAATCTGCCTTGTCTCCTTCGTAATGGTTCGCCCCAGAATCATGATACGTGATACCTTCATACCGCCGCCCGTACTTCCGGCACAGGCTCCCACTACCATCAGCATCAGCAAAATGGTTTTGGAAAATTCCGGCCACAGATCAAAATTGGCCGTCACAAAGCCGGTGGTCGTGATAACCGATACCACCTGGAAGGCTGCATAGCGGAAGGCGTGCAGCACACCGCCGTACAGATTCATAATATTAATCGTGATCAGCACGATGGCCGCCGCCACGATTCCCAGATAATTCCGCAGCTCCTCATTTTTAAAGAAGCCCTTGACGTTCTTCATGAGCAGCAGAAAATACAGGTTAAAATTAATACCGAACAGCAGCATAAAAACAGTAATGACGCCGTCGATATAAGCACTGTTAAAAGCCGCCACGCTGGCGTTCCGGTCGGAGAAGCCTCCGGTTCCGGCTGTACTGAAGGTGTGAATCACTGCCTGGTACAGATTCATGTCGCCTGCCAGCAGGAAAATGACCTCCGCCACAGACAGCCCCAGATACATGGTGTACAGAATCCGCGCCGTGGTACGCGCCTTGGGCACCAGCTTATCGCAGGTGGGTCCCGGTATCTCCGCACGCATCAGGAACATGGAATTCTTATTGCTTAAGGGGAGCACCGCCATGACGAATACCAGCACGCCCATGCCGCCCACCCAGTGGGTCAGGCAGCGCCAGAAATTCATGCACTTGGGCAGCCCCTCAATATCTCTTAAAATCGTGGAGCCCGTGGTCGTAAAGCCCGACACCACCTCAAAGAACGCATCTTCAAACCGGGGGATGCAGCCCGAAAGCAGGAAAGGCAGCGCGCCGAATACCGACCACAGAACCCAGGCCAGTGCCACGATAAGGAACCCCTCCTTGGCGTAAATGGCCGTATTCTCCGGCTTTCGGGAGCCCAGAAACGATACCAGGAGCAGGAGCATCGCAGTCAGCAGGAAGCTGATACCTTCCATTTCCCCATATAAAAATGACACAAAGGCCGGGAAAAGCAGCAGAAAACCTTCTATCAGAAGCATTTTCCCCACGATGTATCTTATCATTCCGTAATTCATAGCTTTCCCCCACTAGCGCATGATGTCCTGCAAATCCTCGAGACCCTGCTCCATGGAAATGACAATGACATTATCGCCTACCTCCAGCGTATCATTTCCGCCGGGTATGATGGTACGGCGGTTCCGTACAATGCAGGCTACCAGATGGTTACTCTTCAGCTTCAGATTCTTCAGCGGAATGCCGGTGTACCTGGTTTTCTCCCGGATCCGGAACTCCAGCGCCTCGATCTTGCCGCCAATCAGCTTATACACTGTCTCCACATTGGCGCTTCCCATGGAATTCCGCATGGCGCGCACATAGCTGGTAATCACGTTGGCCGTAACGTTCTTCGCGGAAACCACGCTCTCCATGCCCAGCTGATCCATCATGCTCTGCAGACCCTCGTCGTTGACCTTGGTGACAACCTTCGGCACATGACGGCTTTTCGCGTACATGGACATGATGATATTTTCCTCATCCATACCGGTCAGGGTTACAAAGGCGTCCGCCTTGGAAATTCCTTCCTCCTCCAGAAGCTCGTGATCGGTGGCATTGCCATGGATAATCGTCGCTTTGGGAAGCAGATCGCAGAGCTCCATGCAGCGCTTCTCGTCCACCTCTATAATCTTGACCTGCATACCAAGCTCCAGAAGCTGGCTGCCCAGATAATAGGCCACCCGACCGCCGCCGCAGATCATGACATTTTTAGCCTTGCTGATGATACCCTTGGTAAGCTTCAGGAACTTCTCAATCTCCGGATGGGAAGCTGTAATGTTAATCTTGTCGCCGGGCTGGGGCACAAAATTACCATCGGGAATATAGACCGCTCCGTCCCGCTGCACCGCACAGACCAGCATTTTGATCTGATGCTTTTTATATAACTCGCTTAAAGAAAGACCCTCGATGGAGCTGTGAGACGGATAGGTCACCTCCACCAGCTCGACCCGACCCTTTACGAAGGTCTCGAGCTTCGCCGCAGACGGGAAGATCAGAACCCGGGATATCTCCCCCGCCAGAGCCCGCTCCGGATTTACCGCCATACTCAGCTTCAGATCCTCCTTCAGCAAATCGATCTGATTATGATAAATCGGATTCCGCACACGGGCGATGGTCTGCCTGGCTCCCAGCTTTCTGGCCAGCAGGCAGCAGAACAGGTTCATCTCGTCTGTGGACGCGCAGGCAATCACCAGATCTGCCCCCGGCACGTCCGCCTGACGCTGAATATCTGCGCTGGCTCCATCGCCCACCACACAGGATACGTCCATCTCATTGACCGCGTCCCTGAGCTTTCGTTCACTTTTGTCAATCAGTGTCACATTGTATTTTTCACCGGACAGCTGCATGGCGAGCTTATGTCCCACTTTTCCGTCCCCGATGATTACAATATCCATTTCTTCCTCTCCCTCTTATCGAAACCGGTCTGTCTCAAAATGCTCCATGGTCTTCAGACAGTTCAGAATCTCCCGGTATTTATCCCGGACAGTACCCTGTCCCAGTGTGATATCCAGAGACACCGCGATGCTCTCCAGAAGCTGCTCGTCCACATAGGCCTCCCACGCCTGAAACAGTTCCAGCTTGTCCCGGTAGCTCTCTGCCTCCAGGAACCGGAGCAACAGCGGATTCATCTGTTGTGGTTCTTCGATTTTCTCAAAGCGCCAGGTCTGCTCTGCGTCCGGATACTTCTCCCTGTCCACTTCGCTTGCAAACTCTTCGTAGGGGCGCACCCAGAATTCTTCCTCCCCGTACAGTGCCTGATACACGACTACCTTCTCTTCCGTATTCGCGTCACGCGCAATGGCCGTCACCTGATACTGGCCGCCTTTAAAATGGCGATAGTACTCGCCTGCTTTGATTTCTCTCACGGCAAATTCCTCTTTCCCTTTTTCTGAATATAGATACCCGTTCTATGAGAATATTCCAACTTTCCCAAAGTGTCAAGTCTTTCAGCATAAAATAGAATCCTGCTCTGCAGGATTCTCCGCCTGCGGCGGGTCGCTTTAGCGACATCATTCCATTCCGCCGCAGTGCGATAATATTTTTTTGGAATAGGGAATTCTATCGGAATTTCCTATTTCACAAAAAACCCGGGGACCTTACAGTTCCCCGGGCAGTACAGATACATCATTTTTAATTGTAGACAGCACATATAAGGTCTTGGTCCAGGCTACACCGGGCATTTCCTTGATATCCTGGTGTATGATTTCCAGGCTCTTGGAAGAGTCTGTCACGATCTTCAGCAGATAATCCACATCTCCCGCGATATAATAGCACTCCGCCACATTGTTATGGGCGTAGGCCGCTTCCGCAAATTCTTTTCCGTATTTGGGGTGTTCCAGACGCACAGAGATAAATACGGTCAGGTCATTGCCCAGCTGCTTCTCGTCCAGCACCACCGTGTACTGCTGAATGACGCCCTTCGCTTCCATTTTCCGAATCCGCTCTATTACCGCCGATACAGACAGGTTGATGGTCTGACTGATGGTTGACGCCGTCTGTCTGGAATTATCTTTCAGACATTTCAAAATGCTTAAATCAATGTTGTCCATACTTCTTCCTCCTCGCCCGGTCCGCTGCCACAAAAATAAGAAAAGACGGCTTGCTCCTCGCAAACCGCCTTGTTTACCGTTGGACTTATCTTACCAGAAAAAATATTTCCTGTAAAGTCCTAATTTACACAAAATTTTATTTTTTGAAACGTTTTTCTTTAGAAATATACCATCTCTTCCTCAGGGGGCTCCGCAGACTTCAGCGCCTTGGTATAAAGCACCGGTCCTTCCTCGCCGGAATACTCGTCCCGCTTCTCCACATAGACCTTCGCGGTCACAGTCAGCCACTGGCCATTTTTCAGCTTATCCACATTGTGGCTGCGACACAGGAAGCCTAAGAATACGGTGTCGTCGGCACAACAGGTCATGGCTTTTCTGCCCGGTACGAAATAGCCCGGAGTCATCCGACGCGGCTTCATGACGCGGCCCTTGAACCGGATGGTCTTGCCATCGTAGTGCTCGGGGTGATCCATGGCATCCACATACCAGATACCGTAATCAATGTCGCTGATGTCGATGATATCCGCGTTCAGGTCGAAGGGAAGCTCATCCTCGAACTCGAAGGGCTCGCCGCCCTCCTGCTCGAATTCCACCTGGGCCCGGGGATTCACGGCACGAATGTTGCGCTTATAGGACGCCGCCTTTGTACCCTCCACGCAACGGTCAAAGATAACCAGATCGGAATCCTGTACCATATCCATAAACAGAGACTTCATGTTCTGCATATACAGGTCAAAGGTGCCTGCGTCCACCAGGGTAATGCCCTGGGCCGGGAACCAGCCCTTCGGGAAACGCATTTCCCGGAACAGCTGCATGCCCCACATGCCATTCCACTCAATCATAACCTGACTGGGCTTGTACTTCTTCTGGCATTCCTCCAGGAACTCGGCAGTAAACTCCGCCTTGCCCTCGATGGTCACCAGTGTGGTGTCATAGGACTCCAGCACATGCAGGTCATACTCCTCCTCACCCTCTTCGCAGGCGATAAGCAGGGTCTTGCCACCGTCGGAGAAATAGGGGTCGGACAGGGTCTCCTGTATAAATGTGGTCTTTCCGCTCTCCAGAAAGCCATTTACCATATAAATTGGGATTTTATTTGCCATACTATCTTCCTCATTATACTCCGAAGAGTTCCTTCAGACCATCCTCATCAAGCAGAGAACCGATGACGCAGAGACGTCCGGTGTAATCCGGATTACCCTCGCGGATCTCATACTCCTCCGGTACGAAGTCAAACTCCATCCAGCTTCCATCCGTATTCTGAATGATACCCTTGGCACGTAAAATCAGACCGTACAGACCGGATTTGCTAAGTGTCTCCAGAATCTTCTCCAGTTCTTCGCGGCTGAAGCGCTTCGGGGTCTCTACGCCCCAGCTGGTAAATACTTCGTCTGCATGGTGATGGCCGTCGTGATCGTGATGATGGTGATCATGATCGTGGCAGCCGCAGGTGCAGCCCTCGCCGTGATCATGGTCGTGATCATGATGATGCTCGTGATCGTGGTCATGATGATGTTCATGCTCGTGATCATGGTCGTGATGGTGTTCATGCTCATGGTCGTCATCATCCTGATCCAGGTCGCCCATATCCAGCTCCGCATGCTTCATGGCGTCCAGAATCTGCTTGCCGTTCAGCTGCTCCCAGGGAGTGGTGATCATAGTAGCCTTGTCATTATGCTCACGCAGCATCTTTACCGCCTCTGCAAGCTTCTCCTCGGTCATGCTCTGGGTACGGCTCAGTACGATGGTACCCGCATGCTCTACCTGGTTGTTGAAAAACTCGCCGAAGTTCTTCATGTACATCTTACACTTCTTGCCGTCTACAACAACGATAGAACTGTCGATGTGTACATCCATGTGGCCCGCCACATTCTGGACTGCCTTCATAACGTCAGACAGCTTGCCAACACCTGACGGCTCGATCAGGATGCGATCCGGTGCATAGGTATCAATAACCTCCTTCAGCGCAGTTCCAAAGTCTCCTACCAGAGAACAGCAAATGCAGCCGGAATTCATCTCATTTACCTGTACGCCGGCCTCCTTCAGAAAGCCGCCGTCGATGCCGATCTCACCGAACTCATTCTCAATCAGTACGATCTTCTCGCCCTTGAATACTTCTTCCAGAAGCTTTTTAATCAGTGTTGTTTTTCCGGCTCCCAGGAAACCGGAAATAATAGTAATCTCTGTCATTTTCTTTACCTCCAGATCTTACGGCACCAGCAAACATGCTTTCCTGATGCTAATTATTCTCAACAACAAAGAGCGCTATGCGCAGCCTATGGCTGCATCATGCGCTCTGTTTCTTCGGTCTTATGCCAGCTTGCTCTTAGCAACTTCTGCCAGAGTAGCGAATCCAGCCGGATCATTTACTGCCATGTCAGCCAGTACCTTACGGTTCAGCTCAACCTCAGCCTGCTTCAGTCCATACATGAACTTGCTGTAGGACAGTCCGTTCAGACGTGCTGCTGCGTTGATACGAGCGATCCAAAGCTGACGGAACTGACGCTTTCTCTCTTTTCTTCCTGCGTAGGAGCTGGTCAGTGCTCTCATCACGGACTGCTTTGCTACACGATACTGCTTGCTTCTTGCCCCTCTATAACCCTTAGCGAGCTTTAATACTCTGTTATGTCTTTTCTTAGCGCCTAAACCGCCTTTAATTCTTGCCATTTCTTCTTTCCTCCTTGAAACTTCTCACTTCCGCTTAATCTGTGACTTACAGATACGGCAGAATCTTCTTCATGCTCTTTACGTTGGTTGCGTCCGTAATGGTAGCTTTTCTGAGATTTCTCTTTCTCTTCTGAGATTTCTTGGTTAAGATATGGCTCTTATAAGCTTTCATTCTCTTGAGTTTGCCTGTACCTGTTACTTTGAAACGCTTTGCAGCTGCTCTGCTTGTCTTAATTTTTGGCATTTTATATACTCCTCCTATCCTAGTATCCTTTTCCAAATTTCTATCAAATCATTGCCGCCTGCGCGGTTGATTTCAAAATTTTACTGACGCTTCTCTGCCAGAAACATCATCATCTGACGGCCTTCCATCTTCGGAGCCTTCTCCACTACAGCAACGTCGGACATCTTCTCTGCAAATACGTCGAGAATCTGCTTTGTCTTCTGCACATGGGCCATCTCTCTTCCGCGGAAACGTAAGGTTACCTTTACCTTGTCACCCTTCTGGATGAACTTCTTTGCAGCTCCCACCTTCGTATTCAGGTCGTTCTCCTCGATATTCGGTGACAGACGAACTTCCTTGATCTCAATGGTTCTCTGCTTCTTCTTGGCTTCCTTTTCTTTTCTCGCCTGCTCGTACTTGTACTTGCCGTAATCAATGATCTTGCATACAGGCGGCTTCGCCGTCGGTGCAATCTTCACCAGGTCCAGTTCTGCTTCCCGGGCAATCTTCATCGCATCTCTTGCAGACATGATGCCAAGCTGCTCTCCGTCAGCGCCAATCAGGCGAATCTCCTTATCCCGGATCTGTTCGTTAATCATTAAATCGCTAATTGTAGTGCCCTCCTTCTAAGAAAGAAAAAAACTAAAAAAGTGGATAGTCAGACTATCCACTTAAATATCTCTTTACACGACCTGTATTCCTGTCGATATCTTCGATAATTATAAACCCGAGTCGCCGTCTGCGCTAAGGTGAGAGTGGATACTCTGCTTTCTGTCACCATGATATATTAACACATGGAAATTCCTGTGTCAACTATTATTTTCCCTGATTCTGATCTTTTTTCGCCGTCTCCGGATGCCAATCAGAACCGTTGTTATCATACCGCCAAACAGAAGTATTGTCAAGCCTGAATCACCGGTGCGTCCAGCCATTTGCGGTTTTTTGCTCTGCTCTGCCTGAATGCGGCTGTCGGGCGTCAGCAGGAAACGGATCGGCGTTATCTCTGCCTGATTTCCTGCCAGATCCACCGCCTGCACTGTCAGCTCCTGCCAGTCGTCGGCGCTATTGAGCGTAAGTTCCATTCTGCCGTCGTTCTCCCGCAATTCTTCGGCTGTGTATACACGAACACTCCCGGCCTGTCCGACCTGAAGCTCCCGCATTCCCAGATTGTCCTGTACATCCAGCAGCACTGTCCGATGCCTCTCCTGATAACGGCCCTTCTCCTCTACACCGGAAACCAGAATCACCGGCGGCGTCTTGTCCACAGCAAATTCCAGCCGTTTGCCCTTACTGCGGTTGTCGGAGACATTGGAAGCCTGATCCTCGGAATACAGTGTTACTGCATAGACACCCTCCCCGGTGAAATTTTCTTTCGCAATCCGGTAGGTATACTGCTGCCAGCCTGCCTCCATGCTTCTGCTCACCTGATAATCTGTTCCTTCCTTCAGGCTTTTAAGCTCCCCGTCGTGACTGCTGGTAATCTCCCGGAGTGTCAGAGCGTCCACATTGGTCTCCAGAATCACAAGCTCCGGTTCTTCCCGGGTGTAATAGCTCCCCTGTTCGCCCGCCAGCCTTTGTGTGGCCTCGCCCAGAGTATAGACAGAGCCGCAGCGGTTTACAGAAAAGGTGACTGTCTCTTCCTTACGATTGCCTGCCAGATCGGCTGCAACCGCCTTCAGTGTATACATATCATCCCATTTCTGCTCCATGGGAATATTATCCAGCTTGTATTCCATGCCATTTTCACTGCGGCTCAGCTTTCCGACCAGCTTCATGGACAACCTGGTGAAGGGCGC
>ERZ827088.2444-NODE-2444-length-19462-cov-6.026794_pt1 | contig 19462 bp, 20 predicted proteins | sample MGYA00519922_ERZ827088 | MGnify/ENA primary metagenome ERZ827088 (study PRJEB31778, sample SAMEA3449254) | human gut metagenome | biome: human gut; feature: human-associated habitat; material: faeces | place: United Kingdom | collected 2010/2012 ...
CTCCATCATTCAGGTCATCACCGGCCAGAGCCGCCTCGACAAGGATTTCACCGTCGAGGCCGAGCCGGACGACAACGGACTGGCCGTGCTCCGGCTCTACCCCAAAGATCCTTCTCCGCAGCTTGTGGAGGCGCTCCTCTGGGTGGACAAGGGCACGAAGTTGATCAAGAAGGCGCAGATTCTGGACTTCTACGGCAATACCAATGAAGTGGCCCTGACCTCGCTGACGCCCGACGCGTCCATCAAGGCCGGAACCTTCCAGTTCACGCCTCCTCAGGGCATCACCGTGGAGAACCTGATGAATCAGGACGCTCCCGAACGCCCGCTGCTGCAATAACGCCCTAGCCCTGCGAGGTGTCCATGTCCATCGGCTCCCGGACGCATGAAGAATTCATGGAAGAGGCCCGTGCCTTTCACGGGTATCCCGCTCCCGGCCTGATCATCGGCGGCTACATGGTGGAGCTTGCCAAGCGCCACATGCCGGAAGGCGTCCTGTACGACGCCGTCAGTGAAACGGCCCACTGCCTTCCCGACGCCGTGCAGCTGCTTACGCCATGCACGTTCGGCAACGGCTGGCTTCGCGTCCTGCCCTTCGGCATTTACGCGGTGACCCTGTACGACAAAGCTACCGGAGAAGGCGTCCGCGTCGAGCTCGACAACGACAAGCTGGAGCCCTACGACGCCATCCGCAGCTGGTTCCTCAAGGAGCGCCCCAAGAAGGAGCAGGATACCGAACGGCTGCAGGCCCAGATCAAGGAAGCGGGCGAGTCGATCCTCTCGTTCCGCAAGGTCCGCATCCGTCAGGACATGCTCGGGCACCGTTCGTTTGGGGCGATCACCCGCTGCCCGCTCTGCGGCTCCCACTACCCCGCCTCCTACGGCGGGATCTGCCGCTCCTGCCAGGGACAGTCCCCGTATGAGGACGGCCCAGGCTTCGCCCTGTCGCAGCAGCCCCGTATGCCCGCTCCCGTCCCGATCCCGGTCGAGGAGGCGGTCGGCAAGCACGCCCTTGATGCCGTGCTCCGCGCCGTAGACGGCGGTGATGCAGTCGGAGTCAAGCGCCGTGCGGATCACGCCGTAGGCGCTGGCGTTGATGACAGAGGTCGGGCCGCCGGACTGACCGATGATGCAGGCGCCTTTCAATTCACTCATATCGTTTCTCCTTTGACGGTTTAAGCCTTACCGGCGCAGCCGAGCACGTCGACGAGCTTATGACGGACGAGCTCCTTGATGTTGGCGCGGGCGGGCTTGAGATACTCACGGGGGTCGAACTTGTCGGGGTGCTCATCCATGAACTGACGGATGGTGCCGGTCATGGCGAGACGCAGGTCGGAGTCGATGTTGATCTTGCAGACCGAGAGCTTCGCAGCCTCGCGCAGCTGCTCCTCGGGCACGCCGATGGCATTGGGCATCTTGCCGCCGTGGTCGTTGATCATCTTCACATACTCCTGCGGGACGGAGGAGGAGCCGTGCAGCACGATGGGGAAGCCGGGCAGACGCTTGGAGACTTCCTTCAGAACGTCGAAGCGCAGCGGGGGCGGAACGAGGATGCCGTCGGCGTTGCGGGTGCACTGCTCGGGCTTGAACTTGTAAGCGCCGTGGCTGGTGCCGATGGCGATGGCCAGAGAGTCGCAGCCGGTCTTGGAGACGAACTCCTCGACCTCCTCGGGATGGGTGTAGGACGCCTCGTGCGCCGCGACCTTGACCTCGTCCTCAATGCCGGCGAGGGTGCCGAGCTCGGCCTCGACGACCACGCCGTGGTCATGCGCGTACTCAACGACCTTCTTGGTGATCTCGATGTTCTCGGCAAAGGGCTTGGAGGAGGCGTCGATCATAACGGAGGTGAAGCCGCCGTCGATGCAGCTCTTGCAGGTCTCAAAGTCCGGGCCGTGATCGAGGTGCAGCACGATGGGGATGTCGGGGCAGCACTCCACGGCGGCCTCGACGAGCTTGACGAGGTAGGTATGGTTCGCGTAGGCGCGGGCGCCCTTGGAAACCTGAAGAATAACGGGAGCGTGTTCCTCCTGGCAGGCCTCGGTGATGCCCTGCACGATCTCCATGTTGTTGACGTTGAACGCGCCGATGGCGTAGCCGCCGTCATACGCCTTCTTGAACATTTCGGTAGAGGTAACGAGTGGCATGATATCGTCTCCTTTTGTAAAGTTATTTCAAACGATTGGTACATTTGGTACTACCTGTATTGTAGCACAGAAAACGGAAAATACAAGAGAAAAGTGAAAAATATTTCCTTAAAAAAGAGAGACAAAGTGAATGCTTTGTCTCTCTTTCTCTCGTCAGATGTTGGCCTTGATCGTTGCGGCGATCTGATCGGCGGTCAGACCGTACTCGCGCAGCACGTCGGCTGCCTTGCCGGACTGGCCGAACTGGTCGTTCACGCCGATCTTATGGAATTTGCAGTTGACCTTGCCCATGAGCACGTCCGCCACCGCGTCGCCTAAGCCGCCGATGACGCTGTGCTCCTCAACGGTGATGACCTTGCCGCACTTCTCCGCCCACGCAGTCACACATTCGGCGTCGATGGGCTTGATGGTGTGGACATTGATGACGGCGGCGTCAATGCCGTCCTTGGCGAGCGCTTCCGCCGCCATGAGGGATTCATTGACCATCAGGCCCGTTGCGAAGATCGCGACATCCTTGCCTTCGCGCAGGACATTGGCCTTGCCGAGAACAAAGGGCTTGACCATGTTGCCCTCAAAAACAGGCGTGGCGAGACGGGCGAGGCGCATATACACGGGGCCGTCGAAATCGGCGATCGCCATGGTCGCGGCCTTGGCCTCGTTCGCGTCGGCGGGGCAGAGGACCGTCATGCCCGGAATGACGCGCATGAGCGCAAGGTCCTCGATGCACTGATGGCTGCCGCCGTCCTCGCCGACGCTCACGCCGGCGTGGGTGGCGCAGATCTTGACGTTGAAGTGCGGATAGGCAACGGAGTTGCGGATCTGCTCGTAGGCCCGGCCGGCCGCGAACATCGCGAAGGTGGAGCAGAAGGGAACGAGACCCATCGTGCTCATGCCGGCGGCGGCGTCGACCATGTTGGCCTCGGCAATGCCGAAGTTGTAGAATTTCTCGGGGTGCGCCTTGGCGACCTTGCAGGTCTGGGTCGCGTTGGCAAGGTCGGCGTCGAGCACGACGACCTTATCGTTCTTTTCCACCAGCTCGATCAGCGCTTCGCCGTAAGCCTGGCGGGTCGCAATTTTATCAGCCATGTTCGTTAACCCTCCAATTCCTTCAAAGCCTGATCGCGCTGCTCGGCGTTGGGCGCCTTGCCGTGCCAGCCGACCTGATTTTCCATGAACGAAACGCCCTTGCCCTTGACCGTGTGGGCGAGGATCGCCTTGGGCTTGCCGGGCATCGTCGGCTTCGAGAGCGCGGCCTCCACCGCGTCGAGATCGTTGCCGTCCGGCAGCTCCACAAGGTCAAAGCCGAACGCGCGCAGCTTTGCGCCGAGGTCGCCGAGGCTCATGACCTGATCGTTCGAGCCGTCGATCTGCAGACCGTTGTTGTCGATGATGACGGTGAGGTTGTCCAGCTTATAGTGGGCGGCGGCCATGTAAGCCTCCCAGATCTGCCCCTCCTGGCTCTCGCCGTCGCCGACGAGGGCAAAGACCTTCGTATCCTTGCCGAGGTGCTTGGCGCCGAGCGCCATGCCGACGGCGATGGACACGCCCTGACCGAGCGAACCGGTGGAGGCGTCCACGCCCGGGACCTTTTTGGCGTCGGGGTGGCCCTGCAGGATGGAGTGGAGCTGACGGAAGTTCGCGTATTCGTCGCGGGAGATGAAGCCCTTGGCGGCAAGCACCGCATAATAGCACGGCGCCGCGTGGCCCTTGGAGAGCACAAAGCGGTCGCGGTCGGGATCGTGCGGATTGCTGGGATCGACGCGCATGTGGTTGAAGAAAACGCTGGTCATCAGCTCGACGGCCGAAAGGGAGCCGCCGGGATGGCCGCTGCCGGCATTGGCCGTCATCGTGATGATGTCGCGGCGCACCTGACGGCAGACCTTGGAAAGCTCTTGCGTGTTCATGGAAGACCTCCTTGCAAAATTTCATTCGCTCAATTTGACAGTATACCGAAATATGGACGCAAAGTCAATTCATTCCTACGACATATTGTGGCCGATTTCCGCCTTTTTGCATACATTGGGAGAGGGGAGGGGAGAGGCCATGCTCGCTTTACTGCCATACGACCGTGCCGCGGCGGTGCGCTATGCGCACATCTGGGCGTACGGGCGCAATCCGCGCTATTATGATTACGAAAGCATCGGCGGCGACTGCACGAATTTTGCGTCCCAATGCATCTATGCAGGTGCGGGTGTGATGAACGACACGCCGACCTTTGGCTGGTACTACATCAATGCCAACGACAAAGCGCCCGCGTGGACGGGCGTGGAGTATCTCTATAATTTTCTCACGCGCCGCACGCCGTCCGCCGGCCCGTTTGCAGGGGAAGTCCCGCCGGAGCGCATCCGGCCGGGCGATATCGTGCAGCTCTCGTTCGACGGCGCCGGCTGGCAGCATTCGCCGGTCGTCGTGGCGGCGGACCGTCCGCGCAGCTATGCGGATATTCTGGTCGCCGCGCACAGCGCCGACGCGGACGACAGGCCGCTGTCCACCTACGAATTTGCCCGCGCACGCTTTTTGCACCTCGGTGGTGTATACCGGCAGGGATGATTGAGAAGATTATACCGACGAAGAAATGATTACCTACCGTATTACAAAAGTTTTCGTATCTATTCTTTTCCTATTGGCATAATTCGCCAAACATGGTATACTTCTAACAGGTGACAAGCCGAAATCGGCTAATATACCACCAATGAGGAGATGCAGTCATGAAAAAGGCGGGCGTTATCGTTTTGTCACTGCTTATGGTACTCCTATCCGGTTGTGGGAGCACCGCACAAGAGACACCTAAAAACGATACACCATCTACCGTTTCAGACTATGATATCACCGTTACTATGGTAGAGGGAACGGACACTTATGATATTGACGGAAAGTACACTGGAGAAGTTGTCAATGGCAAGCCACAAGGTGTAGGAACATTCGAAGCAGACGGAGAAAACGGGTCTACATATACGTATGAAGGCAATTTCTCTAACGGAGCCTTTAACGGCTACGGCGTGACAACCATCATAAATGATGGCGAAACATTGGAGATGTCAGGAACATACACAAATGGAGAGTTTACACCGACTACAGGTGAGTCTTTCAACTACATTGGTCAGTTAGACCTATTCGGTAAATTTACTATTTCAGATGCAGTGATTGAGTATATTGACGAAAATGAAAATCTATTTCCTACTGCAACGAATGAAGCGATACAGTCCTCTGACATACAAGATTTCTCAAGTAAACAGTTCAATAAGACACGCAAGCAAGATCAGATTGGCTTAGTAAAGTTAGACCTCTACGCCGTGCAGGTGTTTGAGGATGACTACTTGGGAGGTAAGCTAACATACCTTTTGGCCGCTGATGACGATAACAACTATTATGCTCTGTACTATTTGGACAGCACAGAGGTTTACAATGAAGATACATTTACAGCCTACGCCATTCCATGTTCAACTTCTTCGTTTGATAACATAAGCGGCGGAACCACCAATGTCATCGTCTTAGCTGCTTGCTATATTGGGTAATAGCTTTGAAGAGGCTCATTCCTTGCTGGGGTGAGCCTCTTTGTCCTCTGATGAATAGATTCACGTTTAACTTAAAAGGAACTAAAATTTTTGAGCCGATGAGATATTGGTAGTCTCTTAGCTGTCCTATTGGCAGAAACATAATTCATGGAGTGATTGAGAAAGAGACGGAGCATGCTCCGTCTCTTTCTCATTTTCCCGCTTTATTTTTCTTCGGCGGCTTCACGCGTGACAAGGGATTTGCCTTTGCGGCAACACGCAGCGCCTCGTTGTCGATATGCGTGTAGATCTCCGTTGTGTTGAGGTGCTCATGGCCCAGAACCTCCTGCACGGCCTTGACGTCCACGCCGTTTTGCAGCATCAGCGTCGCCGCCGTATGGCGCAGCTTGTGCGCGGAATACTGCGTCGAGTCGAGCCCGGCCTCGCTCAAGTGCTTTTTCACCAGCGCGTGGACCGTCGAGCGGCTGACGCGCTCGTTGCGGGAGGAGAGGAAGAGGGCGTTCTGATCGCGCCCGACGATGGGGCGGCGCATGGCGAGATAGCCGCTGAGCGCTTCCTTGCACGCGTCGTTGAGGTAGACGATGCGCACCTTGTTGCCCTTACCGAGCACGCGCAGCGCGTCGTCCTGAATGTCCGTGGTGTTGAGCGCGCAAAGCTCGGAAATACGCAGGCCGCAGTTCAGGAAGAGCGTCAGGATGCAGTAATCCCGCTCGCGGTTCTGTCCGTCCACCGAGGACAACAGCTGCACGCTTTCTTCTAAGGTGAGGTATTTCGGCAGCGTTTTCTTGAGCTTCGGCGAATCGAGGTCCTTGACCGGATTTTCCTTGATCAGGTGGACTTTGTTGGTCAAATACTTGTAAAAAGAGCGGATCGTTGCAATTTTACGCGCTCTGGAGGCGGCGTTGAGACCATAGCCGGAGGCATCGCTGTTCTGATGCAGTACGCGCTCGCGGCTCAGATAGGTCATATAGCCGTAGATGTCCGTGAGCGTGACGGAGGATACGAAATCGAGATCGACGTCCAGAATGGATATTTCATTCAGCTCCAGACCGCGCAGCGACGGGTCGCGCGTCTGCTTGAGATAACGGAAAAAGTTCCGCAGATCGAGAAAGTATTCGTCCACGGTTTTTCGGGAGTGCGCCTTGATCGTTTCATGGTAAGAAAGAAAGTCGCGCAGGATCGGCGGCGCTTCGGTACGGTAATCGTTCATGAGCTTTCACAAAAACAGCTGTCGTTTAAAGCGGGGGACCCCGATCGACCTAAAGATATAATTGAACAAAATAAAAATTTTGTTCAAAAGAGGGTAGCCCTAAATCGCTTCTTCAGCTGTTTTTGCGATCCTCCTTTCCGTAAGGATAACTGCTTAGAGGCATTGAGTATACTGAAGATTCAAAAAACCGGTTTAATTCATCGCTCCTTCGCGCAAACTATTTCCGTGAAAACTTTTCATTGGAAAGGATCTGATCGAATGAGCGAGCTTTTCTGTCATGCCAACTGTGTGTTCCAGTCCGGCGGACGCTGCGGCTTCAAGTATTCCACAGCCTGCGGGATGCCGTCGTGCCGCAGCAACGCCTGCGTACACTATATCCCGCGCTCCGCGGTCAGCGGCGTTACGACCTCGCCAGCACACGCAGCGCTTCACCGACATTCTGCACCTCCGTCAGCTTCAGGCCGTCCGGACGTCCAAGACGGTTCCCATGCTGCTTTGGAATGATGCACTCCGTGAAGCCGAGCCGCCGCACCTCGCTGAGCCGTTGCGACAGATTGTTCACGTTCCTTAACTCGCCGGTCAGACCGACCTCGCCGATGGCGGCGACCTGTGCGCCGATGGGCTTGTCGAGATAGCTCGACGCCAGCGCCAGAATGGCCGCGAGATCGGCGGCGGGTTCGTCCAGCGTCAGGCCGCCGATGATGTTCAGATACGCGTCGCACTGCGACACCTTGAGCTGCCCGCGCTTTTCCAGCACCGCCAGCAGCATCGCCGCGCGGTTGTAGTCAAAGCCGTTGCTCGTGCGCCGCGGCGTCGGGTACGATGAGCTTGCCAGCAGCGCCTGGATCTCCGCGAGCACGGGCCGCGCGCCCTCCATCACACAGGTCACGCAGGTCCCCGGCGCGTCGGCAGGACGGCCGGAGAGCAGCATTTCCGAGGGATTTTCGACCTCAATGAGACCATCGTTTTCCATCTCGAAGACGCCGATCTCATTCGTCGCGCCGAAGCGGTTCTTCGCCGCGCGGAGGATGCGGTAGGTCATGTGCTGGTCGCCCTCGAAATAGAGCACGCAGTCCACCATGTGCTCGAGCACCTTGGGACCGGCAATGGAGCCCTCCTTGTTGACGTGACCGATCACAAACACCGTGATGCCCTGCCCCTTGGCGAGCTGCATGAGCGTCATCGTGCAGTCCTTGACCTGACTGACGCTGCCCGCGGGCGAATCCAGCTCCTCGTTGTAGAGCGTCTGGATGGAGTCCACGATCAGAATGTCCGGCGCTTCCTCGCTGACACATTCGAGCACATCGCCGAGACAGGTCTCCGAGAGCACATAAAGGTTGCCGCTCGCGACCTTGAGCCGCTCGGCGCGCATCTTGAGCTGGTGCGGCGATTCCTCGCCGGATACATACAGGACCTTGGCAAAGCGGCAGAGCTGACTGCAGATCTGCAGCATCAGCGTCGATTTGCCGATGCCCGGCGCGCCGCCGACGAGCACCAGCGAGCCCTTGACGGCTCCCCCGCCGAGCACACGGTCCAGCTCGCCCATACCGGTCGAAAAGCGCAGCTCCTGCTCGGTCTGCAGCTCGGCGATCGGATGCGCCTTGCTGTGCGCGAGCGCCTTGGTGCGCCCCTTCCCTGCCGCCGACGCCTTCGGCGCGGCCTGCTCCACGATGGAATTCCATGCGCCGCAGGCAGGGCAGCGCCCCGCCCACTTTGCGGTCTCGTTGCCGCACTCGGTGCAGTAAAATACGGTTTTTGCCTTCATGGGGTCTCCCCTTTTCTGTTTCTTATGCTGCCGCTTGCCCACCGGCGAGTCCCGCGAGAAAGCCGGCGGCGACGGTCACAGCCAGCTTGCGCTGATAGTCCGTCTCGCAGAGCCTTGCGGCCTCCTCCGCGTTGGAGAGAAAGCCGCACTCGACCAGCACCGCGGGACAGCTGATGTTTTTCATCAGATAAACGCTTTTGTCAATGACCTTCCGGCTTTTCTCGTTTCCCGGGTTCACCGCCGCGTTGAGCGCGACCTGTACGCTCTCGGCGAGCGCCTCGCTGCCCTCCGTGCGGGCGTGGAACGCCTGCGCGCCGTGGACGCGCCGCGAGGCCGGAAGGCTGTTCTGGTGGATGCTCAAAAGCACGGCGTTCGGCGTTTCATTCACCAGCGCAACACGGTTTTTAAGGTCGGAGGCCTTCTTCTCCCGCAGTGTTCTCGCGCCGTCGGAATAGATGGCGGCATCCTCCGTGCGGGTCATCCTTGTCTCACAGCCAAGAAAGCGCAGCAGCGCGTCAAGATCCTGCGCGATGGCAAGATTGATGCCGCTTTCCACCGTGCCGTCCGCCGCGACGGCGCCGCCGTCCTCCCCGCCGTGTCCCGCGTCAATGACGATCACCGACCGCTCCGGCACGCCAGATGGGCGAAAGACAGGCAGCGCACCTCGCACGAATGTTCCACACAGCAGGAGCACACCGAAAAGGAGCAGCGCTGCGAGCACCAAAATTTTTTTACGCAGAAGAACGATCAATTTCCTCACCCCGTGCAACGCTATGCGCGGGGACTTTTTTCTATTCTTCCATGGACATATTGTAGCAGACATCGGGCGGAAAGAAAAGCCCTGTTTCCTCTTTTTTGCCGCGGCGTATACTGGTATGAGCGGCAACGCTCAATGCCAAGAAGGAGGAGACCCATTTGGAAAAGAACGATACGGCGGTGAAGATCTGCGGCACGACGGAGGGCCGTCTGCCGGGCAGCTGTGCGCCGCTGGCCTTTCCCTATGTTCCCGTGCAGTGCGACAACCCCGCACGCTATTCCCAGCAGGACGCCCTGCAGGCCGGCACGCTGTTCCCCGGCTTGAATCTGCCCTTCCACGCCGACATGGAGACCCGCTTCCCCGCCGCCAACACGGCGCTCAGCGAGCTGATGGCGCTTGACTTCGCCATCGACGAGCTGGGATTGTACCTCACCACGCACCGCGACGATCAGGAGGTGCTGGCGCTCTACTGGTCGTATATCAAGCTCGCGCGCGAGGGACGGGAGAAGTATCAGGAGAAGTACGGCCCGCTGCTTCAGACCGACCTGACGCCGGGCAGCTATAAGTGGCTCGATAATCCGTGGCCGTGGGATCTGGGAGGGAACGACTGATGTTTGTTTATGAAAAGAAATTGCAGTATCCGGTGAAGATCGCCAACCCCAACCCGAAGCTCGCCGCGGCGATCATCAGCCAGTACGGCGGCCCGGACGGCGAGCTCGGCGCTTCGCTGCGGTATCTGAGCCAGCGCTACTCAATGCCCTACCCCGAGCTCAAGGGCCTGCTGACTGATATCGGCACGGAGGAGCTGGGGCATCTTGAGATGGTCGGCACCATCGTCCACCAGCTCACGCGGAACCTCACGGTAGATCAGATCAAGGAGGCCGGCTTCGATACCTATTTTGTCGACCACACGACCGGCGTGTTCCCGCAGTTCGCCTCCGGCTATCCGTGGTCGGCGGCGACGATGCAGGTCACGGGCGATACCATCGCCGACCTCACCGAGGACCTCGCCGCCGAGCAGAAGGCGCGCGTGACCTACGATAACATCCTGCGCCTTTCCGACGATCCCGACGTCAACGACGTCATCAAGTTCCTGCGGGCGCGCGAGATCGTGCACTTCCAGCGCTTCGGCGAAGCAAAGCGTACAAGATGGAGAGTTACCAAAAGAGCTGCTGAACAGAACAGCCGCAAGTCATCAAAAATGGTGGCTTGCGGCTGTTTGACTCTGAAATCCATGGTAATGGGCGCACACCCTCTCACGGCAAGGTTTCTCCGTTTCCCTCAATGCGGCCATCCGTCATCTGAACGATCCTGTCACAGCGTTCGGCAATCGAAGGGTCGTGCGTAACGATGATCAGCGTCTTGCCGCTTTCCTTGCAGAGCCGCATGAGGATGTCCATGACATTCGATTTGTTCGCCGCGTCCAGTGATCCGGTGGGTTCGTCCGCAAGGATGATCGGCTGGTCACAGACGATTGCACGGGCGATCGCCACCCGCTGCCGCTCTCCACCGGACAATTTGCCTGCCTTGCGGTTCAGCTTGTCTGATATGTCCAGCTTCTGCGCGATCTCCCTGATTCGGGGCTTGTGCTCCCTGCGCTTGATCTGCCTGTTGTAAAGCAAGGGGATTCGGATGTTGTGATATACGGTTTCATCGTCCAGCAGGGCGAAGTCCTGCACAATATAGCCGAACGAGGCATTTCGGAAAGCGCTGCACCGCCTGTCGTTCATGCTCAGAACTTCCTCTCCGCCCACGGCGACGCTTCCGGAATCCGGCTTCAAAATCAGACCGATAATGTTCAAAAGTGTGGACTTGCCGCTGCCGGAAGGTCCGACAATGGCGACGGCTTCGCCGCTTTCCACGGAAAGATTGGCGTGATTTACCGCTTTTACGGTATAGTGGCTGGTTTCATAGCTCTTGCAGGCTTGTGTAACGGTGATTCCCGGCATAGTTCATTCCCTCCTTAATCCCTGTGAAAATTTAGATACAAAACGCTGCTGCACAATACTTGTGACAAGGAACGCCGAGCCCATGGTGGCTGCGAATACCATGAGAAGATTCAGCGGCGACGCGAGCCTGTTCAATGACAGGATCAGGAGCGTTCCCGCAAGCGGGATCACATGGTATCCCAACGCGAACAGATACATCCTTGCAAAGATAAACCGCTGTGTTGCGCCAAACAGATGATGCACCGCATATTCCGGGATCCGGCGGCGCAGGATGCGATAGGTATTCAGCAGCAGCGCACCGAATAAAACCAGCGTGGACATGATGTAGAACAAAAGATACGCCTGATGGGTGCGGGTGCTGCTTGCGGCGGAAAGCCGCAAAAAGTTTTCCGTTGACTGTATCTCCGCATAGGCGGAATAGTTTTGATACAGGAACGACCTGACATCGGCGGTGCTTTCCTCTGTGGGTTCGGCAAGAATCAGACGGTCTATGAACATATCCACCGATACGTGCGGAAACGCCGCGAGGGAAAGGGCATCCTCACAGGACGGCGAGAAAACATAGAGCGTTTTCTTCAGATTCTCCGATGCGGGGGGACTGTAGTGCAGCGGATGGTAAACATCCATATCGGATGGGACAACGGTTATAGTGCATTCGTGATCTCCGATGCGGAGCGTCTTTCCTTCGTCCCCGGCGCAGTCCGGCGAAACTGCGGCGATGGGTGCATCACTGCCTGCCGGAAACGGGAATGCTGTCAGCCGGGTATAGGCGCCCACATAAACGATGGTCTGCTGATACCCGCCGATGCCGGGGAGAAGGACGAGGCTGCCGAGGTTGTCATGCTTTTGAAACAGCTCCTCGAGGCTCTGCTGCCGCCCGCTGCCTGTTCTGACAGGCTGTGCGGTAGTTTCCCGGTCTGCCGCTGTCATAAGACTGCTCAAATCCTTTACCCGCACCATGCTCACATCGTTTTGTGTAAAGCGACGGATTGCATCATTTTGTGATGCGACATGCTGGTAGCTCAATCCCACCAGCACGAAAGCCATTATGGACATTGCGGTTAAAAAGCCGTAAAAAATGACCCATCCGGCATCCTTGACCAAATCCCGGATCACCTGCCTGATCAGTGTCATATCATCTTCCCCCTTTCCCCAACCGTGCGGCTGTTCCGCAGTAGCCCGCCCAGTTCAAAATCAGTGAGAACAGTACAAACCCTGCCGTAGTACCTATCAGCAGCGTGGTCAGATCACTGCCCGGCATATAGGTCAGCCCCCGGTACAGCGCCACGCCGAAAAGCAGAGCAGCAGTCAGTGCAATACCCATCGCCGTAAGGGTGGAGCGGAGGAACAGCCGTGCTTTTGACAGCCCAAACAAATGATAGATTTGATAGCGGCGGTCATTTTCCCGATACATGGTCAGCACCACATAGGAGAAGCAAAAGATCAAACCGAGCATGGCAGCGGAAATCGCTCTGGAAAGAACGCTGTCCGTCAGAAGCTTCGCCGCCAGCGCGGGAAGGCTCAAACGCTGCCGCTGGTCAGTGACCGTATAGCCGCTATTCTCAAATAGTGCCGTCAGACCACTGGTGTCCGTGCCATCTGTGAAGTACATTCCGTCCTTCGCTCTGCTCATGGACAACGGATAGAGAAACCCTGCATTGGAGATAACGGAAGGCACATCCTGTTCCCGATAAGTTCCCAGTACAGGCAGCCCCAGCGCGTCCGGCAAAAACCGCCCATCGCGCACAAAGGCATCAGAAAAAGCCGCGTCCTCTGCGGTTAATACGCCCTGCGCGTCACAAGGCAGCGAAAGCCCGACGGCTTCACGGAGCCAATCCGAACCGTCCAGAATGCCGCAGCCTGCGGCAAACCCGTTCTTGTATAGGATTGTCGCCTCGTTTTCCAATGCCCAGCGTTCCAGAAGCGCATACAGTTCATCGGACGGCGCGGCGGCGCTTGGCGTGCCTGCGTCCTCCTCCGGATGAAGGTATGTCCGGGAGACGTCCGCGACAGTAAAGGATTGCAAGCCCGACACGGGGCTGAAATAGTAGTCCGAGTAAATGATGGAAACGCCAAGCCCTATGCTCGCAAGAATCAGGATCGAGCACAGCAAGGCAGCCCAGTTCTTTTTTCGCATAGCTTTACCCTCCGTCCTCTCACAGCGCAATATGCCGTGTGGCGCAATCGCTCACATAGGGATCATGTGTCACAACAACAATGGTTTTCCCCTGTCGGTTCAGCTCTTTGAGAATATCCATCACATAGCTGCGGTTGCGCTCGTCCAGACTGCCCGTAGGCTCATCCGCAAGGATAATGTCGGGGGATTTTGCAATGATTTTTGCCAGCGCCACCCGCTGCTGCTCACCGCCGCTCAAGGTGTAGACCTTACGACGCTCATAGCCAGAAAGCCCCACCTGTGCCAGCGCATCCGCGATGCGTTCTTTCTCTGCCTTGCCCTTTGCTTTACCGAACCGGGTGGCGAGCTTCATGTTGGCTTCCACGGTGTCGGTGTCCACCAGCCCGTAATTCTGAAACAGGTAGGACAGCTTGTGCCGCCGCAGATGAACCGCAGCGCGGGAGGAAAAGGACGGGTTTCTTGCGCCGCAGAGGGTGACGCTGCCGCTGTCCGGCGTTTCCAGCAGTCCTATGATGTTCAGGAGCGTTGTTTTTCCGGCTCCGCTTTCGCCCTTGATGGCGACAAACTCTCCGGCTTCAATATGCAGCGAGTAATCCCGAAACAGGACTTTTTCCCCGAAGCGTTTATTGATATTGGATAAAGTAATGGCAGTCATGCTTCCGCTCCTTTCACAATCTGATAGAGGTTCTTCCGGGCAATGCTGCCGCAAGCAAGCAGCGTGATCAGCAGCTCCGCGAGAAGCGTACCCAGCAGGATATTGTAGTCAAGCTCGATGGCGAGCTTTAAGAGCAGCAGCCCTGCCGCTACCGCCCCATAGTACAGCACCGTCAGCACGAGATGGGTGCGAATACAGCTCAAAAGGGAATGCCCTTCAATCAGGCGACAGGCGATTCTGTCCCTGTAATTGTCGCAGTAGAGCCTTGCGCCGAATAAGATCAGGCAGAACAGCCCGATCAGCAGCACCAAAGCCTGTACGCCCCAAATCATCAGCATATAGGTCAGATGATGGAGCATTTTATCAAAGGTGGCGGCGACGGTCGGTGTGGAAACGGTCGCCGCGTCAATCCCCGTTTCCCGCAGGATGGGCAGCAGCTCCGCATACGGATCATCGGTGGGAACATAGAGGAAATACGCTCCCTGTGAACACCATGCTTCGATGAAAAGCCCGTCCAGCAGGTCACCTTCCTTGACTACAAGGATGGGCGCGGGCAGAGCGCCGTTGCCTCCAAGCCCTGTGCTGGCGTTATAGGAGTATATGTCAGACGCTTTATCATCGTAGAGGACAATATTCACATCCCCGGAATTTCCCCAGCTCGCGCCGCGCTCCCGTACCTCATCCCGCCTGTATTCCTTGGACTTCGGAAGCAGAATATTCACATGGGTATCGGAAAGCAGAGCGTCACCGATCTGCTCCCCGTCCGGCGCATAGATGGGGTTGAACGCAAGGTAGTTTCGGTTGATGTGGGCATAATCCTGACCGTATGCCTCTCCCAGCATTTTCCCTTCAAACAGGTCGTAATTAAAATCGTTGGCTGCCATGAGTATTCCATTGTAGCGATCCACTGTGGCATAATAGAACGCCAGATAATCCGCGCCCTCCGGTGCTCTGCCGGAATTAACATTGTTCAGAGGGACAGTCACATAGCCCTTTGTCTTTTGCGAACAGAACTCCGCTGCATGGAAGGTGTTGTAGATCTGCGTGATGTTCCGCATGGCAATGGTGAGAGAGAATAGAATAAAGATTAGAAAAGCAGCTTTCGCAAGCGTGTTTGTAATGTAGATCCCGCGCTTTGGAACTTTGCCCTTCACATACTCCGCGCTGCTCTGCCCGGAGAGGAACAACAGGGAGAGCAGGATGCCCAGTATCAGAGGAACGAGCAGCCACAGACAATCCCCCAGCAGGAACAGCCCAAATTGCCAGGTCGCCACCGGATGAAGCCACACGGCGCAAATCATGGCGGCGGCAAAAATCAGCAGAAAGCAAAGACACAAAGCAGGGGCAAAGGCTTTGATCTCCCCCAGCAGGATATTCCCCGTGGTATAGCCCTCCATTTTTTTCAGCACATTTTTCTTGCCTGCGGACAGGGTGTAGAATACGATACTGACGCAGAGCATAAAGGCAGGAATGAACAGGAAATAAAGCGGCAGTTTGGTAGACAAAAGCCTTTCGTTGGTTGCTGTTACGGAATAGCCCAAGCCTTTCAGCGCATGAAGCACCGCGTCAAGCTGTCCTTCCGCCACATACCAGGTCGCGGCGGTCAAGTCATGCTGCTGCGCCTGCATGAGTGGATAGATGGCGGTATCTTGAAACAGCGAGGACAGATGCAGTGCCATAGCTCCCGGCTGCCTTGCAGTGGAAAAGAACTCGTCCGATTCCAGCCTCACGCTCCCTTTCCCGGTAGAAACGGAAAGAAAGCTGTCGGTATGGCTGGTCTTATAGTAGCGGTACAGTGGCTTGCCCCCATCCAGCTCCGCGTAGCGGTACATAATGTCTGCGCCGATCTTTCCGAGTGCAGTATCTATCTGTCCCAAAAATTCGCGGTTGCTCAATGTCTCCGGCTTTTCGAGGATTACCGCCCGCTTATCCAGTATCATACTTTCCTCTGCGTCCTGTGCAAAATTGAACAGGGATAGTACCGAAAGCACGGTCATACAGACGGCAAAGCAAAAGATCGCAAGTTTTCTCATGGTACACCTACTTTCCAAATGGTCAGACCGCTATTCGTTCTCACCCTCTCTTTTTATACCCCGCAGCTCTTTTACGTTATAAAAAATACTCAATGCCAGCAGCATAGCGCAGTAGAACAGAACACCGACTGCAAGGATCAGTTGAAAGTCGCGCCATTCCGAACAGGATGCAGTGCGAAAGCCCATAACACACAGATGCCCCAGCCCGTATGCGATAGGGATCGGGAGCAGGTGCTCCACCCGGCGGCGGGATTTTTCTTTCCTGCGCAGCTTGAACCATACCCCGATAAGGATCAGGAACAGGGCGATGTTGAATAGCAGCCAATAGCCCAAAGAAAGCCCCGCCAAAGCGACCCAGCCGCCGCTGTCGGGCGCGGTGCCGTAGATGCACACCGAGCTGTTGCTGGAGCTTTCGGCGTGTCCGTTGATAAACTGCGTGAAATAAACGAGAAGCGGCTTGCCGCTCTCCGGCGCTGCGGTCACGGCCTGCGCGCCGGGTTTATGGAACGCTCTGTCCCATACGGAGGTCCACACCTCAAGATGGTAGACAGTGTTGCGATCATCGGGGTCGGCGATTTGTTGGAGCTTATAATTCGTGACCTCGTTGCTGAAAGAGAGCGTCACCGCACCATTTGCTTCCTCTGTCACAGTCACCAGCTCTGGCGAATAGGCGAAGTATTCCGGCGCAGTCAGAAAGGAGACGACCGACAGCATCAGCGCCAGCAGCACCGCCGCCGTGCATAGGATGGTCTGCACCTTTTTCATCAGCAGTGCCTTTTTCAAGCGTTTCAGCGGCGCGGCATCCATGTCGGGCTGCGGCTCTGTTTGCACCTCCACAGGCTCCCGCAGTTTTTCAAGCTCCGCACGGCAGGCGGGGCAGCTTTCCAGATGCTCCTTTACAAACTCCGACGTATCCTCCGATACCATGTTTTCCACATACAGCGGCAGAATATCGCGGATGATACTGCATTCATTTTTCATCTTTGTCAACCTCCATTCCCTTTTGGATCATTTTTCGTGCGCGGTGATAGGTGACGCACGCCCAGTTTTCCGTCTTGTGAAACAGCTTCCCGATCTCCTTAAAGCTCAATTCGCCAAGGGTACGCCACATGAAAACCTCTTTGTACGGATCGGGAAGCTCATGTAGCAGATATTTTACCTGTTGGGCATTCTCGCTGCGCAGCAGCATTTCATCCGGTGATTCCTCCGCTTCCGATATAAGCTGTTCCATATCCGCTGTATGCTCTGTCCAGCGGCTTTGTTTCAGATGGGTATAGTAACAATTCTTTGCGATCTGACACAGCCACACCCGGATGTCGCAATCCCCCCGAAAGCTGTCAATGCGGCGAAGCGCACGGAAGAAGGCTTCGCTGGTAATATCCTCTGCCAGCCGTTCGTCCCCGCCGGACAGCCGTCGAACATAGAGAAACACATCCCGAAAATAGTCTTTGTATATCTGTTCAAAGTCCGTCACCTGCTCACCTCCTTGTCCCGTTCACTTATAAGACTACGCAAAAGCGAAAACCTTACAAGAAATCTTACAAATTTTTTTGATTTTTTTGCCGCCCGTCGGCAGGCTTTTTCGCGTCTATTGGAATGAGCCACATATAGCCGATTTTTGAAACGCCGGGTATGCGGTTTTCCTCGCATAGCTTCTGTACGCGCCGCTCTGATATGCTCCATTTCTTTGCCGCTTGCGGACAAGACATATATTCCATGTTTCATACACCCTTTCACATAATTCTACAAGTATAATTATATACGGACAGCCGAACAAAAATCAAGGGACTATCTGTGAATTATATGCTTTATTTCGGTCAAGTCTATGATATGTGTACTCATATCGAAATCGAAAGGTGAACAGTAAAATGTAGTAGGGTGAAATGAGATGAAAAGAGAAGTCGCAAGATTTGATTTTAAGGCTTTCGGTCAAGCCATAAAAGCAGCAAGAAAGGCAAAGGGCATATCACGCAATCAGTTAGCGGATAAGATGAACATCGCTCCCCGCTATATCGCGTCCATTGAGAATAGCGGACAGCACCCAAGCCTGCAAATCTTTTATGAGCTTGTTACGCTTTTAGATGTTTCAGTAGACCAATTCTTTTTCCCAAACAAGGAAACAGATAAGTCCACACAACGGCGGCAGCTTGAAACATTGCTTGACAGCATGGACAACAAGGATTTGACGGTTATCACCGCCACAGCGAAAGCAATACAGGAAGTCAAAAATGAAACTGCGGGGGAATAAAATCCCCCGTTTTTTCGTGCATACAACCATTGGGAACGCCGCAAATTGCGGTGTTTTTTCTTTTCTGCGTTAGGTTTTGGCATTTCCTCGTTTTTAACGTGGAAGAAAGCAAACAGAAGAATAGCAAACAGAAGAATAGCAAGCATAGGAAGCGGGTACCCACTTCCGTCTTTTCGCCCTCCCGCGCTCCGGCGCGTCGGTTGAAAATTGCTTGTACCCTCACAGGCTATCGCCTGTTGGGGCAGACCCTTGGGAAGCGTCCCAAACCCTCAAACAGCAGAAAGGAGCGTGAATACATGGACGGACGGAAAAGGACGGTGCAGCTAAAGTTTCGCGTGACGGAAGCCGAGCGCGATTTGATCCTTGAAAAAATGAAGCTGATACCAACACGGAACATGGCGGCGTATCTGCGGAAAATCGCAATCGACGGATATATCATTCAGATAGACCATAGCGACATAAAGGCAATGACCGCCGAGATACAAAAGATCGGGGTCAACGTCAATCAGATCGCGCGGCGCGTGAACAGTACGGGCAGCGTCTATCAAGAGGACATAGACGAGATAAAGGGGGTGCTGAATGAGATATGGCGGTTACAAAGATTAAACCTATTAAAAGCACGTTGAGCAAAGCCCTCGCCTATATCCAAAATCCCGCCAAGACAGAAGAAAAAATGCTTGTGTCCTCGTTCGGCTGCTCCTATGAAACGGCAGATATTGAGTTTGCATATACCCTGTCGCAAGCGTTGGAGAAAGGCAACAATTTAGCCCACCACCTCATGCAATCCTTTGAGCCGGGGGAAGTCAGCTATGAAAAGGCGCATGAGATAGGTCGGCAGCTTGCCGACGCGGTAACAAAGGGGCAACACGAATATGTTTTGACTACCCACATAGACAAGGGGCATATCCATAACCATGTGATTTTTTGTGCGGTCAATTTCATAGACCACCGCAAATACAATTCCAACAAGCGGAGCTATTACGGCATACGCAACATCAGCGACAGGCTGTGCCGGGAAAACGGCTTGTCCGTCGTTGCCCCCGGCAGGGGCA
>ERZ827088.2450-NODE-2450-length-19442-cov-4.139475_pt1 | contig 19442 bp, 19 predicted proteins | sample MGYA00519922_ERZ827088 | MGnify/ENA primary metagenome ERZ827088 (study PRJEB31778, sample SAMEA3449254) | human gut metagenome | biome: human gut; feature: human-associated habitat; material: faeces | place: United Kingdom | collected 2010/2012 ...
TCTGCGCCGAAGAAATTACCGGAAAATTGCGACTTGCTTACATTTATGATACCCAGCTCACTTATAGGGACGCTCGGTCGGAGCGTCCGCCTGTCACGCAGAATAGCTAAGCTTTGCAAACCATACCATTTCCCAGACGCTCCGACCGAGACATATATTGGACAAGAAAAATGCGTTTGAGTGCACTTCTAAATTGAGAAGAGTGGCAGTTTCCCTCGCAAATTCTAACTGCAAAGTTATTTTTAACTACTCTGCCGCTTTCTGATGAGTGCTTTTTTTGCGAACAATGAAAAGATACGCTATCATTCGCAAGACTGCATGTCTTCATAATTTAAGGAATAGAATGCTAGATCCTGGTTCAGACGATTGGGTTCGATACCCTCAAGGAATACAATAAAAGAAACAACTAAATATTCCATACTCCCTCTCCACCTGCCAGCTGTGTGCAGAAAGTGAGGCACGCTTGCCCTATTTCGAAGACGTGTGAGAGTTGTACACCATCTCACAAACGACTTTCTCTCTGTATATTATAAAGGAACAACACATTCCCTAACACATATCTTCGCCACATACGACGCGGTTCTTTAATTAAGCGATAAAGCCATTCCAATCCATGCTCCTGCCACCACAACGGAGCACGTTTCACCGTTCCAGCATAAAAATCAAACACTGCACCAATCGTACCCACATGACAATGAACATTCAGCTCTTTCCAATGCGTATATGTCCATTTTTCCTGTTTGGGAGCCGTCATGCCTATCCAAAGCAAATCCGGATCAGCTTGGTTTATAGCTTCAATGATGGACTCGTTGTCCTCCTTACTAAATTCCGGCTTATAAGGAGGTGAATAAGTTTCCACCTGGATATTGGGATAGTCCACAGCCACACGCTGGCGAATCAAACCAAGCACTTTTTCGCTACTTCCCATAAAAAAGCACTTTCCGCCCCTCTTATTGAGCTTTTCCATCTCAAAGGAGAACAAATCCCAGCCGGCGATGCGTTCCAACGGTTGCGACTTAGCCTTTAGTTTCCGACACGCCATCACGATGCTGGCACCGTCAGGTATCAGTACGTCCCCTTTCATCAAAGCCTCGGCAAACAAAGGATCTTTCAAGGCCGTATTGTAAGAATGTGCATTAATGGTGTTTATCAACAGTTTGCCTTCCGGTAACAAAGCCAAAGCTGCCCGACTTTCCAGAATGTCTAATGATTTTAAACGTAACATATAGATTTATGAAATTTTTTCGGTCAACAAGAAAAAGTTATCTTTGCGTTCTAATTTTTGCATGCCACTATGGAACATTTCGATATAAAACAAGTATATAATAACTATATCAAACTAAATAAGGCTCAACGCAAAAGCGTTCTCCGACAACTTCAGAAAGAAGGGATTCCTGTAAAAGCCATTGAAGCATACACATACCCGGAAGCTCCAGGTTTAGTGCATCTATTTTTTCACTTTGAAGGGACGTCCGAAGGGATTCCTTATTTTCAATTAACAGAAAAACAGTTGGAAATGGTAAAAAACACAATGAAAGAAGCATGCTACATTAAATGAGAAGACAATACTTCATTGTACAACGCAATCACTTGTTTCGCTTTCCTATCCCATGAAAATTCCTGTTGCCTATCCTTACAGTTTTGTGAACATACCTTTAAAAGATTCCGATTCTTTTCAAATTTATTTAAAGCTTCAGCAAAATCATTTATGGATTGTTGTGGAGTAGACAATTCTATTTTGCAACCCACTTTTTCGTCTATTACAGAGGCCATGCCACAAGCATTAAAGCATAAAACAGGAAGGCGATTACTTATAGCCTCTAGAACAACAGTAGAGGTATCCTCACTAACGCTTGTAAAAAGAAAAAGTTGTGCTTCTTTCATGGCTTGCATTACAACAGAATGAGGCTGATTTCCATGCCAAACTATTTGTTCTTCAATATTTAAAAATTGAACCAATTGCTTGACCGTTTCTACTTGTTCATCATTACCTGTCCCATAGATATCCAATATAATATTGGGATTCTTAGTCCTGGCGATCGCTTGTATTGCTAATGGTAATTGTTTTCGAAAATCAAACTTACCAACCCACATCGCATGCAATTTTTCATCAAAAAATCGCCCAGTTGGTAAATCATTAGAAATAAAACATCCCGTTTCTGGAATCAGCACAGAATCCAAATGATGATATCTTTTTATAGCGTTATAAGAATCTGGTATTGAACTAATAAGTACAGCAGCACGATGTAATGCTGCTATTACCCTTTTATCATGCTTAATTTGATACACATTTATTTGATTCTTTAACTTATTAAATAATCGAATTTTCCAACCTGCATTCTTTAAATACGCTTCTGGAAATTGTTTGAGACCACCTATTGGTCCCCAAACAAATGGAATATCCGATATTTTCCATAAATATCCTGGTTCTCGAAAACCTATCATATTCAATTGATGTAAAATATCTATATGTTTATGATGACAGATTTCTTGAGCTATTTCATAAGTTTTCCATTGCCATTTTCGATAGTATTTATAGAATCTCCAATCTCCTTGATTCCAACACATATCTCTGACCTCTTGAGGAACGGGGTTATAATAGAAGTGCATATTCTTACCTTGTGGCAAAATTGGTAGAACACTCTCTATTTTATCACGAAACTCGCCTTCTGTGATTATATGAAGTTCACAATAATTTGCAAGATTGACACACCAATTCCACGCCATCCCCGGCTCACTCCCCATATTAGGAGAACAAGCATAAGCATTGATTAAAATGGAAAGCATACTATAGATCAACGGATTAAATATTATCTCTCAAGAAAGCTATTGATTGTTCTCGTACTTGCTGGAGTTTACTTTGTACTTCTTCAAAATCCGGGATACCAATATTAACGGACTCCAAGTCTGTATCATCAGATAACAATCTGTTCTTCAATCCTACTAATGTCAACAAAGATTCCATTCGCGAATTATTTTTCTTAACAAAAGAAACCACTGTATAAAAAGGTGTACTAAAGTTGACAGAAAAAGCTGTTCCGTGAAAAGAATTAGTTACCACATATTCTGCATTTGCTATCAATGAAATAAATTCTGCAGGACCAGCATCTGCTATGTTTATAATTCCAGTATCTTTCTTCGTATATATCGCCCGTTTACAAATGCGATAAATAGGTATTTGCTGCTCTTTACCAATTTTCCGCGCTAGTTTCACTATAGCATCCGAATCGGATAGTTGATAAATCAATACATACCGAACTGGCATGTTCGGATATGATTTCATGTAAAGTTTCCATTCATCCTTCGATAGTAACAGAGTTGGATCGGCAACTTGTTTCGCCTCCCTTCCAACAAGCCGCTTTACTATATCAACTCCATTACTTTCACGGACGGAAATAACCTTAATATTATTCAGTAGTTGTTTGTATCGGTTTTGCAGTTCATCCGTTATGTGGGAAACTCCAAAACTTGACGCATATGAAATCTTTCGAGCTTCCTTTGGAGCAAAAGTCAGGAAATATGGTTCTATAGACGATAAAGTTGTTGGATTCCATATCTGATCACTACCTGCAATATAAACATCATAACCTAATTTTGCTTGATACAACTCAGGGAATGAGTAAAAAGTCTTACTGAATTTTGTATGTAACCTATGAAATTCATAAAATCGATTCTGACGATTTCTTACTGTGTTGTTGAGTACGGGTAGCAACTTATCGATGAGAAAATTGATGAGTCGGTATTTAATCCAATATGCAACCTTTTCCTTCTTGCTTATCAAAACGAAAGGCCGAGATTCTACCGTATCTTTGAATTGCCAGTTTTTGTAATACAAGTAATCAATAATTTCCGATTGATACCCCATTAGCTCCAGCTTCTTTTGCAAGGCAAAAGCCTGCAATTCGGCTCCATAGTTATTTACTTTTACTATGGTGATAATTCCCACTTTTTTCATAATGATTGTTTGTCTTCCGTTAAATATTAGATGGCTTAGGCCATTTTACCCCCCCCCTATTTACATTAGTTAACAAATGAGAAAATCTTTTATCTCCTTTCAACCGTTTAATCAATTTTATCCGCCGATATTTGATATGGAGCATCGTAGCCACTTTGAAGATAGCCCAAAACAATTTGTGCGGCATTCTATTTGTCAATATGGCAAACCGTAACTTATTCGGCAATATTTTTTTCATCAGACCTGGTGCAAGAACCATAGGATGGTACTGTATGAATTTGTATCCAGTGAACAGATGAGGATTGCCGCCAATGGCTGTGGTCAATGCTTCATTAAACACATATACACTGTCTGCCGATTTTACAAAAGCGTCCGCTTTATCATTGTTTGTCATGATAAGTGATACTCCCTGCTTATAATAGTCAGGTACGGATAAGCCCCAAAAATCGGCAAGTGTTATATCCGCAACTCTTTCTATGCTGGCATAACGGCAATTGCTGCAACTTTTTCTATCAAGCAACCAACCCGCATAAATGGCATAGAATACGTCTTTTTCTCTGGACAACTTGCATGGTTTCCCGTTTATCTCAATCGTAGTGGATTGTGAATATTTCCAGTCCTGTGTGCCTCGTCGTTTATCCCTAAAAGAGTAAATGTGGGGTGAGTGATAATAATCTAAATGCAGATTTAATGCTTCCTGACAAGCAATGCCATGACACACTACTTCTATGGTAACCAGACGTTCGTTGTCCCTTCTCTTCTCTCCTAATATTCCATAGAGTGCTGCCACTTGACATGGGCAGCCTGAAAACATCACCCAATAACCGGCTTTAAGTTTATCAACCACATTCTTATAGATACCGGCAGTATCACTTTGGATATATTTACTATTGGTTAAAAGATATATGTCCGCCTCCCGTTCTACAACAATATGTGATACATGATTATCAGTAAGATTAGCACCTACCACCGCCACTTTCTCTCCTTTGTGACAATGAAAGAAGCTACGAGCCAGCCCTGTAAAAGCACCACCCGAAGCAGCTTCCAATCTGTCTTGTTCGTCTTTTGCCCAACCGCCGTACACATGTGCTTGAACTAAATCGTTCTTTCTTACAGGTGTAACAATCGGACATGTTTTTTCGCACAATCCGCATTCCACGCAGTTCTTTGAATCTACGTTTACATACGTCATCCCGTTCTTTTCTATGATTTGGATGGCATTGTGCTTGCATGTGTCATGACATGACAAACACCCTGTGCAGTCTTTGTACTCGGCTAATCTTGGCATAATGATGAGTATATTTCGTCTAATTGCTTTGTGATACTGGTTATATTAAAATCCCCGTTAACAAGTTTATCTGCTTCTTTGATTATTCCACTCCTTAACTCTGCAGATTCCATTAACTCAGAAAGCTCCTCTGCTAGTTTATCTATGTCATAAATATCATAAATCAATCCATTAACTCCGTTCGTAATAACATCAATCATTCCACCTACAGGCGTAGTTATTACTGGTATACCATAAGCCCAAGCATCAAGTACGCCCATGGGAAAACCTTCTCCCCAACTAGGTAAACAATAAATAGACGCTTCCTGAAATGCCGTTTCTTTCTCCTCACCCGAGAGCCATCCTAAATAACAAGTTTGGCATTCAGGCACACCAAGTTGTTTTTGCAATACTTTAGCTTTCTCTATCTCACCGTTGCCAGCAAACACAATTTTCCAGTCAGGATACTTTGAGACAACCTTAGCAAATGCTTCCAATAGTCTGTTGTAACCTTTCCGTTCATTAAGAGTTCCAGCAAAAAGTACATGCTTTTTCTTTCTCGAAAAATTTCTTTTAACTTTCGGACAAGGATTGTAAAGCACCTGCATATTAAAATGTCTATTTGGATAGGCCTCATTAATCCAGCGTATCCATTGAGGTGACAATACCAACAATAGGTCAGCAAAAGAAAACAATCGTTCAATCTTGTACTTAAAATGTTCATCAAAAAGATGCTTTTCTGTTGCTGGATGAAAATGTATTATCACCTTCTTTCGTAAAGCCCTAGCTAGTTTTGCAAACAAAAGTTTTCGATTAACAGAAGCTTTTAACCCTACATGAATATGTACGATATCATAAAATGGTAAAAGTAAAACGTATTCTAGTAAGGCTGTAAACAAATACCATAGTTTTCGCACTTGATTTCCATCTCTATGAGTCTGTATCCACTTACAATGGTATTTCTTCCATTGCTCACCTGTCTCGTGTGCTTTTACAACAGATGTTATGCCACCCCGTGTTTTTCGAGAGGTAGCGACTACCAAAACTTTTGCCATACAATAACTACGAAATTATAGAAACTTGACTATTGACGAGATGATTCTAATTGCACCCGTGTCAAACGACTTTCAAGTGGATACAACTTGGCTTCATGTTCAAATATCTCGTCTATTGTGAAACGAAATTTTAACACTTTAGCAGGAACACCACCAATAATTGAATAAGGTGGACAAGATTTCGTCACTACAGCTCCAGCGGCTATGATTGAACCACGACCAATGGTTACTCCTTTAAGAATTATGACATTGGCACCAGCCCATACATCATCTTCTATGATCACAGGCATATCGTTTTCTGGGAGTTTATCATGTGAATCCATGATAAATTTGCCGACTACATCTGTTCTATGATCGCCGGTAATGATGGTAGGATTAGGGCCAAAAATTACTTTTTTCCCGATTATCAACGGCGCTTCTGTGCAATAGAATGTACTCCCTTTCGGAATACTGCTTCTATCACCAACCGACATGTTATGCAACCCTTTCAGATCGCTTGACATCGGGCGAAGATAAACACCCTTACCACAATACCTCATGCTACGCTTATAAAACGGAGCCCATAACTTGTCCCATAAATATGAAAATGAGAGGCTTAATTTTCCCCCCCCCCTTAAATAATTTATTCAACATTTGATATTCGTTTTATTTTTATAACCTTTGCTGGAACTCCGCCGACCACGGCATTATCAAAGATATCTTTAGTTACAACGGCATTTGCACCAACGGTTACATTATTGCCTATTTTCACATTGCCAAAAATCTTTGCTCCAAGACCGAAATAACAATTATCCCCAACAACAATTTTGTCTTCGTCAGCTTTTTCATATTTATTGCCGAAAACAACTCCCGGAAGCAAGGTACAATTCTTACCAATTCTTACATTGGGTCCAACATGTACAAAATCTCCTGCATGATATATCCTCAATCCTGGCCCGACTGTTCCTGGATAAATCGTAATACGAAGTTTGAAACCTAAACGCTTGTAAAAAAAGAAATGCCACAAAAACAACAATTTATTCTTATTTTTGTAATATTCTACATAACGTAAATGCCGTATATAATAAAAGATATACCACACTTCATTGTGGAGTAACCAATCTTTCAACCCAGGTTTCTTTCCATTGAAACGCTTCAGGTCTTCGGAAAGATAAAGTCTAAATTCTTCTTTCGTTGCTATCAAACAATTACGAATCTCCATCATTTATATACTAATATAAACTCTACTTTGGTTCTCTTATTTATACCTCAACATTTTTTTATACAACTCAATATATTTTTCAGTAGATTTATCTAATGAAAATTTTTCCATAACAGTCTTTTTACACGCATTTGAAAATGAAAGGTATTTTTGCTTATCAGCTATCAATGTTTCGATTTTATCAATAAAATCCTTTATATTATTGTTCATTATGCAAAAACCATTTACACCATTTTCAATAATCTCTGGCGTGCCTCCTCCATAAGTTGCTACAACAGGCACACCTAAAGCCATTGATTCAAGGATAGTATTTGAGACTCCCTCTTGATGCTTCTTGATATTTGTACAAAGCAAAGAAACTGTAGTTACACTCAATATTTGCTCTACATCTGTCCGAAACCCTAAAAACTTTATATACTGATTATCAGCGGTATAATCTCTATATTTTTCTAAAAGATTACCTTTACCCACTGCAAGAAATGTAATATCACTCCGTTTTGAACAAATTGTTTTGGCTATTTCTACAAAGCAACGATAATCCTTATTATCATCAACACGCGCAACCATTGTAACTACATGTGGCGTATTAATGCCCAACTTTTCCTTATAAGAAGCCCCATCAAATTCTTTCACATCTTTCAACCGTTCCCAATTATATCCATTATAAATGCAATAAGCTTTACTCAATGGAACTTTATATGCTTTTAGACCAGCTAAACTATTGCCTATTATTGCATTTGCTAAAAAATTAACACTACTGTTTATCCAACTTACTAAACCTCTAGGCTTATTGGCATCTGCCACATGAGATGCTATATAGATAAAATTATGAGTTAAGCGAACAAAATTTAAAAAGAATAGTGATAAAAAACCCCAACCTTGAACAATATCCGATTTAAATTCATGTATATGCTTCTTAAGTAACTTGTAAGTTTGCCAATATGACAAACCTGCTTGTTTTCGATTAATTATAATAACCTGAGCCGATGTTTGATATATTTCTGGATAGGCAATTGTATCATTTACAATGATAAACTGTATATGTTTAAAACCTGATTTATTCAAACCTTGAACAATCTGTAAACATCTGCGTTCTTTTCCACCACCACCAAATGTATCTAAAACAAACGTTATGCGAGGAGTCTTATTCATATGAAAAATTTTCTTTAAAATAAATCCATTCCAATAAAATAGCGACCTTTATATTCGATTACAAATTACAATCTTTACCTAAAATAGTCTTATCCTTTTCATTGTATATCTAGAAGATAAACAAGCAACCAACTTTAAATGGAAAATTTTTCGGTCACTTTTTTAGTAATAGAATTGATACAACTTGAAAAAACAATACCTGCGATTATAGCACATAAATATTCTAAATAATGACCATATAAAATAGAAAAGTAACCAATCCTTGATACTATATCTTTTATGGTTTCACACAAATAGATATTTGCCAAATAAGATTCTAAAGAAACAACTCCCATCCAGCTAATAAATTTGAATAGAATTCCATTAACTGCAAGTCTACTAATTAAATAAATAGAAATAATAATAACAGGCCAAACTAAACACCATCCCATAAATATATCTTTTCCAATAATAGCATGAATACCACAATACAATCCAAAAGCTGAAACAAACAACAATAAACTACTAACTTTCATACCCTTCATTACACATGGAGCAATTGTCATACCAATGATAAAACTAATCACTCTAACAAATGCTCCTTGCAAATTTCTCAATACTTCATAAAATGTACCTTCAAAAGCTTTAATACTAACGCTACACACTATTAGAAGAATAAGAATTAGCATAAGTGAACGTAAGGTAGTATTTTTTTTTAAACACGAAAATAAGAGGGGTAAAAAGATATAACGGTATGAGTAATGCTATATACCAAGCACCTATATGTCTTGTCCAAAAACTTAATGTAGAAAATATCATCATCTCATTACTAATATCAAATTCTCCCACAATCAAACGATAAATCCAAAATGGAATTTGCATCAAAACATATGGAATAACGATTCGAATAAATCTTCTTCCATACCATTGTTTCAATCTATAACCTTTTGATAGTGAATAATAACATCCTACACCTGACAATAACAGAAATATATCTACACCAAGATTTAATCTACCTACGATATTTTGAAGTATATGTGGCATTACCACTCCATAAACTGGTGCATGACATAGAATAACCATCAATGCAGCTAAACCCATTAATTGAGTTCTGTATTTACTTATAAGGCTTAAGTCAAATTGTAATCTATAAATACTCATATTTTACTTCTATCACAGATTCTTAAATCTTCCATAAAAACACCTTAAGAAAGTTATTTTTATAAGCACTCCATTTCTTTGATTTTAAACTATACTTACATTTATTTACTAATAACAACTCTAAGCTCCATTACATACTGTAAAATTCTTATAATTACTTACTTTCTATTCCACTTTAATTACCACATCATGAACATTATATAGACTATTATAAAACTTCGATAAACGTTTTCCTTGATAAATTGGATTAAAATACTTTTCAGCGACAACCTTTCCTGCCATACCTATTTCTTTTGCTTCTATCGGATTGTCCAAAATCCATTTCATATATTTCACCAAAGTATCTTCATCATCCGGCTCAAATATTAAAGCACTTTTTCCATCTTCAAGATAAACATTGGCATCACCTATAGTTGTAGTAACAACCGGTATTCCGCGAATCAACATTTCACCAAGTTTGGTTGGAAAACAATTCCGAGTCTGAAGATTGTCACTTTTGTATATGATAGTCATAGTTGCAAAGTACTGAAGCTTAGCAACCCGCTCATTACTCACCATCCCCAACAAATCTACCTCATCTTCAATTCCAAGAGACTTCATTAGTGGAATATACTTACATCTCTCATTTGCTTGTGGACCTGTAAATACCAATCTACAATTAGTATTGACTTCTTTTTTGAACCGTGAAAAAGCATAAAGTATTTTAGATATACTATCTTTCTGTTCATGCATTGTACCTGTATGAATAATATAAGGAACAGAATACTCATTCTTCAAATCCAATAAATTCGTTCCTTCAAATGGATCTTCAACCAAAATTGGCACTATTATACATTGAGCTTTTTTTGATTTATACTTCAATACAAACTTGCTCAATTCACATGATATAGCGATGAAGCCATCATAACGAGGCATAACAAAATGATATTCAAACCATTTGCACAATTTATGCCATTTAGAATTTGTATTACCCAATGCTGAAGGATGTTCACAAGTTTCTTTTACCACTTTCGCTCCTTTCAGCTTAGCTGCTAGCAAAATAAGTATCTGTAAAAATAACGGATAATAATAAGCAAAAACTACTTCTCCACGATGAATATGTTTCAGAGCATAGAAGAAAGAACAGAGATAATCCATTACCAAATAATCCCATCCACGAAGCAATTTATTACCTTTCCTATGCTTGTATTTGCCCCGAACATAAATATATGGAATATTACGAAATATACCATTATCAGGCAATCCATCATCATCTCCCGGTTCAAAGCATCGTTGACAAACCACAACATCTACCTGATGACCAGCTGCCATCAACCCTTTAGCATAACATAATCTACGTTTAGCCGCAGCCATGCCATATGGGAACGATGTATTTATGTAAAAATGAATATTCATATTTTTTATAATCAATTTAACTTTTAAAGATATATTGTCCACTCCACAAGCAAACAACCATTAAATCGCTATATTTCTAAACAAAAAACAAACTTCATCATAAAATTCTATTCTTTTATGGCTTGTCTATTTTGAACTCCATGCAACACATTATTCCTCTGTAACGGCACAAAAAGGCCATACAACCAAAATGATGTAAAAATAGGTATTGACAATATTGGATAGGATATAGCTGATAAACAAAACAATACAAACAATGCTAATTGCCTATGTTCATGGCTATACTCTGCTAGTTTCCTTGAGGATATGAACAATATATAGAAAAAATAAACTCCCAAGAATATGCCGTACATTCCTAAAATCTTAACTAATCCATTAGCCAAAACAAAATTTGTTGTTATATGTGTATAGAAGTATGAATGTTCTGTATTTCTTCCATATCCTAATATTGGATCTTCCACAAAATTAAGCCATTCAAATGCCATGGCATCAAAGCGATCAATAGATCCCAAATATTCCCCTTTTTCATGTTGAGTTGCATTCCATGAAAAACTTTCTTCTAACCGAGAAATATCTTGAGCTTCTTCCAATTTTGTAAATATTTTCTTTGACATAAAATCTAATTGCATTAATCCATATCCAACAGGAAGAATAATCAATGCAGACAAAAAGAAATATTTAAAATTGAACTTCTTGATAAAGAAAATAAGATAAACCACTAAAGCAGTAAAATATCCTGTGGTAGACTGAGTCGTAGCCAATGCTATTAAAAGCCACCATACATTCTTATTTCCCTTAAATTTGATTCCATGCTGACACAAGTTACAATATATAGCCAAAGTTACCATAATAGCAAAACGACCAGGTTCCCAAGAACAGCCAGCATTTCTCAAAAGGCCTGCATAAATTTGCCCTTTCGCCGGATCCATCCAATTAAATAAATATAAAAGATGATTTCCATATCTAGTTTCTGGAAATAACCTAAATATTGAATCTGTAAAAGGTAGAAGTACAGCGATAAGCCAACCAATTATAGCTACCTTACACAAAAGCACCAATATATTTTCATATATAGGTATCAATTTATATCCAAAGACTCGATTATGAATAAAGGCAATAATGATTGCATAATACATGAAGAAATGATAGGATAATTCTTGAGTCGTATATACACCATATTTCATTAATGAGCAAATAGCCCATATAGTATAAAGAACAAGAATACCTAACAAACTTTTATCCTTAAATGAAACTGGATGCTTTTTACATAATATTATAGTTAATATTATTGGCAATAGAAACGGAATCGGATTACCTGATATTGCTCCAACCATCCTACTCGTTTCATTTGTTGCTTGTGCCATGTAAATGACCATAATGAACATATAAAACATCTCAAAATAGCCATATTTCTTCAATAAATAAGTAGAACTCATAAATTAGGGCATCTTTTAATCAACACATCAACATTTCGTATATTTAACGAATCGCTTGTAATAGAAGAACATTAGAATGAAATAAGAAAAAGAACTTAATATTCTAGTTACAATAGCTCCTACAATTCCTCCATAATAAACACCTAAAGTATATCCTAACAATGCAATAGCTCCACTTAAAAACGCCCCATTACGCAAATAACGTCCTTTGCCATGAGCTCCCAAAAAACGATTATAGACATCACCTAAGCCTTGTAAAGTTGCACCTAAAGCTAAAAAACTCGCATAAAACGCAACATTTATGTAAGATTCATCATATAGAATATCAACTGTAGGATAAATCAGAATAATAAAACCTGCCAAAGAAATAAAAGACATAAGATAAGTTGTCCATAAAACATTCTTCGAAATAATATTCTGATGAGCAAATTGTTTAAAATAAGTAGTTCCTATCACATTGGGAAGCATCGCCAAAGGTGAGGTTACTGTCAATGCTAAAGAATAAAATCCTACATTCGTATTATCTGTCCCAAATAAACCTAATGTAAGCCCTGCAATGTATTGTACCGACACATTTGCCAAAGAACCATAATATACTTGTAAACCATACTGCTTGTTTTCTATATTTAACTTCTTAAACGATTCTTTCAATTGAGAAAAATTCGGTGAATTCCTTAGAATTAAAAAAACCAAAACGATAACTGCTATTCCATTTTGCAGTAATAACATCCTTTCATTTGATGCTCCCCAATTTTTATAGATAATAAAACCTATAATCAGATAACACAATGAAGGTAAAACACGGGCTGCAGCAATAGTGGAAATACTATTATCACCTTGTGAAGAAGTATTTATATAATTAAGCAATAGAGTAGATCCACATACGGGAATTACGGTATAAAACAAATAATAGAAATCCTTATGCAAGAAATAGTGATGTACAATTCCACAAATAAACATCACTAACATCATCAGCAATATGGCACATCCTAAAATTGTAACTAATATACCTTTAATTCTTGAAGCACCTTCTTTACTTTCTGCTAAAGCTAATAATCGACTTCCAGAAACGAAATATCCGAAAAGAAATATTCCAGAAAATAATGCTATTATATTATTAACATAACGAACATCGCCATATTCTGAAGGCATTAAAAAACGAGTATTCAAAATAGACACTAATACCCCAACAAAAACACCTAAAATAGTACTCCCGTATAAATATGCAACCTGTTTCTGCGACTTCGTTACTTTCATACAAACATCTATCTTACTCTTATAAAATAATCTCTAAAGTGTAAATGGACAGCCTACACTGTCACTAATGTATCTATTAAATCCGTGAATCAGATATTTACTTTTTCCCATAGCCATACGCATTCCCATAGCCATAGTGACCGTAATGCCCATACTTGCCATAGCCGTAGTGGTAACCGTTGATGCGCTTGTCCATGTTCACACCGTTGATCAGGATACAGGGGTTGGGAAGCTTCTTGTCGCGGGCAAACTCATTGACGACGACAAAATCCTCCTTACGCGTGTAGTCGGCACGGCATACATAGACACTCAGGTCCACATGACGGGCTATGAGCTGCGTGTCGGTCACCATCGCGATGGGGGCGGAATCGATGAACACATAGTCAAAATGAGCCTTCAACAAGTTGATGCCCTCTTCCAGCGCGCTGCGAGAAAGAAGCTCCGTCGGATTGGGAGGGACAGGACCGCCGGGCAGGATATAAAGGTTCGGGGACAAACCCAAGGGCTGGCAAAGCGAAAGCAGGTCGATGGACGGGTCGGACAGGTAGCTCGTGATTCCGGATTCCTTCGAGGGCTGGCGGAAAACCTTGTTCAGACCGGGCTTGCGGATGTCCAGCCCCACTACCACCACTTTCTTCCCCGTGAATGCCAGGCTCGCACCCACGTTGCCGATGTTCGTACTTTTACCTTCGCCGGATGTCGTGGACGTGAACAGTACGACCTTCTCGCCCGGACGGAGCATGTAGAGGATGTTCGTACGGATCGAGCGGTAAATCTCGTCTATCTGCTCGTTCTTGTTCTCCCGCACGCGGATGGCGTTATCATCCACACCGTCCAGCAGGGGTACGTCTCCGACAATGGGGAGAGACGTGAGCGCTTCCACATCCGAACGGTTTTCAATCTTGAAACGGAGCAGGTTGCCCAGATAGATGATGCCTACAGGGATGGCAAGGCCCAACAGGAGGGCCGCCAGATAGAATATGCCGCTCTTGGGAGCCACCGGGGCAATGCCCGCCATCGGCGTGTTGATCATGCGCCCGTTGTTGGCTATGGCTGCCAGCGTGATGGCATTCTCCTCGCGCTTCTGAAGGAGCATCAGGTACAGGTTGGACTTGATCTCCTGCTGGCGCGAGATGCTGATCAGCTCCTTCTCCTGACGCGGGGCATTGCTGATGCGGCTCTCATACTTCGAAGACTGTCTCTCCAGGTCGGCCCGGGCGATGTTGAGACCTTTCTCGACGCTCTCAACCGTCGTCCGCACGTTTGTGCGCATGGCACGGATGCTCTCGTCCAGAGCTACCACTGCGGGGTTGTTCTCTGACGAGGTGCGAAGCAGCCGTTTGCGCTCGATGAGTATCTGGTTGTACTTGTCAATCAGACTGCTCAGTCCTGCATCGCTCAGGCCGACATTGCTGGGGATGACCTCCCACGCATTCCGCGGGTCGTTGATGTAACTCTTTAAAAACTCTATGAGACGGATCTGTGTACTGTTTTCTACTCGTTTCTGGTTGTAGGCCGAATTTTCCTGAAGGGTCAGCTGGGCATCGGCCTGGAGGTTCGTCAGCCCTGCCTGCTGCTTGTAGTCGGCCAGCTCCTCCTCCGTGCTGCCCAGCTCGCGGTTGATTATCTGAATACGCTCGTCGATAAATTCGGCCGTCCTCGTCGCCACCTCGTTCTTGTCGTCGTTGGCATCCATGTTGTAGATGGCTACAAGCTGGTTGATGAAGTCCTTGGCACGCGCCACGCTGTTGTCCTGAAGCGATATTTGCGCGATGCTCGTCGTCTTGCTCGTGGGTTCCACGACCAGTCTGCCTGCATAGGACAATGCCACGGACGTCGGAGAGGATACGGTGACAACGATTCTTGTCGTCTCTTCCGGCCGGACAGAGTCGGCATTCAGGGTCAGTGTCCCGACGGGGGTCATAAGCACGCCGGGAAGCTTCGGAAAATCTTTGGCCACCGATGACTCCTCTTCCGTCTGGGGGTCCGTGTAGGTCGCCGTAACGGAAGCGCCGCCTTCGGGGGCACAGTCGATTTCAAGCTCCATGACACCTTCCAGGCGGTCGGCCTCCTCGGGGGTCATCCACACCTGGACGGGGGAAGACTTGTACAGGTCCAAGGCATAACCGAAAGTTCGCGGCTCCTTGTAATCGATGTACAGGTTCTGGGACACGACGACTTTCCGGCAGAGGTCGCGGGAATGAAGCACCTCCACCTCATTGTCAAAATTGTTGGCTATGGAAAACATGCCCAACCCTGAGACCATGTCCAGCGGGCTGTTGCCATTGCCGCTGCCGAAAACACCGTTCTTGTTATTGTTGCCGTCCTTGATCAGCACGCTCGCATTCACCTCGTAAACGGGAGGCTGGTAACGCAAGTATACGAAGCACAAAACCAGTGCGACCAATGCACACCCGGCTATCCAAGGCCAATAGATGACATACTGCATCAATATCGACTTGACATCCAACGGTTTCTCGCCCGTTTCTTCTTTCATGTTCTCTAGTTGCTCATTCATAATTCATTAAGGGATAGGATAAGTTTTTCTTTTTAATATGAATCCCCGCAACCGGCCTGCATGCAATCAAGTCATCATGCCCGTTTTCAGGACGTTTGCGGATATTCAAATCTCTTTTTGTCAATGTACGATGTTGACAACCAGGCTGGCGATGGACACCAGGATGGATGTCACGGATACCCAGATGGTCGTGCTGTTGCCGATGTCGGAGTTCTTCGCTTTTGCCTTGTTGGGGGTGACATAGAGGATGTCGTTCTGCTGCATGTAATAGTAGGGAGACATCACCAGGTCGGCATCGTTCAGGTCCAGCTCCACAATCTGCCGTTTACCTGTGGCATCCTCACGGATGAGCTTCACGTTGTCGCGCAGGCCATACACCGTCATGTCGCCCGCCATGGCCAGGGCCTCCAACACGTTGATTTTCTCGTTGCTCACCGTGAATGTGCCGGGCTTGGACACCTCGCCCAACACGGATATCTTGTAGTTTACCATACGGACGGTCACGACGGGGACTTCCTTCAGATAGGACATCAGCCGCTCGCGTATCATGGATTCGGCCTCGCCCTTGGTCAGCCCTCCCACATGGAGCGTCCCCAGCACGGGAAAGTCGATGTTGCCCGAGTTGTCCACCAGGTAACGCTGCAAGGTCGGCTGTGTAGTGGTTCGGTATTGTTCGGTCTCCGACGAGCTGTACAACGTTTGCGTCGTCAGGTTGAACGGGATGGACGCCTGGGGGTCCGTCGTGTTGACCGTGATGGTCAACAGGTCCTTGGGCATGATGCGGGCATCATAGAGAGGTTGGGAGATGCCCGACCTGTTCACCTCCGCGGAGTTTTGTAGATAAGGTACTTTCCTGTAGGATGTGCAGCTGACGGATGACAAGGTCGCCAGCAGCACGAGAAGGAGTTGTCTGAATTTCATTGCTTGCTTGTTTTTATTTTTAACTGAGTTGTGATAAGTTCAGGCATCAGGTAGCACGGCGACAGCCCGCGGATGATCGTGGACGGCCGGAAAGCGGCACGGACATGAACGTCAAAAGCCGAACCGGGAGAAAAAGCCCTTTTTTCGGGTGGACGTGACACCCGTGGACAGAAGGCTCTCGTAGGTCAGCCGGTTGTGAACCATCTCATAGATGACGCCCCAGTCCGGCAGGCCGCCCAGGTTACGGTCATCTATGTACAGGTCCGCGACCACCTTGCGGGAACTGCGCCCCGAGCCGGAGCCCGCCTCTCCGGGGACCGTGCTGTTCACTGCATAGAATTCAAGCCCCCGAGAACGGCAGAACGAGACAGCCTCGTCCAGCAGGCGCCCTTCGCGGACAGTCCAAAGGATCAGCTTGTGGTGCTCGTCGCGCAAACGTTTCAAGGTATCCAGCGCAAAGGGTTTCTCCTTTCCGATTTCCGGATAGCGGTGCTCGACGATGGTTCCGTCAAAATCTACTGCGATTGTCATATTTGTCGTTTTTATATTGTTCCACATTAACGTCATATTTCCACGTCCGGGACGCGATTCAAGCAATCCCGGGGACTCATGAAACCGGCGGCAGGAATGCTGGCCTGCCGCCGGTCTGTGATAATAAACTATTAAATAATGTATCCCTCGTCTCACGACGATCGTATATTGGTTTTAATATACGGCTTCTTGACCGGCATCAAACGCCGCACGCCAGGCGCTGGCGTCTCGCCACCCCTGCCCGGTCGGGGACAGGAGGACGATGACGGTGAGATTTATAAAATGTTGAGCCTGATTTCAGATACAGCGTGTCACCTTCCACGTGGTACACCCGGTAGACTTTCTTCGGCGCGGATGACCACACGCAGAAACCGCCCCAGCACTCCACGTAGCTACGCCCACGGGAGTCCACACGCGGAGTTCCCAGGTACGTGGGACGGTTGTAACTGTAATTCCGGTAACGGTAACAGCACGACACGCATGATGCCGTCGAATACAACATCCGGTATGCGTAAACGGGAATCTCGACGCCGCCGCGCAGCAACACGCGGTAAACGCCCCCCGAGCACAACATCGGGACGAAACGTTCCATGAAACGGTACTCTTCCATGACGGTCTCCTTTCTGCCACCTGACGTGGACTGACATCGCACGGCTCACAAGATTCGCTCGCAATACCACTTCGGGATGTGGACAAACACGCCCAACGTGGCCAGTACGACGACAACATACGAACGGTTCTTGTAACGCACCAGCTTCCCCTGCAGACCCTTGAAGGTCCCGTGGACCACACGGACCTGCTGCCCCGGACGGGCTTCCGCAAATTCGCGGTCCGTGTACAGCGTGCCCCGGTACTCCGGGTCGCAGACCGCACGGAACTCCGTCATCTGGCTGTCGGGAATCTCATAGTACTTCATACTCTCTGAATAACGGAGGATGCGCACCGGGACCGGACAATCCGGCAAGACCCGGAAGAGGGACTTGCACCGCCCGTCCTTGCGGACAAACAGCAGGTTGTGAACGGCCGGCACAAGCGCACGGCGCTTGCTACCTGAATCGGGGGCGACTTCCTTGTACAGCATCGGAACAAAAGAGGGGATGTCATGCGACAACAGGTAATCCCTCACTTGCAGCTCACGGGCGTGGAAGGTCTGAAGAGCGTACCATACGCTTCCTGCAATACTCAATGATTGTTCTTCATTCATTTTTCCGGCTCCTTTTCTTATGGCGCTGGCCCTTTTCTGCAGTTCTCCCCCTCCCCCTTCGGAATAACTCCAAGGGGACGATGGATGGCATCAAGGACACAGCATGGTTTGTAGCACCTCTATATAAGAATTGTCATTCACAGTGGTGAATACAAAGTACTATGACGGCGCAAATATAGGGAAAAAGAGGATATTAGTTATAATAAAAGAGCGACAAAAAAATAATCTTTTTTCACTTGTTCCAGTTAAAAGGATTTCATTTTTATGCCTTATATCAGATTAGTATATTGATTATCAATGTAATAATAAAAAGTGACACCTCTTATATAGAGGTGCTACAAAACGGTTACACCAAGTGAGAATTCTTTTAGACACCGATTACATATTCTTATTTTTTAAGATTAGGACTC
>ERZ827088.2451-NODE-2451-length-19441-cov-8.907511_pt1 | contig 19441 bp, 15 predicted proteins | sample MGYA00519922_ERZ827088 | MGnify/ENA primary metagenome ERZ827088 (study PRJEB31778, sample SAMEA3449254) | human gut metagenome | biome: human gut; feature: human-associated habitat; material: faeces | place: United Kingdom | collected 2010/2012 ...
TGGGCGTGCTGTTGAGTATCTCGCGCGCCGGAAATGCCCGGGAACAGCGCCTGGCAGAGCAGCACCGCGCCGAGACAGAACGGATGCTGCAGCGCACCCGCTACCGCAGCAGAGCCGCGCGGTAGGGGAGACACCCGGCGTCCGAGGCACGGCGGGCACAGCCTATATTTTATTCTCATGGAGGTCCATCATGCGCGTTTTAATTGCTGCCGGCGGTACAGCCGGTCACATCAATCCGGCGCTGGCGATTGCCGGTGCCCTGAAGGCCGCGGACCCGACGGCGGAGATCCACTTTGCGGGCCGCCGCGAGGGGATGGAGTACGGCCTTGTCACCAAGGCAGGCTACCCCTTCCATCACATTGAGATCAACGGCTTCCAGCGCCATTTGAGCCTGGAAAACATTGGCCGCAACATCGTAGCCATCTGGCATCTGGCGCTGTCCGGCCCGCGCACCCGGAAGATTCTGAACGAGGTCAAGCCCGACCTTGTCATCGGCTGCGGCGGCTACGTCAGCGGGCCTATCGTCCGCGCGGCAGCCCGGCGCGGCATCAAGACAGCCATCCATGAGCAGAACGCCTTCCCGGGCGTGACTAACAAGCTGCTGGCGAAGGAGGTCAACATTGTGCTGGCTGCCAGCGCGGACGCGGTTGAAAAGCTCGGCGCGCCGGAAAAAACCACCGTCGTGGGCAACCCTGTCCGCCCCGAGGTGCTGACCGCGGACCGCGCCGCAGCGCGCGCCAAGCTGAACGCCGGAAACCGCACCGTTATTTTGAGCTTCGGCGGCAGTCTCGGTGCGGACCGCATCAATCAGGTCGTGGCCGACCTCTGCGCCTGGGAAAAGCAGACGCACCGGAACGTGCTTCACCTGCACGCTACCGGCAGCCGCGGCGTCAAGCTGTTTGAAGGGCTGGAAAAGGAAAAGGGCTTTGCCCCCGGCGAGAACCTCGTCGTGACGGAGTATATCAACAACATGCCCCAGCTGCTGGCCGCGGCAGATCTCGTCATTGCCCGCTCCGGCGCACTGACGCTGGCCGAGCTTGAGGCCGTGGGCCGCGCATCGGTGCTGATCCCCAGCCCGAACGTGGCCGAAAACCACCAGTATTACAATGCCCTTGAGCTGCAAAAGGCCGGTGCGGCAGTCGTCATCGAGGAAAAGAACCTGACCGGTGACGATCTTGTCAAAACTGTCGAGACCCTGCTGACCTCCCCCGGTAAGCTGGCCGAGATGGGCGCCAACGCCAAGACCCTCGGCAACCCGCACAGCCTTGATTTGATTACCGAAAAGCTGCTGAAACTGGTCAACGGCTAAGCAAGGCTGCATACACCCTGTAAGGGCGAACATCGTTCGCCCGCCCGCTGCGATGAGCGTCGCCGGGCCACACCCCGCAGGGGCGCATTCTATATGCGCCCGCCCAACGTACCATCCACCCACGGGCAGTCGCCCCAAAATTCACCGGAAAGGAGCCGCTTATGGACCGCAACCAGCGCAGCCGCAGGCAAAAATCCGCAAACGGCTCCTACGCCCAACAGTCCCGCCGCAGTATGGGCAGCCGCTTGGGCCTTGAAAAAAGGAACGCCCCGCGCCCCAAAGCGCCGCCTGAAAAGGCCGCGCCTACGCCCCATGCGCCCCCGCGGCAGCGCCCTGCGCAGGAGATCAATCCCCAGAAGGCAGGCTACCGCCCCGGCACGCCAAGGCGCACGCGCCGCGTCACACAGGCGGAGATCATACGGGCAAAGCGCCGCCGCCGTCTGCTGGGGGCACTCGGCGTGCTGGCCGTGCTGGCCGTGGGTGCGTTTGTGTCGATCAACCTTCTGTTCAAGGTCACGATTTTCCGGGTAGAGAGCTATGACGGCTCCCAGCCCGTCGATACCGGCATCTACACGTCCGACGAGCTGATCGAGGCGTTGGGCATCGAGAAAAACTCCAACCTGTTCGCCTTCTCCACCGCGGAAAAGACCCAGCAGCTGGCGCTTCAGTTCCCGTATTTGGAGCGTGTCGCTGTGGAGATCCAGCTGCCCGCCGCGGTCATCATCAAGGTCGAGCCCGCCACGGAGCGGTTCGCCTGTATGTACCCAGGCGGGTGGATGGTCTTGAGCGACTCCCTCAAAATTCTGCGCACCGACGTCAGCCAGCCGGACGGCCTGATTCTGCTGACCATGTCGCTGCCCACAGATTTCTCCCCCGTGGTGGGGCAGAACATCGAGCCCAAGAGCTATAACTCACTCCTTAGCGAGACCCAGCAGGCCACAGCGGAGACAGCGGGCCTGCAGGCCAGCGCACTGCAAACGCTGACCGAAGTGCGGGACGGCCTGCAGGAGAACAACCTGTTTGACGGCACGACGGCGCTGAATATCCAGGATCTGAGTGATATTGAGTTCACCTACCAAAACCGCGTTCAGGTGCTGCTGGGCAGTGAGACGAACCTCGCCTACAAGCTGCGACTGGCCGCTGCCGCGCTGACCGACCCGGAAAAGGGTCTGGCCGCCGGTGATAAGGGCGTGCTCGACATCTCGACCCAGCGCAGCGACGGCGACATCCGCGCCTACTTCGCCCCCGATACCCCCGAACCGCCACCCACCCCGGAGCCGACCCCGCCCCCCGAGGAGCAGACCGACCCCGAAAGCCCCACAGAATAACCCCAACGCCCCGACAGAAAAGTCGGGGTGTTTTTTTGGATAGGGCTGTAACATCCGCGGCCCAAACAACACTAATAGAGTGAAAGCACAGAGAAAGGGGGACAGGCCATGCCGCTGCCGGAATTGGAAGAGCTGTACAGGCTCTACCGCGCGGACCTGTATCGCTATCTCTGCCACCTGACCCACGATTCCGCCGAGGCGGAGGATCTGCTGAGCGAAACCTTCCTGCGGGCGCTAAAACGGCTGCAAACCTACCGTGGGGGCTGCGCCGTCAAGACCTGGCTGTTCGGTATTGCGCGCAACATCTGGCTGGAAAGCCTGCGCAAAAAGCACCCCACCGCCAGCACCGATGACCTGCTGGAAAGCTATCTGGCCGAGGACACCCTGACCGAGCGCACGGACAGCCGCCTGCAATGGCAGCGTGTGAAGGAGCTGCTGCAGCAAAGGGATGACCGAGCCCGCCGCGTGGTGCAGCTGCGGGCCATGGGCTACAGCTACAATGAAATTGCCGCGGAGCTGCACATCAGCGAAAGCTCGGCCCGCGTGATCGAGCACCGCACCCGCACCTGGTTAAAACAAATGCTTGCAAAGGAGGGCTACGACCTGTGAACAAAGCTGCCGAAACTGCAAAAATCCCCTGCGCGGTCTGCCGCGACCTGATGCCGCTGGTGCAGGACGGCGTGGCCAGTCCGGAGAGCGAAGCGCTGGTACAGGCGCACATGGCAGTCTGCCCCGCCTGCCGCGCCCTGTGGCAGGGAACGGACGACCCCGCCATGCCGGAACTGCCCGCCCCGGATGACGGTAAGATCCTGCAAAAACTGCGCCGCCGATACAGCACCCATTTGCTGCTGCTGGCCTTTGTGGGCATTGCGGCGGGCGTGGCCCTGGGGTATACAGGCAGCGCCAACTGGGTTATCCTGTTCCTGCCGTGTGTCTGGGCCGTTCTGACCTGCCGGGATACCGGCATGGGCAAGCCACTGCTGCTGTTTACGCTGGGGCTGGCCGTGCTGGATGCTATCATAAAGCAGACGGCTTTTTTGGAATCATTCTCGCTTAGCAATTTCTTATGGAATCTGGCGTCCGGCTGTATCTTGTACGCTGTTTTGGGCGGCATGGGCTGGCTGATCGGCTGGCTGCTGCACTATGCAAAGGAGAGTACCCATGAAAACAAAGAATAAAAAGACGAAAACCATGCGCCGCCTGGCACTGGCGGCGGCCCTGCTGCTGATTTTGGCTCTGCTGCTGGCCTTTGACGCCATCAACGGTGACCCGCTCAGCCAGCGGTGGGCCGTGCACCGGGCCATTCGCTACGCCGAAAAGCTCTATCCGGGGCAGACCTTCCATTGGGATGAACGCACCGCCGCCGACGGGCAGTTCTTTAACTACATGGTATACGTTCAGTCAGACCAGAGCCGTGATACAAACTTTGCAGTGCAGACGCGGTTCTGGCTGCTGACTGATGATGAAATCCGGGGTAAGGAGCTTGAGCCAGACCATGTGTTCTATGTAGACCACCGCTGGACCACCGCTTACCGCCTGGGGGATGAAGCTGCCCAGCAGTCAGCCGCGTATCTGACCGTGCAGGCCCCAGAATTAAACTTTGCATCTGTCTACGGCGCAAAGGGCAACACGGTAGAGATCGACCTTTGCTATACCGAGCAGGACGGCATGACCCCGGCTAACTATGTGGATGATCTGCCGCTGGATGCTGCCTTTGACAAAGCCCTGCTGCAAAAGGTGCCCAGCCGCCTGTGCGCACAAGTCCTGTGCGACGGCAAGCCTACCGAGGCGGACATGCAAACCGTCCTGCACACCCTCAAGCAGGTGCTGGAAAGCAACGACATGCCGATCACCTATTACGACATCACCCTTGTGCCCACCGGCGATTACGCTGACCACAGCGCGTTTATGGCGGATGTGTTGGAATCCGGCCTGACGTCCGCCGATACAATTGCATAAAAAATACCCGTATTGCCTTTAGTAAGACAATACGGGTATTTTGCTGTTCTGTAGGGGTCGATGCTTGTCATCGACCTGCGGGCGGATGCAAACATTCGCCCCTACAATTTACGATGCAATCAATCAGACGTTCAGCTCCACATGCTGGCCCAGGTCCTCTTTGTTGGCGTCCAGCACGGGCTGGATGACGTCGCGCAGGAACTCGGTGACCTGCTCGGCGCTGCGGCCCGTAAAGGCTTCGGGGGAGAGCTCGGCCTCGATTTCCTCACGGGTCAGGCCGAACGCGGGGTCAGCCTCGACGCGGGCAATCATGTCGTTGGGCTTGCCCTCCTGCTTGACAACGGCAGCGGCGGCCACGGCGTGCTCACGCAGACGCTCGTGCAGCTCCTGACGGTCACCGCCCTTCTTGACGGCCTTCATCATGATGTTCTCGCTTGCCATGAACGGCAGCTCGGCCATGACGCGGGCACGGACGACCTTCGGGTAGACGACCAGCCCGTCGGAGACGTTCAGCAGGATGTTCAGGATGGCGTCAGCAGCCAGGAAGCCCTCGGCCATCGCAATGCGCTTGTTGGCGGAGTCGTCCAGCGTGCGCTCAAACCACTGGGTACCGGCAGTGATGGCGGGGTTCAGCACGTCCACCATCAGGTAGCGGCTCAGTGCACAGATGCGCTCGCAGCGCATGGGGTTGCGCTTGTAGGGCATAGCGGAGGAACCGATCTGGTTCTTCTCAAACGGCTCCTCCATCTCCTTGAAGTTCGCCAGCAGGCGGATGTCCGTCGCCATCTTCATGGCGGACTGGCCGATGCCCGCCACGGCGGACAGCACATTGTAGTCAACCTTGCGGCTGTAGGTCTGGCCGCAGACCGGCACGACCTTGGTAAAGCCCATCTGGGCGCAGACGTCGGCCTCGACGGCCTTGATCTTGGCGGAGTCGCCGTTGAACAGCTCCACAAAGCTGGCCTGGGTGCCGGTGGTGCCCTTAACGCCGCGCAGCGCCAGCTGGGAGACCTGGTGGTCAAGCTCCTCCAAATCCATGTACAGCTCGTTCATCCAGAGCGTGGCGCGCTTGCCGACGGTGGTCAGCTGTGCGGGCTGGCAGTGGGTGTAGGCCAGGCAGGGCATGGCCTTGTACTCGTCGGCGAACTTGGCCAGATTTGCCAGCACGCCGATGACCTTCTTGCGCACGAGCTGCAGGCCCTCGCGCATGATGATGACGTCGGTGTTGTCACCGACATAGCAGCTGGTCGCGCCCAGATGGATGATGCCCTTTGCCTTGGGGCACTGCAGGCCGTAGGCGTAGACGTGGCTCATCACGTCATGGCGGACGAGCTTCTCGCGCGCAATGGCGTCCTCATAGTTGATGTCGTCCTTGTGCGCCTCCAACTCGGCAATCTGCTCATCGGTGATGGCCAAGCCCTGCTTCTGCTCGGCCTTAGCCAGCGCGATCCACAGTCGGCGCCAGGTGCGGAACTTGTTGTCGTCAGAGAAGATGTACTGCATCTCATCCGACGCATAGCGCGTAGAGAACGGCGAAATATATTTGTCGTGTTGTGCCATTGGGTCAAATCCTCACAATCTTTTAAGCTGATAGTTCCAGTATAGCAGAAACTTTCCGAAATATCAAAGCTTGAAATAATTCACGCCGCCCTCAAAGATCGGCTGGTATTTGTCACCGGTGACGTTCTTATAGAGCTGCTCGCCGCTGCGCTCGCTGTGGCCCATCTTGCCAAAGACACGGCCATCCGGGCTCGTGATGCCCTCGATTGCCAGCACGGAGCCGTTCGGATTGTAGCGCATGTCCATCGTCGGGCGGCAAAGCAGGTCAACGTACTGGGTCGCAATCTGGCCGTTGTCGATGAGCTGGTTCAGCAGCTGCTCGTTGCAGACAAAGCGGCCCTCGCCGTGGCTGATGGCGATCAGGTGCTCGTCGTTGATGTCGCATTTGCTCAGCCAGGGGCTCTTGTTGCTGGCCACGCGGGTACGCACCAGCATGGACTGATGGCGGTGGATCGTATTAAACGTCAGCGTCGGGTCGCTTTCGGTGATGGGACGAATCTCGCCGTAGGGGACCAGGCCCAGCTTGATGAGTGCCTGGAAGCCGTTGCAGATGCCCAGAGCCAGACCGTCGCGCTGGTTCAGCAGACGGTTGACTGCGTCGGCCACCGACGGATTGCGGAAGAACGCCGCAATGAACTTGGCGCTGCCGTCCGGCTCGTCGCCGCCGGAGAAGCCGCCCGGCAGCATCAGGATCTGCGCCTCGTCCAGCTCCTTCACCAGCGCCTCGCAGCTCTCGGCCACGTTGGCGGGGGTCAGGTTTTTCAGCACCAGAACATGCGGGTCGCCGCCTGCGCGGCGGAACGCGCGGGCCGTGTCGTACTCGCAGTTCGTGCCAGGGAATACGGGGATGACGACCCGCGGCGTCGCCAGGCGCACAGAGGGAGCCACGCGCTTGTTGGCGGGGCAGTCATGCTCCAGCGCAGGGACGAACTCACCGGCCTTGCGGTAGGGGAATACCGGCTCGAGCTTTTGCTCCCACAGCTCCTGCAGACGGGCCAGGTCAATGGCCTTGCCCTCGGCCTCCAGCGTGTAGTCCACGGTGGTGAAGCCGAGGAACTCACCGGCGGAGGCATCAAGCAGCTCCAGAATGACCGCGCCGTAGGCGGGCTTGAACAGATCGTTCAGGTCGATGTCATTGGACAGCTGCAGACCCACATGGTTGCCGACGCACATCTTGAACAGTGCCTCGGCCACACCGCCGTAGCCCGGCGTGGCGGCAGCCAGCACCTTGCCCTCGTCGATCATCTGCTCGACGGTCTTGTAAATGGAAATCAGGCTGCCGATCTCGGGCAGACCGTTCTTGTAGTTGGGGCGCAGGATGACAACGGAGCTGTTGGCCTTCTTGAACTCGGGGCTCTGCACGTCGCGGGTGTTGCCGATGGCCGTCGCAAAGCTGACGAGCGTCGGGGGCACGTCCAGTCCCTCAAAGCTGCCGGACATCGAGTCCTTGCCGCCGATGGACGCAATGCCCAGACCCATCTGGGCATCCAGCGCACCGAGCAGGGCGGCCAGCGGCTTGCCCCAGCGCTCGGGCTTATCGTTCATATGCTCAAAATATTCCTGGAACGTCAGGTACATATCCTCGTGGTGGAAGCCCGCGCAGACCAGCTTGGTCACGCTCTCGACCACGGCCATATACGCGCCGCGGTAGGGGTCAGCCTCGGTCAGGTAGGGGTTGAAGCCCCACGCCATGCCGGAGCAGGTCGTCGTCTCGCCGTCCACTGGCAGCTTGGCGGCCATGGCCATCGTCGGGGTCAGCTGGTACTTGCCGCCGTAGGGCATCAGCACGGTGGCTGCGCCGATGGTGGAGTCGAACCGCTCGCCCAGGCCCTTTTGGCTGCAGACGTTCAGGTCGCTGACCATGGATTCCAGCTTCTGCTCAAACGTTGCACCGGCAAACTGGGGCTGCCAGACATGGCCCGGCAGGATGTGCGCATCAGCGTGGCGCTCGGCACCGTTGGAGTTCAGAAACTCGCGGGAGAGGTCAACGATAGTCTTGCCGTTCCAGACCTCGCGCATCCGCTTTTCCTCGGTGACGGTGGCAACGATAGTCGCCTCGAGGTTTTCCTCGGCGGCGTACTTCATAAAGGTCTCGGCGTCCTCGGGAGCAACGGCCACGGCCATGCGCTCCTGGCTCTCCGAAATGGCCAGCTCGGTGCCGTCCAGACCCTCGTACTTGCGGGTGACCTTGTTCAGGTCGATGTGCAGGCCGTCAGCCAGCTCACCGATGGCGACAGACACACCGCCTGCGCCGAAGTCGTTGCAGCGCTTGATAAGGCGGCAGGCGTCCTCGCGGCGGAACAGGCGCTGCAGCTTGCGCTCGATGGGCGCGTTGCCCTTCTGCACCTCGGCACCGCAGGTCTCAAGGCTCGTCAGCTTGTGCGCCTTGGAGGAACCGGTGGCACCGCCGACACCGTCGCGGCCCGTGCGTCCGCCCAGCAGGATGACGACATCACCCGGGGCGGGCTCCTCGCGGCGGACATGGCTGGCAGGCGTCGCGCCGACAACTGCGCCGATCTCCATGCGCTTGGCGGCGTAGCCGGGGTGGTACAGCTCTGTGACCTGACCGGTGGCAAGGCCGATCTGGTTGCCGTAGCTGGAATAGCCCGCGGCAGCCGTCGTGACCAGCTTGCGCTGGGGCAGTTTGCCGGGCATTGTCTCGGAAACAGGCTTCAGCGGGTCAGCCGCACCGGTCACGCGCATGGCCTGATAGACATAGCTGCGTCCGGACAGCGGGTCACGGATGGCACCGCCAATGCAGGTCGCCGCGCCGCCGAAGGGCTCGATCTCGGTGGGGTGGTTGTGGGTCTCGTTCTTGAACAGGAACAGCCAGTCCTGCTGCTCACCGTCCACGTCACACTTGATCTTGACGGTGCAGGCGTTGATCTCCTCACTCTCGTCAAGGTTCTTCAGAATGCCGCGCTGCTTCAGCGCCTTGGCACCGATGGTCGCGCAGTCCATCAGGGTGCGGTTTTTCCTGTCGCGGCCCGTCTCGGCGCGCAGTGCCATGTAGCGGTCAAATGCGGCCTGCACAAGCTCATCGTCGATCTTCACGTCGTCCAGGATCGTGCCGAACGTCGTGTGGCGGCAGTGGTCGGACCAGTAGGTGTCGATCAGACGGATCTCGGTGATGGTCGGGTCGCGGTGCTCGGATTTGAAGTAGTTCTGGCAGAACACGATGTCCGCATGGTCCATCGCCAGGCCCTTCTCATTGCGGAACGCTTCCAGCGCGTCGTCGGCCAGCGCGGTGAAACCGGTCAGCGTCTCGACCTCCGTCGGGATGGCAAACTCCATTTTCAGGGTGCTGCGCTCGTCAAGGCTTGCCTCGCGGGCCTCGACGGGGTTGATGACGTACTTCTTGATGGCAGCCAGGTCGGCGTCGGTCAGGTCGCCGTCCAGCAGATAGACGCGGGCGGAGCGCACCGCGGGGCGCTCGCCCTGGCTCAGCAGCTGGATGCACTCGCTGGCAGAGTCGGCGCGCTGGTCAAACTGGCCGGGCAGGTACTCGACGGCAAAAACGGTCTTGGCGTCGGGCAGCTTGTCGTAGGTCACGTCAACAGGCGGCTCACTGAACACGGTGGGCACAGCCTGCTGGAACAGCACTGCGTCGATGCCCTCGACGTCATAGCGGTTCAAAAGGCGCAGACCGGTCAGATTCTGGATGCCGACCAGATCGACCAGCTCATGCAGAAGCCCCTGTGCCTCGCCGTCAAAGCCGGGCTTTTTCTCAACATAAATGCGATATACCATTGTATTTCCTCCTGAGAGTTAAATTTGCAGGAAGTGACGGACGGAAAGCCTTCCCCCTGGGGGGAAGGTGGCCGAGGCCCCGTCCGAGGCCGGATGAGGGGAAAGTGTACCGCTGTATCCCGTTGACGGAAAGCTGCGGGAAGTTTGCCCTCATCAGTCACCTTCGGTGACAGCTTCCCCCGATGGGGAAGCCTTTTTACTGCATTGCTGCCAGCGCTCTTGCCCCAATGTCACTGCGCTTGTGCAGTTTGTCAAAATGGATGCTCTCCGTGGCAGCATACGCCTTTTTCAGCGCCTCGGGCAGGGTGTTGGCCGTGGCGGTCACGCCCAGCACACGCCCGCCGTTCGTGACGAGGCTGCCGTCCTTGATGGCCGTGCCGGCGTGGTAGACCGTCACATCGGCGGTGTCCAGCTGGCCCGCGGTCAGGCCGGTGATCTCCTTGCCCTTCTCGTAGGCGAGGGGATAGCCGCCGCTGGCTAAGATGACACAAGCCGCCGCGCCGTCGCTGAATTTGACATCGGTCTTGTCCAGCGTGCCGTTCGTTGTGGCCTCCATCACGGTCAGCAGGTCGCTTTCCAGCAGGGGCAGCACGACCTGCGTCTCGGGGTCGCCGAAGCGGCAGTTGTACTCGATGACCTTCGGGCCGTCGGGGGTCAGCATCAGGCCGAAATACAGGCATCCCTTGAAGGGGCAGCCCTCGGCCTGCATGGCCGCAACCGTGGGCAGGAAAATCTCCTGCATGCAGCGCTCGGCGACTGCGGGCGTGTAGTAGGGGTTCGGGGCCACGGTGCCCATGCCGCCGGTGTTCAGGCCCTCGTCGTGGTCGAGAGCACGCTTGTGGTCCATGCTCGAGACCATCGGCTTGACGGTCTTGCCGTCGCAGAAGGACAGCACGCTGACCTCGGGGCCGGTCAGGAACTCCTCGACGACCACATGGTTGCCGGACGCGCCGAACTTTTTGTCCAGCATGATCTCCTTGACGCCGTCGGCGGCCTCCTGCTCATTCTGGCAGATCAGCACGCCTTTGCCCAGCGCCAGACCGTCCGCCTTGATGACGACGGGGTATTTGCCCTCGGCTTTGATGTAGTCCATGACCTTCTCGGGGTCGTCGAACGTCTCATATTTGGCCGTAGGGATGCCGTATTTCTTCATCAGGTCCTTGCTGAACACCTTGCTGGCCTCAATGCGGGCCGCGGCCTTGTCGGGACCGAATGCCGGGATGCCCACAGCGGCCAGCGCATCGACCATGCCCAGCGCCAGCGGGTCGTCCTGGGCGACGACGACATAGTCAAAGGCTTCTTCCTTGGCAAATTTGACCATGGCGTCCACGTCGGTGGCCGAGATGGCTTTGCAGTGAGCGTCATAGCTGATGCCACCGTTGCCGGGCGCACACCAGATCTCGGAGCAGCGGGGGCTTTTTTTCAGCGCGCGGATGATGGCGTGCTCACGCCCGCCGCCGCCGACAACCAGAATTTTCATAAGCGTCCTCCTTGACAGCACAACAGCCCGCGACGAAAAATCGCCGCAGGCGAGTTGTTTTTTGCGTTTAATGATGGAACAGCCGGATGCCGCAGAACGCCATCGCAATGCCGTACTTGTTGCAGGTGTCGATCACCTGTGCGTCGCGGATGGAGCCGCCCGGCTGTACAATGGCGGTCACGCCGCTGCGGCGCGCGCGCTCGATGTTATCGCCGAACGGGAAGAAGGCATCACTGCCCAGGCTCACACCGGTCACGGCATTCAGCCAGGCGCGCTTTTCCTCGACGGTCAGCGGGGCCGGCTGCTCGGTGAAGGTCTCGGCCCAGACATCGTTGCCGATGACATCCTCCGGCGTGTCGCCGATGTAAACATCGATCGCGTTGTCGCGGTTCGGCTTGGCAATGTCAGCGCGGAACGGCAGGTCCAGCACCTTCGGCATGTGGCGCAGCTGCCAGTTGTCGGCCTTCTGGCCTGCCAGACGGGTGCAGTGCACGCGGCTCTGCTGGCCCGCACCGACGCCGATGGTCTGGCCGTCCTGCACGTAGCAGACGCTGTTGGACTGGGTGTATTTCAGCACGATCAGGCTGATGATGAGGTCGCGGCGCTGCTCGTCGCTGATGACCTTGTTCTCGGTCACAACGTTCTGCAGCATCGTCTCATTGGAAATGTCCAGGTCCTGACGGCCCTGCTCGAAGGTCACGCCAAAGACCGTGCGGGTCTCCAGCGGCTTCGGCTCGTAGTCGACGTCGATCTGGACGATGGCGTAGCCGCCCTTCTTCTTGGATTTCAGCACCTCCAGCGCGTCGGCGTCGTAGCCGGGCGCAATGATGCCGTCGGAGACCTCGTGCTGGATCAGCTTCGCGGTGCTCAGGTCGCAGACATCGGACAGCGCGATCCAGTCGCCGAAGCTGGACATACGGTCCGCACCGCGGGCACGGGCGTAGGCACAGGCCAGCGGGGAAAGCTCGGTCTCCGGCGCAATGTGGTACATGGCGCGCAGGGTCTCATCCAGCGGCAGACCGATGGCTGCACCGGCGGGGGAGACGTGCTTGAAGCTGGCGGCAGCGGGCTGGCCGAGTGCCTTCTTCAAATCGCGCACGAGCTGCCAGGAGTTGAACGCATCCAGAAAGTTGATGTAGCCCGGGCGTCCGTTCAAAATCTGCACAGGCAGGTCACTGCCGTCCGCCATGTAGATGCGGGCGGGCTTCTGGTTGGGGTTCGTGCCGTATTTCAGCTGAAATTCGTTCATATTAACCCTCCACAGCGGTGTATTTATTCAGGATAATGTCCTCGTACTCGCCGGTTTCCAGCTCGATGCTGCGGACAAACAGGCTGACCTTGTTGTCCTCGTTCAGGCTCGCCCACAGCTTGTCGGCAAACTTGTCCGCGTCGTTCGTGTCGATGGCGACGCGCAGCGGCTCACCCGCAAAACTGGGGATCGGCGCACCGTTCTTGACGTAAGTGCTGATGAAGTGTCCCTCACCGGCCACGGGCTGCGGGTAGTCGAAGGTCTGGCGCTGCACGCTCTCGGCGTTGCCCTCGTCGGACTTGACGATGGACAGCTTGTAGCCGCCGCGGCGCATATCGACGACGCCGGAGATGCGCGGGGTAAAGTTCGGCGCATCGTCCTCATAGGTGCGGGTCGCCAGCGCAGCCTCAAAGCTGTAGCCGGGGAAAAGGTTGCCGTTCATGAACTGGGCAATCGTGTCGGTCTGGTCGCCGTTCGTGACCACGGTGGTCTCCCGCAGGGTCAGCACAGCGTTGTAGATGATGAGGTGCGGGTCCTCGAGCTTGGCCGGGTCAGCGGCCACCGTGCGGATGCCGCCGTCGATAGGCTCAAACACACGGTTGCGGCTGTTGGCGCTGCGGCCCATGATCCAGTAGGCGACGAACGCCTTCTGGCCGTCGGGGCTTTTGCCCAGCACAATGCCGCGCCCGGGGTAGTCATTCCCGGCAAGATATTTGTAGATGTTTTTTTTCATAATTGACCTCGTTTTGGTGTATACAAAAACATAAAACGGGATGTGGTGGCAAGGCTCTCTCCCTCAGTCCGCTGCGCGGACAGCTCCCTCGCAGAGGGAGCCTGGAAGCCTTGGCCCCCTCTGCGAGGGGGCTCCGCCCGCAGGCGGTGGGGGAGAGAACTTTGCCATTGTTGCGATTTTACACCTCATCACTGCACACCATAGCCAGCGCCTTGGGCAGCAGCTGCCACTCGGCCTCGACCATGACGCGCTTCTGCAGCGTCTCGGGGGTGTCGCCGAGCTCCACGGCCACGGCCTTCTGCAGCAGAATGGGCCCGCCGTCGCATTCCTCGTTTACAAGGTGGACGGTAGCGCCGGTCAGCTTCACGCCGCGGGCCAGCGCAGCCTCGTGCACGCGCAGTCCGTAGAAGCCGGGGCCGCAGAAGCTGGGGATCAGGCTGGGATGAACATTGATGATTTTATTGCGGTAGGCCGCAATGACCTTCTCGCCCAGCACGCTCAAAAAGCCTGCCAGCACGACCACGTCAATACTGTGCTTCTGCAGGGTGTCCAGCAGGGCGGCGTCAAACGCTGCGCTGTCAGCGTAGTCCCTGCGGCTGACAACAGCGGATTCCACACCGAAATTGGCGGCGCGCTCCAGCGCGTAGACGCCTGGCTTGCTGGCAACGACCAGTTCGATTTTGCCGTTCGGGTTCTCGCCGCGGCGCTCGCTTTCCAGCAGGGCCTGCAGGTTCGTGCCGCCGCCCGATACCAGTACCGCTACACGCTTCATACCAGCTCGACCCCGTCGCCCTCGACGATGGTGCCCAGACGGTAGGCGTCCTCGCCGTGGGCCTTCAGAATGGCAATGGCCTTGTCCGCATCCTCGGGCGCGACGGTCAGCACCATGCCGACGCCCATGTTGAAGGTGTTGAACATATCGTGCTCGGAGATGCCGCCCTCGCGCTGCATGACGTCGAACAGGGCAGGGATGCGCACATCGGCCTTGGCAATGCGGGCCGCACAGCCCTTCTTCAGGCTGCGGGGAATGTTCTCATAGAAGCCGCCGCCGGTGATGTGGGACACGCCCTTGACCGTGATCTCGTCCATGACAGCCAGCACGGGCTTGACGTAGATCCTCGTGGGGGCCAGCAGGGCCTCGCCCAGGGGCTTGTCCATGCTGTCGAATGTCTTTTTCAGCACATCGGGGTTGTTGTCAATGTCAAAAATTTTGCGCACCAGAGAGAAACCGTTGGAGTGTACGCCCGTGGAGGGCAGTGCGATGATGACATCGCCCGGCTGCATCGTGGAGTTGTCCAAAATCTTTGCCTTGTCCACGACGCCGACGGTGAAGCCGGCCAGGTCGTACTCATCCTCGGGCATCATGCCGGGGTGCTCGGCGGTCTCGCCGCCTACGAGGGAGCAGCCCGCCTGGACGCAGCCCTCGGCCACGCCCTTGACGATCTCGGCAATCTTCTCCGGGATGTTCTTGCCGCAGGCGATGTAGTCGAGGAAAACCAGCGGTTTGGCACCGGCGCAGATGACATCGTTGACGCACATGGCCACGCAGTCGATGCCGATGGTGTCGTGCTTGTCCAGCAGCATGGCGATGCGCAGCTTGGTGCCGACGCCGTCAGTGCCGGAAATCAGAACGGGATGCTCCATGCCGGTGCAGTCCAGCTCAAACAGGCCGCCGAAGCCGCCCAGACCGCCGATGCAGCTCTCGGTCATCGTGCGGGCCACATACTGCTTCATCAGCTCAACAGAGCGATACCCGGCGGTAATATCCACGCCTGCAGCGGCGTAGCTGGCAGAATAGCTTTTTTCCATGTTGAACTCCTAAATGTGTTACATTACTCGGAAAATCGGGTGGCAGCGGCAAGCTCTCTCCCTCCGGCGCTGCGCGCCACCTCCCTCGCAGAGGGAGGCAAGGAGGCGGTGGGGGAGAGAAGTTTGCGCTACTGCTGTGCTTCCGTCGTTATGATTACAGCTTTTTATTCGTCTTAGACTGGCTCAGCGGCTTGTCGTAGACAATGTCCATCGTCTCGGTGGGCGGGGCAACGGGGTATTTGCCGGTAAAGCAGCCCGTGCAGAAGCCGCACTTGCTGTGGATGGCCAGCTGCTGCACATGCTCAATACTTAAATAGCCCAGCGTGTCAGACCCGACCAGCTCGTTGATCTCCTCGACGGTGTGGCCGGTAGCGATCAGGTCCTTCTCGTCGGGAATGTCGGTGCCGAAATAGCACGGGTGGGCGAACGGCGGCGCACTGATCCGGTAGTGTACCTCGGCAGCACCGGCCTCGCGCAGCAGGCGGATGGTGCGGGCGCTCGTCGTGCCGCGGACGATGGAGTCATCGACCAGCACAACGCGCTTGCCCTTGACCGTGGACGTGATGGCGTTCAGCTTGATGCGCACGCTGCTCTCGCGCTGGGCCTGGCTGCCCTGAATGAAGGTGCGGCCTACATATTTGTTCTTGATAAAGCCCACGCCGTAGGGGATGCCGCTCTCCTGCGCATAGCCGAGCGCTGCATCCAGACCAGAGTCCGGCGCGCCGATGACGACATCGGCCTCCACGGGATGCTCCTGCGCCAGGAACCGGCCCGCCTGCAGACGGGCCTCATGCACACAGGTGCCCTCGATGACGGAATCCGGGCGGGCAAAGTAGATGTACTCAAAGACGCACATCGTGTGCGGCGCGGCGCCGCAGTGGTCCTCCATCGTGCGCAGGCCGTTGAGGTCGGCAATAACGATCTCGCCGGGGCGCACGTCACGGACGAACTTCGCACCCACGGCGTCCAGCGCACAGCTCTCGCTGGCAAAGGCATAGCCGTTGCCGTCGGGCAGCTCGCCGATGCACAGCGGGCGGAAGCCGTTGGGGTCGCGCGCCGCGATCAGCTTGGTGTGGGTCATAATGACGAGGGAGTATGCGCCCTCGATGTCGTCCATCGTGCGGCTGACGGCCATCTCAATGTTCGGCGTCAGCAGACGGTTCTGGGTCAGCAGATAGGCGATGACCTCGGTGTCCGACGTGCCGTGAAAGATCGAACCGCTCATCTCGAGCTTGCGGCGCAGCTTCGGTGCGTTGACAAGGTTGCCGTTGTGGCAGACCGCCATAGCGCCCTTGCAGTGATGCAGAACCATCGGCTGCGCATTGGAACGGCTGCGCTGGCCCGCCGTGGCATAGCGGACATGGCCGGTAGCCATCTTTGCGCCGCGGGGCAGCTCCTCCAGCACGCGCTTGGTAAAGACCTCGCTGACAAGGCCCAGATCGCGGTAGCCGGACAGCACGCCGTCGACGTTCAGCGCAATGCCGCAGCTCTCCTGGCCGCGGTGCTGCAGGGCGTACAGCGCACTGTAGACGGCGTTGACCATATCGGTCTCGCCGGTCTTGTCATACATACCGAACACGCCGCACTCCTCGTGCAGGGACTCGGTGTATTGGGAAATTTCGCTCATTTATTTGCTCCAATTGTCGGAATGGTAAAGCCGTAGGGGCGGATCCTATATCCGCCCGTGGGTCGGCTGCCTCTTGCGGGCGCATATGGAATGCGCCCCTACGGGAAAGCGCACGGTAAATTGTGCGGGTGCAATCAGCCCAGCAGGCGCTTCATGACTTCCTGGTAAGCGTCGGCTTCGCCGCCCATGTTGCGGCGGAACAGATCCTTGTCCAGATGTGCGCCGGTGGTGGCGTCCCAGAAACGGCAGGTGTCGGGGCTGATCTCGTCGGCCAGGATGATCGTGCCGTCGGACAGGCGGCCAAACTCGAGCTTAAAGTCCACCAGACGGATGTTGGCGTCCAGCATGATCTTCTTCAGTACCTCGTTGACCTTGAAGGCATACTTCGCGATGGTGTCCAGCTCCTCCTGGGTAGCCAGGTCGAGGGCCAGGGCGTAGTAGTGGTTGATGAACGGGTCGTGCAGATCGTCGTTCTTGTAGCTGTACTCGAGGATGGGGGTCTTAAAGACCTTGCCCTCGGGCACGCCCATGCGCAGGCTGAAGTGACCGGCTGCAACGTTGCGGACGATGACCTCCAGAGGCACGATCTCGACCTTCTTCACAAAGGTGTCGCGGTCATTGACCTCCTGCACGTAATGGGTGGGGATGCCCTCCTTCTCGAGCTTCTGCATCAGAGCGTTGGACAGCTTGTTGTTGACAATGCCCTTGTCGCGAATGGTGCCCTTCTTCTCACCGTCACCGGCAGTGGCGTCATCCTTATAGTGGACCATGACGATCTCGGGATCGTTGGTAGCGAAAACCTGCTTGGCCTTACCTTCGTACAGCTGCTCTTTGACTTCGTAATTCATGAGAAACGCTCCTTTTTATAGTATAATATAGTAAAGTATGTATGTGTACCTGTCTTTGGTTTCCCCTTTGGGGGAAGGCTCTTTTACAGTGCTGCGGCTTCGGCGGCAATGGCGGCGTCCTTCTTGGCAATCGCGGCGGCGGTGTCAGCGCGGAAGCTGTCAAGCTTCGCGGCCAGCTCGTCGTCGGCCACGGCCAGAATCGCCACAGCCAGATACGCGGCGTTCTTCGCACCGTTCAGCGCTACGGTAGCCACGGGAAAGCCGCTAGGCATCTGCACAGTGGCCAGCAGGGCATCCAGACCGTCCATGGCACCGCCCTTCATCGGGATACCCACAACGGGCAGAGTGGTGTTGGCGGCAAAGGCACCGGCCAGGTGTGCGGCCATGCCGGCAGCGCAGAGAATGACGCCGTAGCCCTCGGCACGGGCGCTCCTGGCGAACGCGGCGGCGGCCTCCGGTGTGCGGTGGGCCGAAAGAATGTGCGCCTCATACGGCACGCCGAAATCCTTCAGCACCGTGCAGGCACCCTTGACCACCGGCCAGTCACTGTCCGAGCCCATGATGATCGCAACTTTTTTCATACGTTTTGAAACCTCCCTTACAAAGCAAACAGCGCAGTGCTCCGCATCAGGATACACTGCGCTGTGGTGTCGACGTAAAAAGGGTATGATGGTACAGAACACCCGCGAAGAAGCCAATACGCTGCATTGCGTTTGCCACGGAAGATCCCCCTTTAATAAAAGTAAGATGTGCCCTGTACTTGTAGTGTAAACGCTGGGCAAAAAAAATGCAAGCGCCCGGCGGACATTTCAGCCAAAAAACGGTGCAAAAGGGTTTTGACCGTCGCTTTTTGTCGTTTTTGATGGGTCTTGGAGGGCAGTTGTCATACTTTAAAACGGCCTGTAAAATTTTGCTGGTACAGGGCACAAAAATATGATAAAATAGAAAAAATACATAAACAAGGAGCTTTGTATGATTGCACCCAAACGACGTCTGACAAATCACGCCCTGCACGGCAGGGAGGAATGGTTCAAGCGCATCTTCCGCGACCAGATCGCCGAGGCTGCGGGCATCCTCGAAGTCGTACTCTCCGGCATTGTGCTGGCTGCCCTGCTCATGAGCATTGTCCCGCTGGTGGAGCTGATGCCCGGTCTGCTGACCGATGCCGACAGCCTGGAGATCCGCACCTTTCTGGAACGTGCACTGGACATCGTCATCGGCATCGAGTTTATCAAGATGCTGGCCAAGCACAGCCCCGGCAGCGTGCTGGAGGTACTGCTCTACGCCATTGCCCGCCACATGATCGTCGGCCATGAGGACGCCGTGCAGAACCTGGTCAGCGTGGGGGCCATCGCGCTGATCTTCATCATCCGCAAGTATTTCTTTGTGCCGTCCTTCGGCTACAAGATGCCCGGCGGCAAAATTGCCCCGGACATGGAGCAGAAGGCCGCAGAGACCCCGGAAGCAAAAGCGGGAGACATGGCGGAATAACGCCGGCCCGCCCCCGGGGACAGCACCGCATGGTATGCCGGGGCCATTGGTGCGAACGGCGAAAATTTGTAAGCCTGTGTGATAACTATTAATAAAAATCCCCCTTCCGGGATCTCTGTAGGGGCCGATGCTTGCATCGGCCCCTACAGCCTCCCGGAAGGGGGATTCTTTATTTTACGATTTCACCAAAATTTTACCAATCAGAACAGACCCGTGATCTTCCCGTGTACATCCACGTCAATGTCCATGGCGGCGGGGTGCTTGGGCAGGCCGGGCATCGTCATGATGCTGCCGCAGA
>ERZ827088.2452-NODE-2452-length-19430-cov-17.699510_pt1 | contig 19430 bp, 14 predicted proteins | sample MGYA00519922_ERZ827088 | MGnify/ENA primary metagenome ERZ827088 (study PRJEB31778, sample SAMEA3449254) | human gut metagenome | biome: human gut; feature: human-associated habitat; material: faeces | place: United Kingdom | collected 2010/2012 ...
TCAGCTGTTACTGCTTTTTTTGAATTATGCAAGGTATAAACGCGGAGACGCTTACAATTTGTTCAAGGTCATTGTACATTTGGGGATGTGACAGTGGAACTTTGCAAAAAGTTCAGAGAGTATCTTCTGAATGCAAATCAGTTGAATCGAACAAAACAAAAGGTATCTCTCAACTCTGCAGCAGGTTACTACTCTACTTTCCGTGGTCTCTTAAAAATCGCCTATCGTGACAAGTGGCTGCGTGAGAACATCTATGACTATCTGGACAAGATTGAGCCACAAGATGTAAAGAAGGAGTTTCTTACCCTTGATGAAGTAAAGCAGTTGGTAGCTACTCCTTGCGATATACCTGTACTGAAGTCTGCCTCCCTCTTTGCTTGCCTCACAGGATTGCGAATCAGCGACATCTTAAAATTGCGTTGGGAAGACTTCGAGATAGCTCCCGACCAAGGCTATTGTTTGAGTATTCGTACCCAGAAGACTCAGACCGAGGCAACCTTGCCTATCAGCAACGAGGCATACGAACTATGTGGTGAACCAAGCACGGGTATCGTGTTCAAGGGATTGAAGCGCAGCATGATTAACCATCCCCTTAAAGCATGGTTGAAGAAGGCAGGAATCACCAAGCCATTTTCATTCCATTGCTTCCGGCACTCGTATGCAACAATTCAAATCGCCTTAGGCACAGATATTTACACGGTTTCGAAGATGCTTACCCATAAGAATGTAAGCACAACACAGATATATGCCGACCTCGTGAACGCAAAGAAAAGAGAGACAGCAAATAAGATTTCTCTTAAATAAATTCATTGCATTCATTTCATGGTGCCCGATATTGAAAAAATGTTCAATATCGGGTTTTTTAGTTAAAGGCTCCTAAAAGTTTTACGTGAGTCACGCGTGACTCACGTGTCAGTTTCTGCAGTTTTTCCTATTTTTGCACCACAAATGATTAATAATACGCAATATGAAACAGTTTAAAAAAGAATTTTTGACACAGCATTTATTGGTTTTGTGTGCAATGTCTATCATTGGTGCACTTGTTCGCAACGAAGCTATGCAATATGGTGTAGACACCTTTAGCTGCAACTTGACGTTCGTTATCTCAACCACCATACTGATGGTTGTTTATCTCCATGCATTAGATAGTATCGTACGATTGCTTGCCCCATGGTTTAAGCATATCTTTTGTAATACAGTAAACAATACAGAAAGAAAGCGTCTGTCTTCTATTGTCATCAATGAAACAAATACATATGATGAGGGAGAAGAGCTAAATCTGGAAGATGTAACTTCCGTCTATGCAGACGAAGCCTCTTCTTGTATTACAAGCTATGAACAGTTGAGACAGGAAGCATTGGAAGACAAAGCCGAGAAGGAAAAGGTCTTGTTAAACTCAGCTATCGATTATACCAGAAGAACTTTTGCTGCCTACATGAAAGAGGAGCATTTGAACCAACTTTGTGACAACATCGCTATTTTCCAGTGTTGTGCCTCTACACACATGAGACATCATTCATTGATTGTTGATAAGGCTATTCGTACTATTGACTTAATGCATTATGCTTGGAATATAGGAAACCTTTTCAAGAAGAAAGGCATTGATACAGCAACCTTTATAAAACAAGTTTTTGCAGATGCATTGGTTGATGTGGAAATATCCACTATTTTAAGGAAGTTAAGAATGGAAGGTACCTGCATCATAGAATTACTACCAAGCTTAGATGTTCAAGGCGGAATCAAGACACATTATTGTTGCTGATAAGCATTGAGCAGTTATTCAGAGGTTATATCTCAGTGATATTTATCTCCATTACATAACTCATTTACTTTGTACCCGAATAATAAAAAATGAACAGATATGATAAATGAAAGTATCACCTTTGATAAGTTACCACAAGCGGTATCTTATTTAACACAACAAGTTATCGAGTTGAAGCAAATGGTATCAGCACTTCAACCTACATCATCAGCAAATAACCATATATTGGTTGAGATTGATGAGGCTGCTATTATTATTATGAAGTCGAAGCCAACCATTTATCGATTGGTTAACCAAGGCATTCTGTCATCCTATAAAAAAGGTAAGAAGCTATACTTCTATAAGGATGAGCTGCTTGCATGGATTGAGAATGGTCGTAAAGCTACCAAGGTGCAGAACCATTCTGAAATGCTAAAAGCCATGCAAGGTGGAATGAAGCGCAAACCCAAGTCAATGTATAATTTTTAACACTATGCCAAATGACAGCTTTAAATAACAATAAGGAAACTTCCATCAATCCAATGATTATCATGGATAAGGCTATTGATATGAGTACTCGCCTATCAGGAAGCCAGTTTCCCGTAAGCATCTTTCCTGCCAAGATTCAGAGAATCATCAAGGAGGTACACGAATGCCACAGTTTTCCTACCGACTATATATCAGCAGCCATACTCACTGCATTGGCTGTTGGTATCGGCAACACGCACTTGGTCCAGATGAAACAAGGTTGGCTTGAAAGTCCTATCTTATACATGGCTCTTATCGGAAGACCAGGAGCCAACAAGAGCCACCCACTTAGCTTCGCTATGAAGCCATTCCTCGATTACGACTATGAGCAAAACAAGTTGTTTGAGGAGCAATACAGTAAGTTTGAGGAAAAGATGTGCATGTCTCGCAAGGAACGCATAGAAAATGGAGAGGATGGATTCCCGCAAGAACCTGTACGCAAACGTTTCTTGGTCTCTGATGTCACACCAGAAGGCTTGAGCTATATTCATGCGCAGAACAAGAGGGGTTTATACCTATGGACAGACGAGTTGTCTGCATGGTTCAAGAACTTCAACCGCTATAACAATGGTTCAGAGGAACAGTTCTGGCTATCTGTCTTTAGCGCCAAGACAACCATATCAGACAGAAGAAGTTCCAAGAGTTCCATTTTCATTAAACGCCCCTATATCTCAGTAATCGGAACCATCCAAAAGAAGATACTTAGTGAGTTGGCGAAAGGTGAACGCTCCAGCAACGGCTTCATCGATCGCATTTTGTTCGTCATGCCTAACCTTCAGCAGAAAGCGAGATGGAGTGACCGAGAGTTGCCCGATAATATAGAGCGAGATTGGCAAGCCATCATTCAACACCTTATTGATATGGAGTGTCAAATAAATGAGCAACAGGAAATCGAGCCCCATGTTTTATCATTCACAGAAGAAGCTAAGGCAAGGCTCTATGAATGGCAGCATCACTTCTCTGAGCAATGCGACAATGAAACAAATGATACCATTGTCAGCATCTACTGCAAGTTGGAGATATACATCATCCGTTTCTGTCTGATCATTCAATTGGCACGATGGACGTGTGGAGAATGTGATAAGGAAGCCATCGACCTGCTGAGTGTAGAGCGAGCCATCCGATTGACAGAGTATTTCAAGAACTCTGCCATATCAGTGCAAAATATCCTCAACGAAAATATGCTCACCGCTCAACAACAAGCAATCGTCAACCATCTTCCTGCAACATTCACCACGGCGCAAGCTCATGATGTCGCCAAAGAGAACGACATGAAGTCAAGGACATTGGAAAGATTTCTGAATGATAACATCGGAGTTCTATTTCGCAAAGAGAAGCATGGAGAATATTCAAAGATTAACTCGTGACGGTATTGTCGGAATTGTCGGTTTTGGCGGTTTTGGCGGTTTTAATACCCAAAGCGACAAAACCGACAGAACCGCCACATAAAAAAAGAAATGAAATGAGTACACATAGATTCATATTAGAGCCATACAAAGGCATCGCTACCCGACATACATGTCCAGAATGTCATAAGAAACGTAGCTTCGCCCGATATATTGACACAGAAGGGAAGATTGAGTTTCCTACCTACGTGGGGCACTGCAACCATGAGCAAAGTTGTGGTTATCACTTCACTCCCAAGGATTTTTTTGAGAAGAATCCCGAGAAGAATGAGACATTCACAAAAGATGAGACTATTTCATATAAGAAGAGAGAAATGCCGAAGCCATTACCCACTTCTTATATAGACGAGAACATCATGCGAAGTTCTCAGAAATGTTATGAGGCGAACAACCTTTTCTTGTTTCTATCTTCTCAATTCGGTGAAGCAGCTACTCTTTCTTTGATGGAGAAATATCATGTCGGAACTTCCAAACACTGGACTGGTGCCACGGTATTTTGGCAAGTTGACAATCAAGGCAAGGTGAGAACTGGTAAGGTAATGCTCTATAATCCAGAGACAGGTAAGCGAGTAAAAGAACCATACAACCATATTTCATGGGTACACTCGCTTATCCCCCACAAGGATTTCAATCTCTGTCAATGCTTCTTTGGTGAGCATCTTATCAATGTAGCCAAGACCAAGCCTATAGCATTGGTTGAAAGTGAGAAGACAGCCTTAATAGCCTCCTACTATCTTCCTCAATTCTTATGGATAGCAAGTGGTGGTAAGAATGGTTGCTTTAACACGAAGTCGTTATCTGTTCTGAAAAACAGAGATGTGGTCTTATTCCCTGATTTGAGAGCGACAACAGTTTGGCAAGATAAGCTGCCAATGATGCAAGTTCTCGGCATCCGTGCAACGCTTTTCGACTTTTTAGAGTATCAAGCCTGCGAAGAAGATAAAACTAAAGGCTTGGACATTGCTGATTATTTGCTCAAAATCAAGCCTGCAGAAGCAAAACTTCAAGCCCTCATCAAACAGAATCCTGCCATTCGGAAGTTGATAGATGTCTTCAAACTCGAAATTGTTGACGAGCCTCAACCACGTTTCCGCACTCCTAAAAGGCAACGTGGTTTCAGACTCTGAGATGATTTGAAAAATCGAGGTATCTGACGATAGCAAGTTATGTTTTGAGTTACTCAAAACCTTTCGAGTTACTCTCGAAAGCACTTGCCTATCGGTAGATACCTCTCCAAAGTCGAGTATCTGAATCAACCTATCGGTAAGTATTGATTTGCAAATATGATGATGAGTGACTTACTGACGTACTGATTCATTGTCGTATTGATATACAGACAGAAAGTATTGTATATATATATATTTATATGTATATCATTCATTTGAACAAACGTTAGAACGTTCTAACGGTAACGCTACTTCATATATCGCATCATCTTGTCGATGCAATTTCGCTTCTGCTCTTCATTCGGATGAACATAAAGGTTAAGCGTAGTACTAATATCGGCATGTCCCAAAAGAACACTCACAGTCTTGTAATCGCAATGACTCTCAATACAGCGAGTAGCAAAACTGTGGCGTAGCCCATGGAATTTTAATCGCGGAATATCCAACTGCTTCAATAGCTTGTTAAAATAGTTGCGATACGTTCTTGGCTCAGTCGGTTTGGTGTTGTTCGTGAGGACATAGTAGTCCTTGTTCACCACCTTCATCAAAGACTTAAAAATTCTGACAAGTTCTTTACTCAAAGGAATCTCACGCAAAGAGTTCTTTGTCTTAGGAGTATTAATCACAATCTCCGTATGTGGTTTATCAGAATCCACAATATAAATGCGCTCGATGGTGCGATTAACATGAAGTAATCCTGTGTCCATATTAATGTCAGACCATTTTAAGGCGCAAACTTCTCCAATGCGAAGTCCAGTAGAAAGACACACAAGTATCCCCAAATTAGGAAACGTGAAATTGTCTTTGAGATAGTCCATCAGCATCTTTTGATGCGCCTTTGTCAAGATTGGCAATGTAGCCTTTGGCTGATTAGCAGGAAACTTAACTTTCCACTCTACATGATTGAGCCAACCTTGCTTCTCTCCGAAACGAACCACCATTTTTAAAACAATGAGCATGTCCTTGATACTTTTTTGGCTCAATCCATGATTCAACTTGTCCAAGGCAAAAGCCTGAACCTCTTCTTCCGTAACCTCCATCTTGCCTCCAAAGACTGGAAGCAAATGGTTCTCCAACGATAACAAATACACTGCCATCGTTGATTGCTTGACATACTGGCGTTTGTCTTCTTTCCAAATGTCTGCAATCTCCTTAATTGTCTTTTTATTATTAACCATATTATTATTTTAAGGGAATAGACCCTTATATAAATAAGGCGAAAGATGATTAGGGAAAATTGCATCCTAATGTACCCCATTTGAGATTCCCGGAATTTCATGGGGAATGGGAGAAATGTAAGTTGGGGGAGTTGGCTGTTAAAGTAGGCAGTGGTTCTACGCCAAAAGGGGGTAATGCTGTATATACCACTTCTGGACATTGTTTCGTAAGAAGTCAAAATGTCGGTATGGGACATTTGATTTTAAATGATATTGCGTATATTGACGAGTCAACTCATCAAAAGCAAAAATCTACAGAATTGAGAACTAATGATGTCTTATTGAACATAACAGGAGCATCTATCGGTCGTACAGCACTTGCTACAGAAGAAATTAATGGTGGCAATGTAAATCAACATGTTTGCATAATCCGCACAAATGGCAATGTCGAACCATCTTATATATGTGATTATATTCAAACATCTAAGATTCAAAAGTATATTCAAAGTTTGCAAACAGGTGGTAGCAGAGAAGGTTTAAATTTTGAACAAATCCGCTCTTTTCCTATAAACATACCAACGGTAGAAGAACAAGTTAAAATTGCTAAATTACTTTCGCTAATCAATGAGCGCATTGCTACCCAAAGCAAGCTAATTGAGGACTTAAAAAAACTAAAGTCTGCGATTATAGATTATGCGATAAACTCCCATGATACTGATTTTGCAAAGTTTGGTTCTTTGTATGAAACGGCTGGTGAGGGTGGAACTCCAACAACTTCAAATGCCAGTTTCTACGATAATGGCAAAATACCATTCATCAAAATTGACGATTTGAAGAAGAAGTATTTGACTAAGAATAAAGACTTTATCACAGAACTCGGTTTGCAAAAATCATCAGCTTGGCTTGTGCCTACACGTTCCATCCTATTTTCCAATGGTGCTACCATTGGAGAAATCACAATAACAACATATCCTGTTTGTACTAAACAAGGAATATTGGGAATTGTACCAAAGCCAAACATTGATGTAGAGTTTTTGTATTATTTCATGTCTTCATCTTACTTCAAAAAAGCTGTTAGTCGTATTGTTACAGAAGGTACGATGAAAACTGTCTATTTGAAAGATATAAACAATATACGTTGCCCAATACCAACAAAAGAAAAACAACTGGATATAGCAAAGATGCCATCTGCTCTAAACTCCAAGATTGATTTTGAACAAAGTATATTGAAACTATTCGGTTCGCAGAAACAATACTTGCTTCGTCAAATGTTTATGTAAACATTTGGCAAAGCAAATATTGCTTTTGTTTTTGATAGCATTCTCCCAACATGGTAGCTTTCCTTTCTTTCTCTGTAATGGCATTTAGTATTTTGGCTATAGTCTTTTGCTCTTCAATTACAGGAAACCGATGCTTGGTGTTGAAGTAATCTGCCATAGAGACATTCAGTAGACCATGATTTCTTGCCCCTTCACCAGCAATATCAGACAAGCCTCTATGCCATTTAGTTGATTCGAAGTAATAGGCAAGATAATCTGAATCAACAATGGTTTCATTTGTTTTGAAGCATATATAAAGAGTTGATAGTACACCTTCGTCATAATTGTCTAATCGTTTGACGGTTCCCCAATCATATCCAGCAGAGTAACTTCTGTTATAAGCAAATTCTCCTTTATGAAGCAAATAATATCCTGTAAGATTTTCGCTTGCAACGGATTTATTAAAGAAAGACTCTTGATTAACTAAACCATATTGGGCAGCGATAGTTAGCACTAATGAACACTTGGAATCCTTGTTTTTTGTAGCTATGCGAGAACTAAAGTCACTCATCTTGTAAGTAGATAGTGCTTGCTCAAATCCCTCAATACGACACATTGGATATTCTTGGTTTGGAGAACAAAAGACCTTTTCAACAATCGCAGACCTACAAACTTCTAAATCCCTAATCAAGGGAATTGCACAACATTGTATCAGAGAACTTATCAATGGCTGGGAATATGTAAGACTGGGCGATATTTGCAAAATAACAACTGGAAAACTTGACGCTAATGCACAAGTTGAAAATGGACAATATCTATTCTTTACATGTGCAGAACGGCCGTTTAATATTGACAGTTATGCTTTTGATACTGAAGCCCTATTGATATCAGGAAATGGTGCCAACTTGGGATATATAAATTACTATAAGGGCAAGTTTAATGCCTATCAAAGAACTTATGTTTTAGATCATTTTTCTGTGAATATCCAATATGTGAAATGGGCATTAAAAGTCTTGCTTCCCCAAAGAATTGCAATAGAAAAAAGTTCAAGTAATACCCCATATATTGTATTGTCTACTCTTGCAGATTTGAAAATACCAATACCCAATAATAGCAAACAAAATCATATAGCGGACTTAATGATGTCATTTGAAAGGAAACTATCAACCCAACTTGCATTGAGTGACCTTTACAATAAACAGAAGCAATACTTGCTTCGCCAGATGTTCATATAAACAGTTGGCGAAGCAGATACTGCTTTTGCTTTTGGAAAAGTGAATTTGCGTATTTCTCAGACTCTAATTTGTCATATAATGCTTGGTACAACTCACATATTTGTTTCTGAGCATTTATATCAGGAATCTGAACAACAGTTTTTCCCAACTCTGTTTGGTTTATGCTTGCCTGTGATACAGCTTTGTTACAGACAGCCTTAAAGCGATTGAGCATTCTATTTGTATTCAACAACAAGTATAAATAGAATGGTATAACCACCATATTGTTAGGTGTCAATCTGAGTAGATTCATTCCATGATACAAGTCATAATCTTTATCAATGAATGCGGTATTGCCTATGTATTCAACACTGTTTATATTGCTGAACAAAATGTCTCCAACTTGCAATTTGTAATTTTCAGAAGATTCAAAAGGTGCAACATATCCCACACGTTCAAGATTAACCTTATGCCCAGAAATAGTTTCTATACGAGATACTTTTAATCCTTTCTTTGACAAAAGTTGATTTCCGGAATAACCACTCCTAATCTCACTGATCTCTCCAAGTTTATAATTGATGCCATTATTCATGAATACCCTCTGATTAATTCCCTTGATTAGGGACTCTAACTTTTCAATTAGCTTGCTTTGGGTAGCGATACGCTCATCCAGCAAAGAGATAAATTGTATAAGTTTATCTTGCTCGTCTTGACTCGGATAAGCAATATGAAATTTTTCTAATATATCATAACTTAGGTTTTGCTGCTTTGTTCCTTGGGCATATTTTATGCCTATAATATTGCCATGTTTCTTATACCAAGAATACAAAAACTCGTTTTTTACATCTCCTTTTTGAGTAAAAGCCATGCAAGCTTGACTTATTGTTGATTCTTTGCATGTAATAGAACCTGTACCACGAACCCCATCTGCTTCTAAGCCATAAATAGCAATTACAAAAGTTCCTGGATGCAGCAACTTTAGATTATTTGCAGTCGCTGCATCTTCTGATATTTTCTCTTTTGTATCTGAAATGTAGTGCTCTTTTAATTCCCCACTAGTAATCCAATTCACATTGCCATCAAAGTGCTCTTTATTCAATCGACTTGGAGTATTACCAGAGTATAAATCAAATTGCTCACCTATCGTACTAACACACCATTCCCCATAAAATTTTGGAAATCTCAAATGGGGTACATTCAGTTTATTTTGTTCTTTATATGTTGCCATCGTTATTTTAAATCCTTAATTGTTTGTTATACTTTACTCTACTGGTATTTACTCTTCTTTTGGGTCGATGTCAAACGGAAGCAATGGTGTATCATCATCATTGCCATTATTGAATCGGTCGAAATCTGAGATATATGAACGGTCTTGAATAACCTTAAACTTCTCATACTCAGAATAAGCCTTATCTCTTGCTTCCTCTTGGGAAACCTTGCCTGCACTACTCTTTGCATCATAATCCATAGTTGCAAGGAATTGTTGTAAGCGTTGCTTCCAATCATCCATCGTTGTGATAATATGACGCCGTGCACGAGATTCGGCAAGATCAAGAAAACTTGTTGTTATCGTATTGAGCTGAGACAGTTCATCTTCTGAAAGATAATTCTTGGCAACAATCGTATCAGACTTTTGCACTCTGCCATTAGGTGCTTTTTTCCATGTGGTCAAGCCCATATGTGGCATTTCTGCATCGGCACGTTCATAAACAATCTCTGCTGCCGTATGATTGGTAACTGCCAAGTGCATCATATTCTGTACCATCTTATAAAAGAGTTTGGTACTCTCAGCTTTTGCATCATAGTCAGCACTACACTCAGCGTAAATGTCAGTTATCTTTTGATAGTATCTACGCTCTGATGTGCGAATTTCACGAATGCGTTCCAGCAAATCATCAAAGTAATCCTTGCCAAAGTGCTTACCTTGTTTTAAACGCTCATCATCTAACACATATCCCTTAATAACAAATTCCTTCAATACAGAGGTTGCCCATATACGGAACTGAGTTGCTTGATAGCTGTTAACTCGATACCCCACAGCTATGATAACATCAAGGTTGTAGAACAACGGAGCACGCTCTACATCACGCTCACCTTCAAGTTGAACTTGTTGAATTTTTCTACAAGTTGCCTCTCTTTGCAATTCTCCCGACTCATAAATCTGAGAAATATGATAGGCTATAGTTGCCCTATCAACTCCAAACAAAGAAGCCATTCTTTTCTGTGACATCCAAAAGGTCTCACTGTTGAATATCACTTCAATGCGAGTCTCACCTTGCGCAGTCTTATATAGTAAGATATTGGATTCCAACGAGTTCTGCACAATCTCTGTCGTAGATACAGACTGCGAGAAATATTCTCTTGCTTGCTTCACCAATGGCTTTCTTGTATCTGCATTCTCTGCTATTATCATACAAGCCATTCGTGAAAGATGGAACGTTTCTACCTTACGAAACGCACCATTGCCCACTTTGAACATATCAACCGCATGGTTGAAATGTTCATCTATAGTCATGCCTTTACTACCAGCAACATTGATGGCTTTATCTATCACATTTTGGAATTTCCAATATGCTGAATATCCCATGACATTGCAAAGGTCACGAGAGTTCCAATATTCTTTGCCGTTATCATCCACCTTCCGAATTTCATCGAATGTAGGACGCATATCTGGTACATTATTCTCTTCCATATATTTTATTCGTTAGATGGTTCCAAAATGAAAATGAGTTCAGACTCTGCAACATCGCACTTGTCGAACAAGTAGCGGAGACAGGCTATCTTACCCTTATTACCCATAGATGTCCAAAGATACTTATCAGTACCTATTTGCGTGCAATAGTTCAAATCAGCTTGTTTAGCAGTCCAAAGATATGCACCTCCATCATAGAGGGAATCGATAATATCAGGATAACGCTCAGACAATAATAATACAATTTTTATAAGCATATCTTTCCATATCGTTTCGTTATACTCATGTCCAAACACACGGAATCCTCTAAGTATTCTATTTGTTGGAGAGAAAGATTCTTCGTCCAAAGATACTTCTTCAACAGGTTTTGGCAATGGCTTGAAATCTGTTTTTGGCAGAGGATACAAGCGCAAGAAAGCTTCACATATCTCTTTACTACGCTTTTGTAATTCTTCTTCCGTCCATTTTTGACAGTCAGTAACGCTTCTTGTTAAACGATATTTTGAATCCTTATAACCAGGATATACAATGTTATCTACCGTTCGACCATCACGTTTGATTTCAAAAGCCTTATTACTTAGTTCACTATTTATACCTGTCAATGTCAGATTGGCAAACGTATGCAAATATCTTTCTTGAATTTTCTCAAAATTATCACCAAGCATTTCACGCCACTCTGCATTTAAGGTTTGTGGCATAATGTGCTCAATCGTTGCATCCTTACTCTTCATGTCGGATGCCACATCATTATATTCACCATGCACAGAGTTTTCAAGTCTTTCAAAAAGAAAAATTTGGAAAGGTTTGAGCATATGATAAGCATCACGATTCTCTATAGCTTCGACAAACTGTGTATCTCTTGGCAACTGATAGTTTCCATCACGGCGCAAAATATGATAAGTCAAAATATCAGAGTAAGTAAAGCTATATTCCATTCCTGCTTTTTCATACTCTTCCATACTTTTTAGCACATCTTTATGCAAAGCGCAGAAAACCTGAGTTAAGGCATTTCCTGGCATATTGCATACAATACGTCGAGCCATATAATTCTCGACTAAGCCTATAGCCTTGAAGATTTCATCTTCTGTAAGGTGCTTTTCATCAGCATATTTCAAAAACTGAATAAAGAACACATTAGCCACATCAGTCTCTATATTGCAAATATGACGCATTTTGTCAGACAGTTTCTTTGAGTTGAGTTTACCCTCTGTAACTTGCTGATAATATTGAGCATAAACAAGCATCTCTGCAAGTTCTTCCTTACGGTCATGCCCTAACATGTACTTCTTCCATGCACTATATAAGTTAGACAATCTCACAGGGCGTTGGAGTTGTTGCTTGATAGTTAAGTAGTCACGAAGAAACATTGTTGGTTCGTTCTCCGTAGCTATCTCTATCTTTTGCCAATATGTTTTGAAATAATATTGCTGTTCTTCTGCTGTAAGAGACATCAATAAATAGTTTCTAATCTCATCAGCACCTGTCAAATCCAAGCCTGTAGAATTAAGACTTTCAAAAATAAGTTGAGGTTGGTCATTACCATCCAATTCTATTGATATAATTTGCAAACGTTCAATAGCATTCAATAAAGCATCAAACGAAAGCTGATGAGGTTCTTTGGTCAAACGCTCATAGAAATATTGATAATTACGGGTCATCTTAGAATCTTTCACATAATTATCTACATCATGCTCAAAGATTCTATCGTAAGCCTCCATATCATTTTCAATGGGTAAAAGTTTGATTTTTCTTTCTGTACCACTAAACTTTGCCATCAAGAATTCCTCTTTCGCCTCTTCTATACTTCCTTTATCACCTTCAAGTTTACCATCTTCTACGGCATGAATGCCTGCCAATAACAGCAACGAAACTGTTGTAAGGCGTTGCTGTCCATCAATGACAAGTCGATTGATGCCATAGCCATCTGCTGGAGATGTAACTATAGAACCAAAGAAATGAGTCGGTCTGCCAGAATGAACCAAATCCACCAAGTCGTTGAACAACTGATTGCAGTTCTCGGTTAACCAACTATAATTACGCTGATATACAGGAATGATAAATTGCACTCTACCTCCTGCTATAACTCTACTTAACAATAATGCATCGCCCTTCATATCAATATTCTTTTAATATTCTACTCTACCAGCCCCAACTCTTTCAGATATACATCAATCTGCTTGTCGAGGTCAGCACGCTTAGCTTCCAAATCCTTGATTTCCTTCATGACCGCATGAATGTCGATAGGCTCTTCTTCCTCGAACGTATCTACATAACGAGGAATGTTAAGGTTATAGTCATTGTCGGCAACCTCTTGTAAAGTTGCCAAATGACTATACTTCTCGATTTCCTTGCGCTCACGATAGGTATCAACTATCTTCTTAATGTGCTCTGGGCGAAGCTTATTTTGTGTCTTTATCTTTTCAAACTCCTTGCTGGCATCTATGAAGAGTATATTATCATCATCCTTGCGGCACTTCTTTACCACAATGATACAAGTTGGGATACTTGTACCATAGAAAATGTTGGCAGGCAAACCGATGATGGCGTCAATATAGTTCTTCTTCTCAATGAGGAAACGGCGAATCTTACCTTCTGATGCACCACGGAAAAGAACACCATGAGGAGCAACACATGCCATCGTTCCACCTTCATTAAGATGATGGATCATGTGAAGTATGAATGCATAGTCAGCCTTAGACTTTGGAGCCAAGACACCAGCCTTGCTAAATCTATCATCATTATTAAATTTCTCCGCTGCACTCCAGGCTGCAGAGAATGGCGGATTAGCTACTACCGCATCAAACTGTTCCTCAGGGAAAGCATCATCTTCAAGAGTATCTCCATTCTCTATGTCAAAGTCACTAAACTTAACTCCATGAAGCAACATGTTCATTCGGGCAAGGTTGAATGTCGTAGGGTTCTTCTCTTGACCATAAATCAAATCAGCCTTACCATTGCGAGCAGTACGGAGAAGCAATGAACCTGAACCACAAGTTGGGTCATATACATTTTTCAAGCGTGTTTTGCCTGTAGTAACTATATCTGCAAGAATCTGACTTACTTCCTGTGGGGTATAGAATTCTCCAGCCTTTTTGCCAGCTCCTGCGGCAAACTGACCTATCATATACTCATAGGCATCGCCGAGAATATCAATATCAGAAGCCTCGTTTAAGCCGAAGTCGATACCATCAAGAGCAATCAATACTTCACTAATCAAATTGTTCTTATCCTCTGCGGTCTTTCCCAATTTAGGAGAAGCGAGGTCTATATCAGAGAACAAACCACCAAAATCCTCTTCACTATCGTGTCCAATGGTACTGTCCTCTATTTTCTTCAATGAACGCTCCAGCTGTGGAAGGATGTTCTCCTTGCGATTGATAGCCTCTATTACAGAAGAATACAGGTATTCTGGCTCGATAAAATAACCGAGTTCATTCATGCAAAACTTCTTCAACTCCTCCTTCAGTTCTTCCTCATTACTTGCCCAGGCTTCCTTAAAGTTACTTCCATCCTCTTCAAGTTCAGCATCAATACACATTTCTATCTTTTCAGACAAGTACTTATAAAAGATAAAGCCCAAAGTGAAATACATGAAATCACTGGCAGACATATTGCCACGCAAAGTATTGGCTACTGTCCAAAGTTGCGTACGCAATTTTTGTTGTAATTCTTCACTCATATTTTTCCTTTTTATTTTATTCCCAACTGAATGTTTCGATAATTTTACGCAATTTTAAAATCAATGACTCTTTAAGATGAATACGCTGCAAGAAACGCAGTCCCTTTTTCTCCTTGATAGCCTTCTGCAAAATTTCAGGCTTTTCCCGATGTAAATAATCATACTCCTGCACATATTTGATAAGTGCATCTTGACTTACTCCCACTTCCGTAGCCAATGAAGTAACCGCATGGGCTCGTGCCTGAGTAACATAGGTTGTCAGACGACTCTCCAAATCCATCTTGCCATCAGCTTTCGACTTTACAAATCCAGCTTGGTCATTATCAACATTGTCACGGATGAAGTGGTCGATAAGTTTAGCCTTATTGCGCATAGCAGGGTCTTTTATCATCGTGTCGATGATATTCTGTCGTTTCACCTGATAATCATCGCTTGCAGGATTGAGGTCTTCTATCAATTCCAGTATATATGCGACATTAATAACATCACTATGCAACAACTCCAGACAGAAATCAATATCGTCGATATCTGCTGTTGGGTCTTCATGCGCCATACCTTCATCTTCTTTGCCTTTGTCTTCGTTCTTGTCATCCTCATCATCTTGTATGAATCCCATCGTCATATCAAGATATTTAGAGCGGTAATCATTGTATTCCTGCTCTGTCATTACCAAGGATGAATCATCGGCATTCCACTCTTCGTACACCTGAATCTCAGAATGTTTTCTGATAATATCACGGAAAGCGAGGATAAAATTACGCTTATCGTACTCACTCTGAAGTTTGTCAATGGAAGCCATGTCCGGATAACGCGCTTTAAAGTTCTGACATAACTCATCCAAATCTTTCTTTACATCTGCAAATGGTTTGCGAAGTACGAATCCCAGCGCCTCAGGAGCGTCAGTATTGCTGAACAACTTGATAGCTCTATCTACATTGTCCTTCAAATTACGGAAGCAGACAACTTTTCCGAATCGCTTTTTCTCATTGAGAACACGATTCGTACGACTGAAAGCCTGCAATAAACCATGATATTCAAGGTTCTTGTCAACATACAGCGTATTTAGTTTCTTTGCATCAAAGCCAGTAAGAAACATACCAACGACAAGCAGCAAGTCCAACGGTTCCATGTCAGCACGTTTCTTCTTCATGCGAAGATTGATGTCATCATAATATGCACTGAAATTGTCTGTTGTAAAAGCAGTTCCGTACATATTATTATAATCATCCATGATGGTTTGCAGCTTGTCACTCGTAACCGTGTCGTCAACAAAACCATTGTTCATGCCAGTGTTATCATCATCTTGGCTTTCGTTTGCAGCGTATGTGAACACAGCACCTATCCTTATCTTAGGATGTAATGACTTGAAGATGTCATAGTACTTCAAAAGCATAGGCACAGACTGGACGGCAAACAAAGCATTGAAATCACCATCGTATGTTGACTTGTTGAAGTTGTTGAGGATGAATTGAGCAATCTCCTTCATTCGCTGTTCTTCCATCAAGTCAACATCGCCTTGACCTTGATAATACTCCACAAGGAAACCGAGTACATTCTCATCAGCAATAGCATCCTTTATCAAATAACGATGAAGACACTCGCCAAAGACCTCTGCCGTGGTATGCTCGCCCTTGGCATTCTCTGAGAATATTGGAGTACCAGTAAAGCCAAATATCTGTAAGTTCTTGAAGAAACCAACAATATTCTTATGGCAATCACCAAAATGACTGCGGTGGCATTCATCGAATATCATCACTACTTTCTGGTTCTTGACATCTTGCAAATGCTTGTTGTAAGCATCACGAGTAACTGCACAGTTTAACTTTTGGATGGTGGTAATGATTATCTTTGACTTTCCACTCAATCGCTTTATTAGCTCATAGGTGTTATCTGTACCATCTACTGCCCCAGGTTCAAAAGCCTCATACTCTGATTGTGTTTGCGTATCAAGATCGTGACGGTCAACGACAAACATCACCTTATCTATACCATCAATCTCAGAAACAAGTTGAGCCGCTTTGAATGAAGTTAAAGTCTTACCGGCACCAGTAGTATGCCATATATAACCATTCTTGTTAGAGTTCTGCACCCTATCCAGAATTTTCTCTACGGCATAATACTGATATGGACGTAATACCATCAAGCATTTGTCTCCCTCATGCAGAACGATATACTTGCTTATCATCTTGCCCAAGGTACATTTGTCGAAGAAGAATAATGCAAACTTGGAGAGATCATTAAATGGCACATTCTCAGCATCTGTCCAATTGAAAGTGAACTTGTAGCCACTGTTAGGATTGTTGGCAAAATAACGAGTGTTCACACCATTTGAAATCACAAACAACTGTATGTAGTCAAACAAGCCATGAAACGAAGTCTTGTGGTAGCGCTGTATCTGATTGTAAGCTTGCTTTAACTCCACGCCACGTTTCTTTAGCTCTATTTGAACCAAAGGCAAACCATTGATAAGTATGGTAACATCATAGCGACACTTCTTTCTACCTTCCACTGTAATCTGGTTGGAAACCTGGAACTCATTCTGACACCACTGCTGGCGATTGAGAAATTCAACCCACACACGTTCGCCTGTTTCCAATTCTAATGGAAACAGGTCTCGCAGTTTCTTGGCTTTCTCAAAACGAGTACCGCCCTCTAAGTGAATTTTTATCTTTTCAAATTCACTATCCGTAAAACTTGTACGTCCATGACGGGCAAGTTCTTTCTTATTATGCTTTTCGAGTTGAGTCTTGAAGTTCTGGTCAAGATTTGTTTCTTCTTCAATCTTGACATATTCATAACTCATATCTTGAAGTGTCTTTATCAGTCCCTGTTCCAGGGCTGCTTCACTTTGTGTCACCATATCCGTTTCGTTTATTATTGTCGTTATAATACAATATCTAATAGCAAAAATACAAAAAAAAAGCCGAAAATCATCCCTAATCATTTACATTAAGGATGATTTTTAAAGTTATTTATGCAAAAAGAAACGAATATGTCAGAATATATTGATTTTTCCAGTTTTTGCCGATTTAATCACTTACTATAAGTCTTTCATGCATACATTTAATACAACATCAGATTATCGGTTGGCATAATGGTAGCTTTGTTATAGCTTTATCTTTATTTTTCTAAATTAGGACATAGCCATGCATAAACTATGGCGTTTATGCAGCATTGTCACTTTAAAACATTATCTTTGCGTCAATTAACATTATACTATATTGAGATGAGAAAAGAAGTTGTCTTGTCTACATTCTATAGTGACGGTGAGAGTATCTTTAAAGATGTGGCAGATAATTATAAGAAGACTTATCCTCACATTAAAAAGGTCGAGCTACAAGCCATTTGCGCAATAGAGGAATTGGAGCCGGACAAATAATTGATAGAAGTAAGGATTACATTTATATCTGAATAAATTGCAACATGAAGTGGTGCGATTAAAATTATCGAAAAAAGCAACTGTGGAATAATATTTTTTAAGATAATAGTTTGCTCTAATCCAATATAAATCTGTATCTTTGCAACCAGATAAGCGTTCTGTAACACAAGAAACGGAAGAGGCTGAGAAACAATGCATTGCATTTGTTTCCAGAATCTTACAAAAAAGGCTAAAAAGAAGCGGTACAACTTTATCGCTAACAGGCTGAGAATAAGCATATTACATTTGTTGTTCATTTTCTCTGCACTTGTAAAAAGGGTAGTTGTACCGTTTAAAAGATAAAAGCTTAACTATCAGCAACATCCACATGTTGCATCGGGAAATAAGTATAAATAGGGAACGCAGCTGCGTTCCCTATCTGTTAGCCCCACTCCTTCTTCACATTAAAGCAGGGACAGGCTTTGTTGGCAAATTCATTATGACCATGAATCGTGATGGATATTCCTCCTTCAGCTGCTCAATTAGGGCATGAATTAAAGGGCAAAATCGGCTATTCATGGGCTAAGGGGGGGGTATGTAATCAGGAAACTCTAATTTTTCCGTTTTTCATCGCTGAAAACAGGTATTGGGAGAATGCATAAAAAGCGAGCGCTATGATTTAAAAAGTAAATATATATTCCATTCGTAACCCAACATACAGACTTCACTTTACACACGAAATATACATACAAAATAGCTATATAACAATAGATTACGCATTTCCATCTCAGCATTGTTGTTATGTAGTTTCTAGCTTTCAAAACTATTGATACGTCAATAATTTGTCAATTACTAGCAAAGATAATAAAAAGCAGGCAAACCAAAGAATTTTATCACGTTATTTAACGGAAAAATGCAAAATATGGGGGATAGGAAGATGTTTCCTCCCCCCTCTCCTAAGGGTGAAAAATGCCCCTCCTCAGACATAAATCCGTCTCAGACTTGACGTATTTTTGACAAATTCGAGGGGTAAATAAGGGGTAGAATGAGGTAAAGAGAGGAGAAAAAGCAATATAAGAACTCATTTCCGGCACTAGAGAATGGTAAGCGTCTCCGCGTTTATACCTTGCATAATTCAAAAAAAGCAGAAACAGCTGATTAAACTAATGCTGTTACTGCTTTTTCCATCGGTCAGGAAGTAAGTCTCTATATTTTTCCCATGGAGTATTT
>ERZ827088.2453-NODE-2453-length-19419-cov-3.118725_pt1 | contig 19419 bp, 13 predicted proteins | sample MGYA00519922_ERZ827088 | MGnify/ENA primary metagenome ERZ827088 (study PRJEB31778, sample SAMEA3449254) | human gut metagenome | biome: human gut; feature: human-associated habitat; material: faeces | place: United Kingdom | collected 2010/2012 ...
AAAGTATCTGTTCGGCACTCATAAGTTCTGCATCACCCTTCTTACGTTCCTCACCGAAAAAATCCAGCCGTAGATGGCGGTGTTCCTATTCCGCATCTATCCATTTACGACCTTTCATTATGAGAGAATCTATCTCTTCTTGAGTGCGAGCTATACCTATATAACCAGACTTTCATGACAACATCAAAAATCTGGTTATTGTGTTAGGAAATAAAACTTTTTTTTGTGTTTTTTTTAATGCAAATTAATTATATTTGTTGCGTTTTTATAAATGGATATGCATAATTCTTCACAAGTCAAAGAAGCTTTTTGAGGAGTACGTATTAACCTAATTAATGAAAAGGCATGACACTCTTGTATAAAAATGAACATATTTCGTGTACTAATTATGCGGAAGAATTCAATAAAGTTTTTACGTTGATGGAGATTCCCGAAGGGCATACTGTGGAACGCCGGTTTCTTAATACAACTTTTTTGGTTATTTTGTTACAAGGAGATATTGAAATAAGATATGAAATAGACAAATATTTTACTCCTCAATTGGGAGATATGTTTTTACTTCCAAAAAATAAACAAATAACGACCTTTGCCCGGAAAGCTACGACCTTATTATTATGTTCGTTTGCAAATGATTTGAAGTTGTGCTTGCGTTTTTCCATTCAACAGTTGTCGCATTTTATATCTGAAAGCACTTGTCAAAATCCATATTGCTTAAAATTGGATATACGCCTGCAAAGTTTCTTTTCTTTACTTGTTGACTGCCTGAAAGAAGGTTTGGGCTGTATGCATTATCATCAGATAAAGCGGGACGAACTTTTTTTGTATCTACTTGCCGGATATACGAAAGAAGAGCTGGCACAGTTTTTTTATCCAATTCTAGGGAGAGACCTTGATTTTAAGGATTTCATACTTACAAATAGCCATAAGATATTTGATGTAAAAGATTTTGCCACACAAGCCAATATGAGCCTAAGTACGTTCAATCGCCGCTTTAAGGAAACTTTCAATGACACTGCAAAAAAACTGGCTTCTGTTGCGTAAACAGGAGTTTGTGAAGAGGGATGTAGTTTTGAGTAATTTGCCCTTTTGCGAAATTGCGGAGAAGTATCAGTTTTCCTCTACGTCGTATCTGGTAACCTTTTGTAAGAAATACTTTGGAAAAACGCCCAATGAGTTGCGTAAGGAAGCGTTTGACGAAGGCGGACAGCTAGAATAGGCATTGTTGTTGTGTCGCGATGCATGTAAATTGTAATTCTTTGATGTGAATTTGTAATTTTCGAACTTTTTGGGTCGTTTACCTTTGCAAAGAAATCAAAAAAGATAGTGTAGATGATACGGAAATATAGAAAATTACTCTTTCTATGTGCTTTTCTGTATTTCGGAGGAAACGGAAATGCTCAAAACGTAGCTTTGAAGACAAATGCTCTTTATTGGGGAGCTACTACCCCCAATGCCAGCGTTGAAATTGGTTTGAGCCGGAAGTTTACCACCGACTGGCAGCTGGCATACAATCCTTGGACGTTTAGGGATGACAGAAAAATGCGTTTCTGGCTTGTGCAGCCGGAATTGAGATACTGGTTCTGCGAGAGCTTCGAAGGTCATTTTGTAGGAGCTCACTTGCATGGAGCACAATATTATGGAGGTTTTAGTGATAAGCGATACGATGGTTACTTGGCCGGAGGGGGAGTAACCTATGGCTACAACTGGATATTGTCGTCGCACTGGAATCTGGAAGCGCTGATTGGTGCCGGATACGCTCGCCTGTGGTATAAGGAGAGTCCCCGCATTCCTTGCAGTAAATGTCACGAGGACAAGACAAAAGACTATTGGGGACTTACCAAATTGGCAATATCGGTTTCTTATATCTTTTAAACGTTCGCAATATGAAATTCAGATATACATATTTAATCTGGGCTGGATGCCTGTCGCTGGGAGTAGCCGGCTGTGCATCATCAGGTATGAGTAAAAAAGTTGTGGTAACACCGGTGCGTACGCTTACTCCCGACAGCATGTCTACTGTGGGTGTGGATGTGAATATTCACATTCCGGAAAAGGCCTTTACAGGTCGCACCCGCCTCATTGTTGTTCCGCAGTTGCTGCAGAAAGACTCTATGCTGGCAGAATACACTCCTATGGTGTTCGATGCTCCTATCTATAGTAAGAAAATGAACCGCCGTGTACTTCTCGACGGCTATGTTGATACACTGGCAAATGTCGCACGCAAGGTAAACAACCGCAAGGAGTACGATGTAACCTATTCCGAACGGGTAGCCGTGCCTGCCGATATTGACGGCGGACGCATTGTGGCCGTACTTTCTACCGACGGATGTGGTGAGTGTGGTATTGCCGATACCGTAGATATTGCTTACATCAACAATATCCCTACGCTGATAGAACCTAAGAAATCGCTTCAACTGAACTGGATTGAGCCAGAGTTTGTTATCCGTCCCAAGGTTATGGAAGGCAGAGGAGAAGCTTTGTTGCAGTTCGTGATAAACCGTTACGACATCAACCTCTCGCTGGGTGATAACCGCAACGAGATGAACCGTATGCTTGCTACGCTGCAGAAAATCGTGACAGACTCGCTTGCCACACTGAACAGGGTAAGCATTTACGGTATGGCATCGGCCGACGGTTCGTATGCTTTCAATACTACCTTGTCGCGCAACCGTGCCAATTCTGCCAAAAACTGGCTGGTAGACCAGCTTCATATCAGTGCGTCGCAAGCTTCACGTTTCAGTGTCGGTTCCCGTCCCGAAGGCTGGATGCCGGTGCTGCAGGCAATGATTGCCGACGGACACCCCGACTCGCTGAAGGTAAGAGAGATATTAGACAAGTATAATGCCGAGAACGACGATGTGGCAGAACGCTATATCCGCCGTCTGTCTTGCTGGAACGACATCAAAAACAAATACTTGCAGAAAGACCGCAAGGTAGAATACGTATATACATATACACTGAAGAGTTTCACTACCGATGCCGAACTGCTCGACATGTACGGCAAGCGTCCCGATGCCTTCAACGAAGAAGAGCTGCTGCGCGTATCGACCCTGAAGAAGACTCCCGAAGAGAAGAAGGAGGTATACCGTACCATTTTGCACTACTTCCCGCAATCGCAGGTGGCAGCCAACAATTTGGCGGTGCTTCTGCTGCGTGAAGACAAGGCAGACGAGGCGGAGGCGGTGATCGACGGGCTGAAAGAATATTCGCCCGAGGTGCTGAATACCAAGGCAGCCGTATATGTATATAAGGAAAACAACGAAAAAGCTATTGAGCTGCTTCAGACCAATACCGAACTGCCTCAGGCGCGCTACAACCTGGCATTGCTTAAGGCACAGGAAAGAAAGCTGCAAGAGGCATACACGCTGATGCGGGGGTACGAAGACGTGAATGCGGCGATTGTATCGCTCAGTGTTGGCGATACACAGCATGCGGCTTCCATTATGGATCGCTGCGAAGACCACACTCCGCTGGCAGAATACGTACGTGCGCTGGTGGCTGCACGTATGCAGAAAGAGGCGAACGAGGTAGCAGCCCGTTTGGAACATGCGCTGCCCGACAGCCGATTGAAGGAACGAATGCAAACAGAGCCGGATTTCCTTCCTTACCTTACGACACCGGCATTTCAAGCATTGACAGGAGGAAAAGACTATGAGTAAAGGTATAAAGATATTGTATGTATTGCCGGTGGCTGTGTGTCTTCTGTGGAGCAGTTGCATACGCGACTCCATTCCTCCCTGTCCGCCGCTGCAGGTTACGCTTACGGTAAAAGACAAGAATTACTTCAACATCGACGATGCCGTGAAGCTGGGACTGATGGAGCGCAAGGCAGAAAACCTGCCGTTTCGCGATTACGTGAGCACGCTATATTACATTGTACACGATGCCGAAGGAAAGGTAGTGGCAGAGCAGAAAAATACGCTGGTAGACAACGATGATCAGACTCAGCTTATCACTCTTCCCGAGTCGTTGCCGTATGGGAAATATACTCTTACCGTATGGGGAAACATGAAGAGCGACGAACCGCTGGGAGAAGATGCTACTACGGCAGAAATGGAAGCCGTGGGTGCGGCGGCAAACGACATCTATCTGGCAAGTGCTACGTTCGACTATCGTTACGGCAACGAAGAACATTCGCTGGCCATGGAGCGTACCAAGGGCAACTTGCTTATCAAGGCGGAGGGAGTCCCCGATAACATCGACTTTTCCACCAAGGATATACAGGATATTTACAATTTTGTAGACAATGGTTTCCAGTATTCCACTCTGACCGATATACATACCGAGCTCGACTGGCAGGAGATACGCAGTGAAATAAAGAGCGAAACCCTGATGTGTCCTTCACCCTCGTACGAAGGTTCTACGCTGAGTGTGATGTTTATCGACAAGTCGGCAGCCGGAACCCAAGGCAGGGCAACCTACCATCCTACGCTAGAACCACAGGACGTAAACATCACCATGGGGCGTAACGAGATTACCATTCTGAAGTATGTGTATGTAGACGAAGGCGGAAGCGGTGAGGGCGACTTCGAGATTTACCTTCGGATAAACGACAACTGGGAGTTACTGCACGATATGGAACTGGATTGATTGACCGATTATTGATAATGTGATTATTTATAGTTTAATTTTTAAGTATGAAGAAAAACTATTTATTGGGAATGGCTTTGATCGCGTCATTGTCATTCTATTCTTGCGACAAGGAAGTTGTCTATGTGCAAGACGGAAATGGTGTAGAGAGTGTAGCTGACGGCGACCAAATTATCACACTTCAGGTGGAAAATGGTGGAGACGGACTGGCTACCCGTGCCGGACGTCCGCTGTATAGTGCTGAGGCTAAACAGAGCATTGATAATGTGAAGCTGTGGATTTGTGGTGATGCTGGTAAGGTGGTATATGTAAAAGAAATCTCTGATTGGAATACTGATGATGTTTCAACAGTATATAATACTACCAGTGGTCACGGTCGTCAGACTACTATCGAACTGAAGGATGCAGATAAACTTGCTGCCGGTACTACTTATAAGATTTATGCGGTAGGTTATAGTGCTACTAGTGATTATGATTTAACTAAGGTTACTGAAGTTAAAAAGACAGAAGAAGGTCCAAGTAAATATACTTTCAGCGAAGACATGGTGTTGCCATGTAGTACTGTAGGTGAAGAAATCTTTGCCGGACAGATGGAATTGACTCCTGAAACAGGAAAAGGTTTCAAAAAACCGATAGTACTGAACCGTCAGGTAGCAGGTGCTTTTGCCTATGTTAAGGATATTCCTTATATAGCGGAAGCTAGATATCTGAAACTGGTTGCAAGTGCTCAGAATCAGTCATTGGTTCTTGGTCATTTCAATAGTGTTGATCTTACTGGAAATGGTTCTGGTAATGATGCTAATGTAAAATATGTAGTAAACGGTACCAAGGGTAAATCTGGAAGTGAAACTTATGAAATTTGCACTATTGATTTGACTGAATGGTTTAAAGAAATTAAAGATTCAGACGGTGATAATTTGATTGATGCGGGTGAAAACTGGAAAAATCCACGTAGACCTAGTGGCAGCCCTGCAGCTGGTACATATCCTACTTTCCAGAAAGGTTCTGCTTTTGGTGGTGAATTTGTTATCCCGTTTGCACATGTAGATGGAAAGCAGACTTTGACTTTGCAATTGACAAAAGCAAATGGAACAACAGTACTCAGAAGCTGGAAAGTGAATCTGGGTTCAGGTGATGGACAGTTGAAGCAAACAATTACATACTGGAATAGTAATTGGAATAGTACTATTAAAGATACATATGCAAACATCTACAGCCTCGTACGTAACCACTTGTATGGTATTGGTACCAGAATGAATGATGAAGCTGATCCCGAAAATCCGACTGTTGATCCAGAACCAGATCCAAATCCAGATCCTGAAGATCCAGACAAACCAGAATCATTGAACAACAAGCAGGAACTTGTATTGAAAGTGAACGATAACTGGGAAGTTATTCACGGAATGGAACTGGAATAATTTCCAAACCGATAAATCAAATAGTATTGCCTGACATTCGGGCAATACTATTTTACCCCTGTTTTATTGAATTTCCGAAGTCAAGTAGCAAAAAGCTCTTCTGCAAGACACCGGCCACAGTGAGATTTCTCATGAACGATACGAATCGGAGCCGGAAGACTGCCTGTCTTTCATGATTATTCCGAAGGCAAGAGCCAGGCAGCTTTCCGTCATTATTCAGAGAAAGAATCGCGTAAAACCGCAGTCAGGTAGTACTTCTTTATGCACGACGGGGAAGTGAAGAAATATTGTAAAAACTATAAAATTTAAAGATAATGAGCGTATTTTTCCAGACATCCAGACAAAGGAGTTTTCTTTCCGCCTGTCGAATAGCCGGAAAGAAATGGTCTGCATCGGTGCCGCTGCTTCTGGCTGCACTGCTGACAGTTGTATTTTATTCATGCCGCGATGAGGATTTAGCCCCCTCGATGCTATCTTTCGAACAAGGCGGAACACGTGCTGACGCTGCAAGTACCTCGGGACTTGATGTGGTACAGGATGCTACTACCTACGATGTTACATACAAGCCCAATTGTCGTGTCCCTTTGGTGGGTGAAGGAAGAGTAATCAACCAGATAACCAAGAATTTGGTAGGCGTTTTAAGTAACTCGGATCATAAGTTGGAATATCTGGTAGATAAGAACTTAGATAACTCTGTTAAACTGACAGGATTGGCAGAGGTAAATACCGGTCTTCCTATTTTGTCTGTAAAAGACGTAAACCGTGTTTATTATGATTCTTCTAATGGCATTAAGGTCGGATTCTTGTATAAAGCTTCGGGTGGGGTGCTCAGTTTAAAGGTGCTGCAGGGCTTTTGGATACAGACTTTATTGAATGGGAAAGAACAAGAGACGTCGAAAACCGAAGGGAGTGGAAACAGTTTTCAGTTAGTAAACTTAAACCTTTTGAATGTGTCCGGAGGTTTGAGTGAAATTTCATTTAAAGCTACTAAACCTTTTGATGAGGTACGCATCGGTTGTGGTTCCATCAGTGTCGATGTACTTAGTGGACTGGAATTCTACTATGCGTTTGTGGGGGAGAATCCTAAAAAAATAGCGGCCAAAGACCATGAATATTCTAATGCTAAGCAGGAAAAGCCAGAACATTTATTGGGGGAAGGCGATTTGGTAAACAATGTCTTAACAGATGGACCAGTAAATGAACTTGTAAGCGGACTTTTGGGTGGTGGACTCACCTGTCGTGTAGATTTTGGAGAGACGATACCCGTTGGTTCAGAAGTAGGATATTATACAACAGGAGGTGGATTAGCTTCTATTTCATTAGGAGCTACTAAATTAAATGCCTATGACACAAGTGATAATAATCCTCAAAGCATTAATACGGAAAGTGGTATCGGAGTATCAGCTTTAGCAGAAGGCGCAAGAGAGTTTAGCATGATATTAGCAAAAGAGAATGCCCGAAGATTGGAACTGGATTTACCTGCTGGCATTAATTTGTTATCAGCAGTGCAGGTTCATTACGCCTACTCCCGCGACCCGGTAGAGATAGACGTATCCTCTTATTTTACCATTGGCAATGACACCATTTCTACCGATTATTACAACCTCCCGACACCATCGGAAGGTGGAGTAAGCTATTCGCTTGTGAGTTGGCCTAACGGAGCTACATCTTCTATATCGGGCAACCGCATAACCGGCATGACCGTAAATGGTAACTATGTAGTAAAAGCTGTATATACCCGAGAAGAAGAAACTTCATGGTCGTATGCCGTGATTCATCGCAACAAAAAAGAAGCTGGGGCGGGTTGTAATACGATGATGATTAATACTTCTGGAAATCAGTATAGCGTGGAGGAACCTTTGGGGGCACAGGGAGGCATTTCTCTTTTCAATAAGATAGAAGACACCCGAAATTTGGTCGATGCTGACTATGACAACTATGCGGAAGCGACTAATGTGTTGAGCTTGATTCAATTGGGAGGACTGGCAAGTGTGAAATCAAATAAGGAGATTAACACGCGAAAAGAAAAAACCCGTGTGGGTTTTGTGATGCAGACAAATAATCAGTTGCTGGGTGCCGATGTGTTGAAATTTTTCTTTATCAGACTGTATAAGGGACAGACTAAGGTATATGAGGGGCTGACAGGACAGAATAATACAGTAGGAGTCGGTTTGATAGGAAACGACGGAAGCAAGTTGCGCTTTTATGTGGAAACAGAGGAGGCATTCGATCGGGTGGAGCTTTGGACTGCAGGCTTGCTGAATGTCAATTTGAATACCTTCCGTCTGTATTATGCTTTCTACGAACCCACTACTTGCGAAGAGTATGCAGGAACATCGGAGGCTTGTATGGAAATGATTACGGCGCAGAAGCATGGGGCGACTATCAACTATGCGGAAACAAAATCTTCGTCGGCGGTAAGTGTGGGGGCTACCATGAACAACCTGTCGTACGTAATCGACAACAGTCAGCAGACAGCGGCTTCTATTGCAGCTGGAGTCAGTCTGATAAGCCGTTCTACCGTGGCTGTAAAATTTAATCGCGTCAGAGGCGGACAGCCGGTAGGTGCCATACTCCGTACGCCGGGATATGTATTGAGTGCATCTGTTCTTCAGAATGTGACAATTGCGGCATACAATGGCGGACAGGCGGTGGCAAGTGAGTCTACTTCCGGCGGGCTGGCTTCCATCGAGGTGATAAGCGATGCCGGGCTGGCTTATATGGAGGTGACCCCTTTACAGGATTACGATGAAGTACGTATTTCATTCCCTTCATTGGCAGATGCGCTTAAAACAATCTGGCTGTCGGGTTTCTATATCCGTCCGGATGCCAACAACAATGGCATTCCCGATTGTGCGGAAGAACCGGCAGACCAGGGAGGAACCGACATTGAATATAAGAGTATAACCGAACATGTTTGTGTGGATGAAACAACCTATTTGGGTAAGGTACGTATCTCTGTCGATGCTAAAGATGATCTATTAAAGACTGAACTTAAATTTACCTGCTATCCGTATAACGGCAACGGACAGAAGATAGAACAGGAGGCTGAATTGAAGCAGGATCAGGATAACAATGACTATTTCTTTGAATTGTCATTGCCGGTAGGCGATTACTCTATTTCGGGATTGCCTATTTACAACGGACTGCGTGCGCAGGTGCATCCGCGGAAGACTACCTGGAAGAGAAATGCGTCAGATACCGACTGGAATAACTGGAGCAACTGGACAGACGGTTCTCCTTGGGGATGTACCCATGTGGTGATTCCTACAAGGGCTACACGTTATCCGGTGTTGAAACCGTGGAGTAGTGTAGATAAATTCTATGGCGGTAACTATTGTGAGAATATTCATTTCGAACCGGGAGCTGCTGTGCTCAATACACAATATCTGGAGTATGACTGTGCATACGTGGAAATGGAAGTTACAGCCGGAGAGTACCACATGATTTCTACTCCGCTTCACGGCATGGTTACGGGCGATATGTTTGTTTCGCCTGAGATGCCGGCATACTTTACACAGTTGGATGATAAAACTTATCCTGAAGTGCGACACAATCCGCTTGTAAGACAGAAAATGTACAGCCGTGCGGTAGAAACTGCAACTTTGGGAGAAAATGATAAAAATACTGTAGCTGCCACTGCCGACTGGAGCCGTACGTTCAATGCTGTGGCTCAGTCGTACGAGCAGGCACAGGGCATCAAGGTGATGGTTGGAAATGAGGGAGATGGGACTTCTTATCGTCTTCGTTTCCCGAAAGAATATACCGTTTATAATTATTATACGCTTTCCGGCGGACATGTTAAAGAAGAAATTTTGCCGGAAGGAGCAAGAAATATGAATGGGAAATTTACTTATGAAAAGAGCGAATTTAAGCCGGAGAATGCAGGTAGTTCATTTACTTTTGAATTGCGGAATGATAAACAGGGGGATAAACAGGAGGCTATTTATTTTGTGGCAGGCAACCCGTTTATGAGTTATCTGGATATTCAGAAATTCTTACAGCAGAATAGAAGTTCCGTAAGTGCTATATGTGTTTTGTCGGAAGAGGAAAAACTGATTACAATTTCTCTTGATTCGAAAGACGGTATTCGTACTATTGCACCATTGCAGGCTTTTTATGTAGTGTCCAATAATACGAATTCGACCCAGCTTGATATAACTTATACTTCGGATATGTTTGTACAGCCTTCTGCAAGTACCGCAACCAGAAGTTCCCGCAGTGCTTCTGTTCCGACAGCAGGCGAAATGAAAATCTCGGCTGTATCGGGTAACTCTGTAAGTTCTTGTTCGCTGCTTCGCAGTGCCGGAGCATCAGATGCATACAATGCGAAGGAGGATATTGTTTCACTGATTGACGAGGACTTTATGCCGAAGGTAAAGGTGTATACCGTTGCCGATAAGCGTGCGCTCGATATTCAGAAAATGAATAACGCCAAACATGTGGATTTGGGTTTTGTAGTGAAGGATGGAACACAGAATGCCGAAATTACATTGAATTATGGCAACAACTGGAAGGGCTGGACATTGGTTGACAAGCAAACAGGTAACCGTTACAAACTTAATGGTAATACGGTTTCGGTTAATGCCAGTGCGTTGAAGAGTAATGACTCCCGTTTCTATCTTGAAAAACAATGAAAGGAAAGTGGGTTATGATAATGAATAGAATTAAATATAGATTGTTTATGACACTTACTGTATGTGGCTTCCTCTTGCTGGGAGTCTCATGCAGCAAGGATGATGAACCGGTGCAGACGGTAGAAGGAGTTACTGTTACTATTTCAGCTCAGAGTGACTTGCAGACCCGTACTTCCTTGCCGGTTCATGATGGAGATTATGGAAATTATATTAGTGGTGTGCAGCACGTTACGGATGTATATCTCTATATTTACGAAATGGACAAAGCTGGGACCAATGGTGTGTGCAAGGCCAGATTTGATGTGGGATGGAGGGAACACTTTAATTCGCTTCCGACTACAACGAAAACAATGCAGTATACGTTAGCTTATACATTTACGGTCGGAAAAATTTACCGGCTGGTAGCGGTAGGTGTAGATGGAGCGACAGAGCAAGATAAAATGCCAGACTATGACGGGATGAACTCGATAGAAACCTATGGCTTGCCAGGGTCTATTTGGACAGGCAGTAAGCTGACTAATCCGATTACACTTCAAAAAGATAAAACTCCGACTGATATGGCACATTCGGAATTCTTTACGGGGTACGTAGATTTCAAGCCAGCATCGGAGAATGACAAGAATATTAGGGAGATTAATTTGTGGCGCAGGGTTGCAGGTCTGCAGGTGTGTTTGACTAATATTCCGAGGGAGGTTGAACGTGTCAGGATATTGCTTTACAATTCGCAGAATACAGAGGTAAACATCCTTCCTGTCCCTGCGGCAGTTAACGAGCATAATAAGGTGATTGCAGATTACATCACTAGTCCTTATGGAAAGGATCCTTTTAATGAAAAGGGTAGAGTATTGATGGATAAAGTTTTTACCGAAAAGGATATAGTGGATGTGGATGGAAATACAAGGGTTGGAACTTCTTCTTCAGTTTATCAATGTTCCATGACGGCATTTATGCTTCCCATGAATATCCCGGACAGGGAGCGGTACGACTATACGCTTGTAGCGGAGTTTGTGACTACCTCCATTACCGGTATTGTGGGTACCAGCAAAAAGGTACGTCTGATGAAGCCTTGGCAAAATAGTGATGATCTTGAATTCGAAAATGAAACAGATATTGGTACAGGTATTATCGACGACCTCGACAAGTATCTTTTCCCGATTGAGGCGAATCATTTTTATTGTCTGGGAACTCCGTCAAAACCTATTGACTGCTCAAAGGTACTAAATAATAATTAATGCTAAGTAAGATTGTTACGAGGGTATGAAGTTACTTAACTGGATGATTTGCGTATGAAATTATATAGATTGAAATATTTGGCAGGCATCGCCCTGATGCTTCTTTCTGCCTGCAGCGATTCTTCGTCGCTCGATACAGAGGGGCAAAGTGGAAAGCTTCAGCAGCAGACGTTTTCGGTTGCAGTAGAAAGTGTGGGCGAGCTTTTTGAAGGTGGAGAGGGAGTGAATCCGGCTGCTGTGGCGTCACGCCGTCCTATCTCGAGTGTTACGCCTACGCAGACGTTCGACAAGCTCAGTATACTGATTGTGGAGTATCAGAGTCCGGCAAAGGTGGTGTATAAAAAGACGATTGACAACTGGAGCAATCCGGACAACAAGGCAAGCATTCCTTGGAGTACGGAAGATGGAATGGGACGCTATACCACGATTACGCTTACCGGCAATGAGTGTCTGGAGGAAGGCAAGACTTACATGGCTTACGTAATAGGTTATCAAAGCGGTACGTATGGCGGCTATGAGCCGTTCAAAGGTGTAGAAGTAGGGGATTATTACAATCAGACTGAAACCGTAACTGTCCCTAATGGTGGGTATGCCGAAGAGGTTTTTGCCGGTGCGGAAATTTTTTGGGTTGAAGATGGGGTGATTCTTTCTAAGCTGAGTGGTGAGGCAGAAGTACGTCACGGACAGATGGTGGCTCGCCGACATGTTGCGGGTACGTTCGGCTATTTTACTCGTGTGCCGGTGCTGGTTAACGGTAACGCAGTGGCTAAGCTCCGGCTGGTCGCTACAAAGAGTAACCGCACTGTTATCTTCGGTGGATTCAGAAGTGTGGACGATGCTTTCGATTTTCATAAGGATAATGTGATAAACGGTATGAATCCGCGTACGGATTATGATTGTGCTTTGGCAGGGTCGGCTATAAATAATGCGTTTTCTGTGTACGAGATTGACTTGTGCAAGTGGTTCCCGGGAAATACGGAAAACGGACTGCTGCCACTGGATATGAATGGCGACGGCTATTTGGATAGTGCCGACACGAACTGGCGGACCGATGAGGAAGCCTATCCTAAAGGTACGATTTCGTTGCCTCGTGGTACGGTGTTCGGCGACAGTTTCTGGATATCGGTGGTCATGACGCAGGAGGATGTGGATGCGGGTGTGCCTACTTTCCAGATGCAGATGCTTGATGCGGACGGAAAGGTGATAAAGTACTGGGATGTCGTCTTGCGTAATTACGAAACGGCAGGTGAGAACCGTACGCTGGTTTCGCTGCCCGACGGAGAGAACGGACGTACCGTGATTACCGAGCTCGATAATATTGATACGGAAACGTGTTTCAGTATTGTACGGAACCGCTTGTATACGATGGGGGAGAAAAACCAGTCGCAGAATTACGGTGAGGATGAGCCTATCGATTTGAGTACAGCTGGAGTACTTGTACTTGATGCTCGTCATGAGTGGCAGATTATGAATTCTATTATCTTTAATTAGTTATCCCTTGGGAACAATTTATTTACTGATACTCAACAAATCAGAATATAATATTCTTTGATAAGTCTGCAAGTTTTAGTATTTTTATGGTGAGAAACTTGCAGATTTTATGATTAAAAATACGAACAAATGTGCTGCTGGCAGCAGCGGCATACAACTTCAAAAGAGCAATGAAAGCTCTTTTGTACGTTTTTCAAAAAATCAGCGAGATACTGTATGAATACAATATCTCGCATAAATGAGCTTTTTAAGGGACGAATAATTTATCCGATGAAGTTTCGGGCGCATACTCCTGCAACGTCAATTCTCCTCGCAGCACTCCCAAGGCATTCATGGCCAATGCTCCCATTTCATCCTCACCGGGAATTACCACAATCGGAGCCAGGCCTTCCAGCCATTCACGCAACCCCTGAATACAATAATCATTGAAAGCGATACCTCCAGTCAGAATCACAGCATCAGTCTGTCCGTGAAGTGCGATGTGCATGGCACCGACCTGCTTGGCTACCGTATAAAGCATGGCATCCAGCACCAGCTTGTGCTTTTCGGCTCCGGCATGTGCCCAACGGATAATACTCTGCACATCAGTAGTACCCAAATGAGCCACCAGACCTCCCCGACCGTTTATCATCTTACGGATTTCGGCATAGGTATATTTCCCGCTGAAACACATATCTACCAACTGCCGGGCCGGCAACGTTCCTGCCCGCTCCGGACTGAAAGGCCCCTCTCCATTCAAAGCATTATTGACATCGACCACCTTCCCATAATAATGGGCACTGACCGAGATGCCTCCTCCCAAATGGGCTACAATCAGATTTAGTTCTTCATACTTTCGTCCGATACGAGCTGCATAACTGCGGGAAACAGCCCGACTGTTCAGTGCATGAAAAATGGAGATGCGCGGCAGTTCCGGAATACCGGAGATACGGGCCAAATCGCGCAACTCATCAGTCACCACCGGATCGGCCAAATAAGAAGGACAACCGGCACAATGCGCAATCTCATCGGCAATCCATGCCGCCAGATTCGATGCATGTTCCATATCGGCATGCCATAAATCATGCTTGATTCGCTCGTTAATCAGATACACTCCACCGGGAGTAGGTTTCAACAAGCCTCCACGGGCAATCACGGCATCAAAGACAAGCGGAATACCAGCCTTTTCCAGCGTATCGTGCACACACTTGCGACGGTACTCATATTGTTCATTGATATGGTGAAAGTCGGCCAACTCCTTGGAAGGATGCGCAATGCTTTCACGCCAGATGGGATTCTCATTCTCGTAGACTGCCAGCTTCGTAGAAGTGGAGCCCGGGTTGATGACAAGTATCTTCATAAGGTCTAGTTTTATTCTTTTCGTGTCCCTGCCAGACATGCCAGTACCAGACTGTAGTATTTGGAGTTTCCGGAGTCACTCCGCGAAGGCACTACTACCGGTGCAATAGTACCGGTCAGCATACCTGCCATATTCGCATCGCCAAACAGAGACAGGGTTTTATAAAACGTATTGCCCGATTCTATATTAGGGAAAATCAGAATATCTGCATTGCCTACCACTGGCGAGGAAAGTCCTTTTATCTCCCCGCTGTGCTTGTCGCAGGCGGTCTTGGCATCCATCGGCCCGTCAATAAAGACTTTTCCGAAACGGCCTTCCTGCGCTTCTTTTTTCAGTTCCACGTAGCTCAGGGTATGGGGAAATTTCTCGTTGATTTTCTCCGTGCAGTGTATCAGTGCCACCCGGGGTTCTTCGCATCCCAACGTACGACACAAAGCCAGGTCGTTGGCTATCATTGAACGGTATTGCTCCAAAGTAGGACGTGGAATCACTGCCGCATCCGAGAAAAACAGCAGTTTATGATACAAAGGTACTTGCGCCACGGCCACATGGCTCAGCACCCCTCCTTCGGGTAACAGTCCCTCTCCTTTTTTCAGGACCGCACGCAGCAGGTTGTCGGTGTTGATAAGTCCCTTCATCAGGACTTCCGCCTCGCCCGTGCGCACCAGTTGCACAGCCAGCGCAGCCGCTTCATCCGGTGTTCCAGCTTCGTAAATGCGTACAAAGTCGGGAGAAGCTGCCCGCAAGTCGAGCGCTTCTTTCAAGTGAGCAGAATCTGTGACCAGCAGATATTCAGCAATCTCCTCTCTCAGGCTACGGATAATGACATATTCCGTGTGCGGGTCGTTCGGGCAGACCACCGCCACTTTCCGTCGTATGCCGCGCGAACGCAGGCAGTTGACCATCTGAGAAAGGGTTCGAATCAGTTCCATATCATTAGATTTTAAACAAATATGAGAAAATAATTCGAATAAATATCTATTTGGGATGCTAATTAATGCTATAAACTCCGGAAGAACGGACAGCAGAGGCCCGTCTTATACCGCAAAACCTCCTCCGGGAAACGCCGAAGAGTTTTGATTTTAACGCTTTGGCATGCAACCGGACACGCTTCGGCCTTCAAATAAAACGCTCCGACGCTTTTTCCGTGCCAAAATTACCCGTCATTGACTTTATTCCCTCTTGTCTGCGTGCATAATTCACAAGTTCTCTCTATATTTGCCCTACTTGGTAAATAAAGAAGGAACACATGAAAACAAATTTTTCTTTCGATATGCAAGCCCTCGACGAGGGCATCCACAGCCGCTTCCCCAATCATAAGGAAGCACCGCTTATCGGACTTACCGGAAACTTCAGCGACGGAAATCTGACATTGGCTCCGGGGTATTATCAGTCTATCATTCAGGCCGGAGGGGTACCGGTGATCATTCCTCCCTACGAGGATACGAACTTGCTGATTAATACGCTTGAGCAGCTTGACGGGCTGTTGCTCACCGGAGGAGGCGACTTGAATCCGTTATTCCTGCACGAAGACCCCATCCGGGAACTTCACAGCATCAACCCGTACCGCGACCGCCAGGAACTGCTTCTGACGCGTCTGGCTGCCAACCGACAGATTCCGATGTTAGGTATCTGCCGAGGGATGCAGGTCATCAATGCGGCATTGGGAGGCACACTCTATCAGGACATCTATGCACAGAAGGATACCCCATCAATTAAACACAGTCAGGATTTGGAACGGAGTTTCCCATCGCACAGGGTAGAGTTAGCAGAAGGCAGTCTGTTGGCACGTATCTTAAACGCCAAGGAGGTAGCTGTAAATTCTTTCCACCATCAGGCTGTGAAAGATACTGCTCCGGGTTTCCGTGTATCGGCCACGGCATCCGATGGAGTAATAGAGGCAATAGAAAGCACAGAATACAAATCTATTATAGGGGTGCAATGGCATCCGGAATGTTTCATTTTGAATCAGGACAAGTGCATGATGCCGTTGTTCGGATGGCTCATCCGTGAAGCTGGTTCATTCCAGAAGGCCAAGAAGCTGCATGAGCGTCTGCTGATTCTCGACACGCACTGCGATACTCCGATGTTCTTCGACCAGCACATCCGCTTCCACGCACGGGACCCGAAGATTAAAGTGGACCTACATAAAATGACGGAGGGACGGCAGGATGCAACCATCATGGTGGCTTACCTGGAACAGAAGGAACGTACAGATGAAGCGCTGCTGGCTGCAACGGCCAAGGCGGATCGTCTGCTGAATGAGATTGAGGAGATGGTGGCTATGAACTGTACGGCTGTGGACATCGCTTATTCTCCTAACGACTTATACCGTCTGAAACGGGAAGGAAAGAAGGCCATTATGCTGGGCATTGAAAACGGATATGCCATCGGAAAGGATTTAAGCCGGGTCGCACATTTCCGGAAACGGGGAGTAGTGTATATGACACTCTGCCACAATGGGAACAACGACATCTGCGGCTCTGCACGCTACAATGAAGAAAACTTGGGAGTTACTCCGTTTGGGGAGCAGGTTATTCAGGAGATGAACCGCCTGGGAATGATGGTGGATTTGTCACACAGTGGGGAACGGACATTCTACGAGACACTGGACATCAGCAGCCAACCGGTGGTTTGTTCACATTCTTCCAGCCGTGCGCTCTGCGACCATCCCCGTAACCTGACCGATGAGCAGCTTCGTGCCATAGCCCGCAAGGGAGGCGTGGTACAGGTATGCTTGTATAGCGGCTTCCTCCGTAAGGAGCGTCCGGCTCATATCTTAGATGCCATCGAACACCTGAATCACATGGTGAACGTGATGGGTATCGAACATGTGGGAATCGGCAGCGACTTTGACGGTGACGGAGGTATTATCGGATGCAACGATTCTTCGGAAATGATCAATCTGACGCGTCAGTTGCTTCATGAACGGTACAGCGAGGAAGACATCCGGCGCATTTGGGGAGGTAACTTCTTGCGTGTCATGCAGCAAGTTCAGGAGAATGGCTCCTACAAATAAAGTTTAAAACCCGATTGCCGTTGCAAGGCGTGTACAAAAATAAGTTTACCTTTGCACCACAATTAAAACAAGTGAATTATGATTTCAATAAAGAATCTGTTGGCAGTAACCGCTTTAATGACAGGAGGGGCTTTCCTCTCTTGCGGAAGCAGTCAGAAGAACAGCCAGCAAATAGAAGAATCTGAAGCGGCTATAGTGCAGGCACCGGCATTCAATGCAGATAGTGCATACGCTTACATTGCCGCACAGGTGCAATTCGGACCTCGTGTTCCTAATACGGAAGCTCACCGGAGATGCGGCGATTACCTGGCCGCACAACTGGAGAAATTCGGTGCGAAGGTGTACAACCAGCATGCGGATTTAGTGGCCTACAATGGTACCATCCTGAAATCGCGTAACATCATCGGGGCTTACCAGCCGGAAAACAAAAAGCGAGTAATGCTGTGTGCGCATTGGGATAGCCGTCCATACGCTGACCAGGATGAAAAGTCCAATCACCAGAAACCGATAGATGGAGCCAACGACGGTGCCAGTGGTGTAGGTGTATTGCTCGAAATTGCCCGTCAGATTCAACAGCAGGCACCACAAGTCGGCATCGACTTGATATTCTTCGACTCAGAAGATTACGGCACTCCGGACTTCTACGAAGGTACTTACAAACCAGATACCTGGTGTCTGGGTTCGCAGTACTGGGGCCGCATTCCTCACGTACCTGATTACAAGGCTCGGTTTGGTATCTTGCTTGATATGGTAGGCGGAAAGAATGCCACATTCTACTACGAAGCGTTCTCCAAGCAGACGGCAAACAATGCCATGAAGAAAATCTGGAAAATGGCTGACCATCTGGGTTACAGCAATTACTTCATCAAGGAAGACGGGGGTCAGGTTACCGACGACCATGTGTATGTAAACCAGTACCGCCAGATTCCGTGTGTAGATATTATTCACTACGACACGCAAAGCAACACTGGCTTTAACCCGACCTGGCACACACTGGACGACAGCTTAGAGAATATTGACAAAGCCACTCTTCAAGCCGTAGGACAAACGGTGATGGGGGTAATTTATAACGAAAAATAATTAAACACTACCGCAATGAAAACTATCAATGAACTCCAGGACGAAGTGATCGAAGAATTCAGCGACTTCGACGATTGGATGGACAAATATCAGCTGCTGATTGATTTAGGCAATGACCAGCAGCCGCTTGACCCGAAATATAAAACTGAACAGAACCTGATTGACGGCTGTCAGAGCCGCGTTTGGTTACAAGCTGATCTGGTAGACGGCAAAGTGGTATTTCAGGCAGAGAGCGACGCATTAATCGTAAAAGGTATCATATCTTTACTTATCCAGGTGGTATCTGGACACACACCTGACGAAATTTTAGAATCTGACCTTTACTTCATCGAGAAGATTGGACTGAAAGAACACCTCTCACCAACCCGCAGTAATGGTCTGCTTGCCATGGTAAAACAAATGCGCATGTATGCCTTAGCATTCAAAGCCAAAATGCAAGAAGCATAATCTCACAGAAGATTAATCAAGGTAATCACATAAAAGGCTCGTGAAGCAGGTTTAAATCTGATTTCACGAGCTTTTTTTATTGACAATGTTTTTCCAAGACCTTGATGTTTTTCGTAAGCATTCGAAGAAATGCACCTTTTACACTTTGAGGTTTGGTTGTAGCTTT
>ERZ827088.2483-NODE-2483-length-19254-cov-4.584093_pt1 | contig 19254 bp, 15 predicted proteins | sample MGYA00519922_ERZ827088 | MGnify/ENA primary metagenome ERZ827088 (study PRJEB31778, sample SAMEA3449254) | human gut metagenome | biome: human gut; feature: human-associated habitat; material: faeces | place: United Kingdom | collected 2010/2012 ...
TTTCATTTTGCGTGAAATACGTCATGATTATGGCAATAATTAAGGTGTGCAATGTGAATTTGGGTCATAATAAAGGTTGCTTTCTTACATTTTGCTCGCAAAAAATTTCTAATGACCGATTTGGGTTGAATGATTCAGCAAGTGCATTTGAGGAACGGTTGTTGTAGAAGTTGAGTATCTCATCATAATGCTCATAGAAGGTGGCTGCGATGACATTAAAGGAGCGGAATCCCGCTTCTTCGACTTTGTTGTACCAGCGTGCCATGGACAGGCGTGCGGCATCCTTGATTGTGTTTTTGGCAAAGATCATCCGCAGGGAATGGCACAGTCCGTATGCCGTTTTGATGTCCGGGTATTCTTCAAACAGTATCGCAGCCCTTTGCTTTTGCCTGTCGGTCCATTTGTCGGCAGACTTGAACAGGAGATAACGCGAGCGTATAAGCAGTTCCTTGCGGGTGTCTCCATTGGGATAGCGGTACGGGATATACTCCTTACCGTTTTGTCTGGCTTCCTCCATCTCATCATTAGCCTGCTGCATGGCATCCCAACGGTGTTTGATGCGCAGCTCCTGTACGGCATCACAAGCCAGTTTCTGGATATGGAAGCGGTCGATGACCCGGCTGGCTTTAGGGAATGCCGTACGCACGATCTTGCGCATGGAGTCCGACAAGTCAAGCGTGACCTCCTCGACAGCATTGCGATGCTCCTCGTCAATCCGTTGCAGGACAGCGATTACGTCCTCCGCTTTTGTACCTGCAACGACGGCAACCAAGGATTGCTCCCGCGTGCGGACCTCACGGTTGGTTACAAACGTGTACAGCTCACCATTGGATAGCGAGGATTCGTCGATAGCCAGACAAGGGCCGATATTCTCCGGGAACAGCAGCCATTTATCTGCATGTTCCAACTGCTCCCACTGCCGGAAACCGCTCAGCACTTCCTTGTATTGCTTCTCAAACGTATGCCCGTCGATGTGATAGAACTCCTCAAGCGTATGGCAGGTCACGGGGGACGTCTCCATACGTTTCTTTTAAAAAAGCTCCAAATTCCTTGGAGTAACGAGTCCCTTTGGCTACAATGTCAAGGTCTATCGGGATGCTGAAACTCTTGCCCGTGCGCGTGTCTGTCCACCGCCTGCGACGGATCTTCAGAATCACTTTGTGGTCACGTATCGGGAAATCCGTCACGCTTACCGCTTCCATAAAACCTTTGGATTCAAAGTGTACGTCCTTGCTTAGCTCCGGATGCATCTTCTCGTCCAGACTGATGTGGATTTCCGTAGAAGTCTGCGATATACCGACTATGGAGAAGTAATCCAATATCTGTGTGGGCAGTACAATACTGGCCAACATGCTCAAATAATCGTTTTCCATGCTGTAAAGTAAAGAACTATTCGATTAGATTACAAATTTATCCCCACTAAATTTCTACTGAGCCGTTAAATCTACACAGTCGGTTTACATAATCTAAAAATAAGGAAGGGTGTATTTCCGACTCCCCTAATTTGTGTTCTGAAGGCTTTAAGAATGGCCCGTAGAGAGCTTGGACGAATTAAAATAAGTAGTAGGTGTGTACGTCTATCTTTTGTGCGTAGTTTATATCAGAGAAGCAACAGAAATATCCATTAATAGAAGAAAAATAAGGCTGCCTCAAAATGCTATTTGAAGCAGCCCCTTAAGACTTGTCCTTGTGGAGTTGGAGGGAGTCGAACCCTCGTCCAAACGAGGAAACCATATGCTTTCTACATGCTTATCTCTGCCTTCGGTTTTCGTGCGTAAGCAAGACCAGAGCCACCCACTTGCGCCTTAGCCTTTAAAGTTTCATCAAAGCTTCAAGGCTGAACTTTGACTATCTCCGATATGACTGCACCACTGAGCCGGAATGCTTCGGAGCAACAGCTTCCGAGTGATGTCTCGTTTCCGCACCTTGTGCAGAAATAAAGTTAATCTACTATTCTTCGATTAAGCAGCGAGAGCGTAGTTGTTTTCGCCAGATAATTGTTCGGTAACTGTGATTATAGTGCTAATCACCGACGCACTGCATGCTTACATACCATTTCTGCCCGCTGTCAAATCCAAACAACCCCAGAAAATAATATAGCCCTCTTCCACCGAAGAGGGCTACAAATATAGACAACTCTGAGCAATACTCAAAATGTTTCTACAAATTTATTTTGCGAAGCTGACGGCGCGTGTCTCGCGGATGACCGTGATTTTCACTTGACCCGGGTAGGTCATTTCATCTTGAATCTTCTTGGCTATTTCCGAGGAGAGCAGTTCGGTCTGTTTGTCGTCGATCTTGTCTGCACCGACGATGACACGCAACTCGCGTCCTGCCTGGATGGCATAGGTCTTGGTGACGCCCGGGTAGGACAGGGCCAGTTGTTCCAGGTCATTCAGGCGCTTGATATAGGCTTCTACGATTTCGCGGCGTGCGCCGGGGCGTGCTCCTGAGATGGCATCACACACTTGCACGATGGGAGCGATGAGGGTCTCCATTTCCACTTCGTCATGGTGTGCGCCGATGGCGTTGCAGATGTCAGCCTTCTCTTTGTACTTTTCGGCCAATTTCTGTCCTAAGAGTGCGTGAGGCAGTTCCGGCTCGTCGTCGGGCACTTTACCGATGTCGTGGAGCAGACCTGCACGTTTGGCTTTTTTAGGATTCAGGCCTAATTCAGAAGCCATGATGGCACACAGGTTGGCTGTCTCGCGTGCATGCTGCAACAGGTTCTGCCCGTAGCTGGAACGGTATTTCATCTTTCCTATGAGGCGGATGAGTTCGGGGTGGAGGCCATGGATGCCGAGGTCGATGGTCGTGCGTTTGCCGGTTTCGATGATTTCATCCTCGACTTGCTTGCGCACTTTGGCCACGACTTCCTCGATACGGGCCGGATGGATACGTCCGTCAGTGACCAGCTGGTGCAGGGCCAGGCGGGCGATTTCGCGCCGGACGGGGTCGAAGGCTGAGAGCACGATGGCTTCAGGTGTGTCGTCGACAACGATTTCCACGCCGGTTGCTGCCTCCAAGGCTCGAATGTTTCTTCCTTCACGTCCGATGATGCGTCCTTTCACTTCGTCAGAGTCGATGTGGAAGACAGTCACGGAGTTTTCGATGGCCGTTTCTGTGGCCACGCGTTGGATGGTCTGGATGACGATGCGCTTGGCTTCCTTGTTGGCCGTCATTTTAGCGTCGTCCATGATGTCATTGATGTAGGATTGTGCCTGGGTTTTAGCCTCCTCTTTCAGTGATTCGATAAGGCGTTCCTTCGCTTCGTCTGCCGACAGTCCGCTGATGGTTTCCAGTTTCTCGCGTTCTTGCGCTTGTAGGTTGTCCAGTTCCTCTTTCTTCTTGTCGATGATTACCAGTTGGTTTTCCAGGTTTGCCTTGATGGCATCGGCTTCGTTGCGCTTGCGCTGCACCTCTTCTTGGCGTTGGTTCAGCATAAGTTCGCGCTGTTTCAACTTGTTTTCGACTTGTTGGATGCGTTGGTTGCGTTGTGCGACCTCTTTTTCCAGATCAGCTTTCTTGTTCAAGAACTTTTCTTTCACTTCAAGAAGTTTGTTCTTCTTGATTACTTCCGCTTCTGTTTGGGCTTCTTTCAGGATGCTGTTGTATTTCGATTTCATGACGTATCTGAAAATCGTATAACCAACCACCAGTCCTATAACAAGCGCTACAAGTGATGTTACTGTTACTATAGTTAAACTCATTTTACTAAGAATTTATAATAAAAAATGCGCATTATTCTCACTGGAGAACTCTTCTCTCCAGTGATGAAGCAATGCGCGAATATCTTAATCTCAAAAAAATGTAACCCTTACATCGGCTGGTTGTCGTGCTCATCGCGTAAACGCTCTTCGAGTTCGCGGGTGAGTTCGTCAAGCTTCTTTTGGTAGGGTTGCGTATCGTTTTCCCAGTGTCTGGTCACGAGTTCGAAAGCAAATTCAAACGCCACCATGACGATGTAGTCTTCCCGTTTGCCTCCTGCGACTCTTTCACGATACATATTTACTTTCTCGTTGATCATTGTTGCCGCCTTACGATAGAGTTCCTCGTCTTTGCGGTTGATGGTCATCGGATAGATGCCATCGGCAATGGTTAAACGAATTCTCATTTTTTCGCTATCGTTCATCTGAATACATCCTCCTTATCCGTTTAATAAAGCGATGCATTTATCGATTTCACGCACCAGTCTTGCAAGCCGTTGTTTCGTATCGCGCGATTCATTGTCGTTGATACTGATAATCCTGGCTGCTTTCAAATTGGCATACTCGGTTTCTGTTTGCTGACAACGTGCTTCCAAGGCCTTGATTTCTCCTTCTTTCTGAAGGAGTTCTTGGCGAAGCGTTTCGTTTTGCTGCTTCAACACGTCATACTGGTAAAGGAAATGACGAAAACGAGCTTCGAAAATGTTGAGTTGTCTTTCTTCTTCTTCCGTCATGAGTTTGCCAATTTGTCATACAAATATAGCCTTTCTTTGTGAATAACAAAAGATTTTTCACACATTTGTGAAAAAACAGGCTTGTTCAGTCTTTGTCCTTGGGCTTGGGTTCTTTTTTGGCCAGCAAGATGATGTTGAAGGCATACTCGCTCATCCATTGGGCGGAGTAGCCCAGCGTATGTTGGTATTTGCGAATGTTGTTACTGGTTTTCCGCATGGCGTCGTCTTTCCATTCATAACGGGTCAGGAGGTCGTTGACGGCTTTGGAGGTCAGTTGGTATAGGGTTTTTTTGAAAATGCTGGGCACGCGGAATTTCCATTTCATCAGGTTGCCGAGACACATCATGAGGTCTTGGCTGAATCCTTGGAACATGAACAAATAGTTTTTCACCTCATTGAGGTTGCGGCAATTTTTTTTGATAGACAGGTCGATTTCCTTGAAGAAGTCGTCGCTCAGGCCGTAGATTTCTTTTAGCATCTTTCTGCTGCGGCTCTTTTCGGCAACGCCCAGTTTGTTGTTTTGCGTAGGCACTTTCAGGGTACGTTTGAACACGGCCACGTCAGGGAGGAAAGCCAGGTTGGTGATGCCCAGGTTGCAAGCCATGACAGATTCATAATATACGCGTATCAGTGTCATGAAGTCTTCCATGCCTCCTACTTTCTCGGTCGTTTCGGTGTTTTTCTTTTTAAATATATCGAATAATCCCATGTCGGTATATGATGTATAAAATAAGTGAATAAAATTGGTCCTGCAAATTTAAGTGTTTCTGTCTAAAAAGCCAATTCCGTGACTTTTTCTTTCGCCGGGATTGAACTTTTTGAAGTCTGGAGGGGTCTTGAAAACAGAGTAAGTTGATTTTAAAATATGTTTTTTATGAGAACTTTGATTGTAATGCTTGCTGCGATGTTTTGCTTTGGACTCCAGGCAGAGGCGCAGCGCCCGGAACGCGGCAAGAGACTGACGCCGGAAGAGATGGCCGAGCAACGCACGGCCTTGATGGTGCAAAAGTATGGGTTGAACCAGACGCAGACTGACTCCCTGTTTGCCCTGAACATGAGGCAGATGGAACAAATGAAGGACATGCGTCCGGAACGTATCCCGCGGGATTCCCTTCAGGCTATGGACAAGGACGCACGAAAGGCTTATCGGAAAGCGATGAAGGAGAAGGAAGCCGGAATGCGGGAGCGCATGAAGAAGAATGCGGAGGAGTATGAGCAGGCTCTTCGCCAGATATTGACAGAGGAGCAGTTTGCGAAGTACCAGGAAGACCAGAAGAACCGGATGGAACGCCGTGAAAGGCCGCGGCGGGGCACTCCCGAGCGGCGCAGGCCATTCTCCGATGATTTTGAGGAAGAAGACTTCTGACAAGGTGGCCCTTAACTCCGTCCACGGGCCGAAAGGAGGGTAAGGAAATGCCGAAAGGAAGGCTGGGAGGGACGGAAAGGAGGGTTGGGATTGATTATCCCCAATCAGTCATTAGCACGTTTGTTCAAACTCTTTGGCCGCTTTGGGATTATCGGACGCGGATGTCGCGGAGGACACGGATTTTGAATTGTTTATCAGTGTCTCCTGCGGCGTCCGCGTCTGTATATTATGGGCATCCGTCACCGATGGATTGGCAATCTGCAAGGACTGAATCCGATTTTTGACTCTTGTGAACGAATGCAAGCGGTCCGCTTGGCGTTTGTGCGGGAGGCGTGCCGCGAACAAAGGCGTTAATCCAAGTCGACCACCGTGATGCCTGCTCCGCCGAACTGCACGTGTTCGTCCTGGAAATGGCGCACGCCGGGGACGGTCCTCAGGTAGTCGCGGATGAGGGTGCGCAGGATGCCTGTGCCCGTGCCGTGCAGGATGCGCACACGGCTGATGCCCAGAAGGATGGCGTCATCGATGAAGTAGGTCACGGCTTGGATGGCCTCGTCCCCACGCATGCCTCGCACGTCGATGTCTTGTTTGAATTGGAGTTTCTTTTCATACACCTGGTCCTGGGTGCTGGCGCTGACGAATGAAGATGCCTGTGAAGTGGCATTGCTGCGGGGGGCTTCGGCGCGTTCGAGCCGGTCGAGCTTCACGGTCGTCTTGATGGTGCCGAAGACCACGGTGGCATTCTTTCCGCTCACTTCGGTCAGTTCGCCCACCGATGTCTGTCCCTTGATGCGCACCGTGTCGCCGGGCTGCAGGGGGCGTTCGGCTTTGGGCTTCGCTTCTGCCGGCGTATCCTTGGCCCGTTTCTTGCGCTCTTCCTTGCGACGTTGCTTTTCGAGCAGTTGTTCCATTTTGCGGGCTATCTTTTCCTCGGCCTGTTGTTTCTCAAACTCTTTGACCGATTCTTTGAATTCGTTCAGTTCCTGGCGTGCCGTGTGCGTCTTTTCTTTCTCGGCTTGTGCCTCCTTGATGGTGCGGATGGTGTTTTCGATGCGCGCGTTTGATTCGTCAAGCAGGTGCTGGGCGTCTTCCTTCGCTTTGCTGATGATGGCTTTACGACTGTCGTCCAGTTCCTTCAGCTTGGCCTCGTAGCGTTCGATGGTCTCCTCCATCTGTTTTTCGCGGCGGCGGATGTTCTGTCGCTTGGTCTCCCAATAGCGTTTGTCGCGCACGATGTCTTGCAGGTATTTGTCCGCGTTGATGTATTCACGTCCCACGATGTCCGAGGCGTCGGCAATCACATCTTCCGGGATGCCTATCTTGCGGGCTATCTCCACGGCAAACGAGCTGCCCGGGTTGCCTATTTGAAGTTGGAAGAGCGCCTGCATGTGGTGGCGGTCGTAGAGCATGGCTCCGTTGACCACGCCCTCGTGATTGTCGGCGAAGTGTTTCAGGTTCTGGTAGTGGGTGGTGATGACGCCGAACGCTCCCTTGTCGTTGAAACGTTTCAGTACGGCTTCGGCCATTGCGCCTCCGATTTGCGGTTCCGTCCCGCTGCCGAACTCGTCGATGAGGATAAGGCTGCGTCCGTCACAGTGCTTCATCGTCATTTTCATGTTGAGCAGGTGGGAGGAGTAGGTACTCAGGTCGTTTTCGATGCTCTGTTCGTCGCCGATGTCGATGAAGATGCTTCCGAAGATGCCGGCCCGGCTGCGTTCGTGCAACGGGATGGGCATGCCGCATTGGAGCATGTATTGCAGCAGGCCGACTGTCTTCAGGCAGACCGATTTGCCGCCGGCATTCGGGCCGGAGATGATGAGGATGCGTTGCGTGGCATTCAGCTCGATGTCGAGCGGGACGACTTTCTTTCCGTGCTTGGCCAGCGACAGTTGCAGCAGCGGGTGGATGGCCGAGGCCCAGTCGATGACCTGCGTGTCTTCCAACACGGGTTTGATGGCGTTGGTCTGTATGGCCAGGCGCGCTTTGGCACGGATGAAGTCTATCTCGGCCAGAAATTCGTATGACTGCAATATTTCGGGGATGGCCGGGCGCACGGTGGCGGAAAACTCTGTCAGGATGCGGATAATCTCGCGCCGCTCTTCGCCTTCAAGCTCGCGGATGCGGTTGTTGGCTTCCACCACTTCGGCCGGCTCGATGAACACGGTCTTGCCTGTGGCCGATTCGTCGTGCACGATGCCGCGTATTTTGCGCTTCATGCCTGGCGCCACGGGGATGACAAGCCGGCCGTCACGCATGGCGGGCGTTACGTCTTTGTCCACATAGCCTTCGGCTTGTGCCGAGCGCAGGATGGCGTTCAGGCTGCGCGAAATGCCGCTTGTGGTCGAAGCTATCTCGCGACGGATGCGTAGCAGTTCGGCTGAGGCCGTATCCTTGATTTTTCCATATTTGTCGAGGATGCGTTCGATGGCAGCGATGAGTTGCGGGAAGACGACGACGTCGCCTGCCAATGCCTGGAGAGCCGGATAGGGATAGTCACCTGACTCTTCCTCTTCCCAATGTAGGAAGCGCACGATGCTGTGGATGGTCTCCAGCGAACGGCGCAGGTCGAACACTTCCTGCTCGTCCAGGTAGAGTCCTTCCACGCGGATGCGTTTCAGTGAAGGGCGCACGTCGAAAAAGTATTGGTCAGGGAAGCCGTCTTCCTCTTCGATGATGCGGACGAATTCTGTGGTCTCGTTCAGTTGCCGTTCGATGTCGTCCCGTTTGTCGGAGAACTCCATCGCGTCCACCCGTTCCTGCCCCAGTGTGCTGAGGCATTGCGCTTTCAGCAGGGTACGTATTTGGTCAAAGCCAATCTTCTGTTCGAAGTTTTGCGGATATATCATATATAATAAGGTATAGCGTAATAAAAGCGGTGCAAAATTAACGGCTTTGCTGTTGACGGACAAATTTGTGTGGAAAATATAGAAGACATGCAGCCATTTGGCATACGGCGTGTGCATCTTTGCCCGTGACTTTCTCTTCCCGTTTGTTTTCCTTTGCAGTGAACCAACTTGGACCAAAGGAAATTTGGCATTGAAGAATAAAAGTTACGAACTTTAGAACCAAGAATAAGAAAGAAAACCATGCTCCGAGGAATGACAACATTCAAATGCACCCGTTGTGGCAAGCGTTTTCGTGCTCCCGACATCGAATACGCCGCCACCGTTTACTCCATGCCGCAGCCCTGTCCGCATTGCGGTAGTGTGCGGACGCGCCCTGCCGGGCTGTTTGGCTGGTTGCAGGAAGGAGTGTATCGGGGGATTTGGAAGAGGATGGAAGGATTTAAAGATTAATTATATGGCTGAGAATTTTGTGAAGCAAATAGACGGAATTTATGATATTGGTACGAATGTGTATAATAGCATATTTGAACAGTATGAACGTGTGATAATGCAAAGCCTTATCACATCATTTGGCCTTGACTTCTTAGTGCGTGACCAGCACGGAGGTGATGTTGATACAATTCATAATGTGCGGCAGATTGGTAAGGATGAACAAATGCAATATAAAAATAAGAAGAATGAGGAGGCTTATAATAATAGAGGAAAGTATAATAGAGATGATTTTGAAAAATATCATTCCAATTACAAAACGACATATCGCGAGATAGAAAATGCACCTTTAGAAGATGAATATACAGGGAAGACAATACATTTTTATGCTCCCTCAGACGATATTCAAGCTTCACTTGACCATATTATTTCAGCTAAAGAGGTTCATGATGATAGAGGACGAGTTCTATCTGGTTTGGATAGTGTTAGTTTAGCTGATTCACCAGAGAACTTTGCATGGACGAATAATTCATTAAACAAAAGTATGCAATATGATTCTGCGGAAGAATATATCGCAAAACATCCTGAATTGGATGAACAAACAAAACAGAATATATTAGAAATACCAAAGTTTGAAGGCGAAGAAATCAAGAAAGCATCTGTCGGAGCCAGTATTCTTATTGGTGGCTTAGGAGGAGCTGCTTTGGGCACAGCTGGCGGATTTGCTGCATCAGGTGCAACAACGGCTGCTGTTATGGCTCTTGGTACAGCCTCTACAGGAACTGCAATTTCTGCTTTGAGTGGTGCAGCTGCAACGAATGCTACTCTTGCCGCTCTTGGGGGTGGTTCTCTTGCCGCAGGAGGTGGTGGAATAGCCTTGGGTACTACTATGTTAGGTGCTGCAACATTAGGCGTAGGTTTATTGGTTGGAGGTGTTATATTTAGCTGTACAGGCTCTAAACTTTCAAGCAAAGCGGACAAAGCATGGGAGCAAATGATTTCAAATGAGCAAAAAATCAATAAGATATGCAACTATCTTTTTGATTTGCAAAGAACGGCTGAAAGATATAATGCCACATTATTACGTATGCGCTCGCTGTATATAAAACAACTTGATAAGATGCGTGTTGTTATTGAGTCATACCCGGAGAGATGTGTAAATTGGAAAAATCTTTCTTGGGAAGAACAACGTATTATAGAAAATACAGTTCTGATTGTCGGCGTATTGTATGCCATGTGTAAAGTTCAGTTGGTATATAAATCTAATTATTCAGACCAGAACTTAATAAACCATGCAGTGATAAATAAGGCAGAACAAGATGCTAATGATGTAATGGCACAAGTTGCTGCATAAATTGAATTGCTTTTGAATTGTTATTCAATGGGCACTATAAAATATTTTGTGTAAATGGAAAATGCTTCAGGATGAGTTCGTAATCATTCGAACAAATGCACCTTTTAAACCTTGAGGTTTGATTGTAACTTTGCTGCTGCGAATACAATCAAACCTCAATTATTATGAATAGACTGGAATTTGAAGAGTTAGAATTGCGGGTGGCTCTAGTTGATTATAACGTTGTAAACTTGACATTGTAATGATTCATGGAAGTCCCATCCGAAGTAAGAAAGAGAATATACACTTTTATCAAGTAATATGTAAAATATTGTTATTTGTGGAGTATATGTATATTTATGGGATAAAATTATAGGTCTGTTTTGTAAATTTATTATTTTTGTCATGCCTAAAATTATATATAGAGGAATATGGAAATATTAGACCTTATATCGAATAAGGTTTTAGGGCTTTGATAACTGATACCCTTGTTTCTTATTCTGTATAAACTCTATTACAAAAGCTGTTTTTAAGGTTCTCTGTGACGTTTTTTCAGCGACAGGAACAAATCGTGGCATTGTCGTCATGTGACGGGAGGGAAACGTATGAAATATGATGAAAATATTGAGACTTGCGCAAGCGATTGAATAGTTTTTGTCGTAGATATAGAATAATGTTAAAAAATATATATTATGAAATGTTTTGCTTTTATATCGTATTCACGAATTGATTTTAAAGTGGCCCATTGGTTGCATAAGAAGTTGGAGAAATATCCTTATCCACAAAATTTAGTGGCTGTGGAAAATTGTCCTCCTCATGGGAAATTTATTCGCAGAGTTTTCATGGATGTAAAAGACCTTTCGGTTACAGAGAAGGAGTTTGTGCCAGAGATAAAACAGAATCTGAAGGATGCACGCTATTTGATTGTTATTTGTTCAAAACATTCAGCCATCTCGGAATTTGTTGAGAGAGAGATTCTTTATTTTTTAGAAACACATGAAAATAGGTATGAGCTAATATTACCTGTTTTTGTCGATCAGGTGGAAGGTTGTATTCCATCTGTTCTATCGGAGATTGATATACTAAAAAGGAATTGTCCTATATATAATTCGAGACTAGATGAACGGAGCGAGGCTAATCTCTATTGTTTTTATCATGTGGCTTCGTTCCTTTTAAAAGTGGATTTTACAAAACTTTATGACAGGTATGAGTCTTATTCCAAGCGGAAACGGAGAAACGAACGGAGGGTGATTGCGGCCTTTATCGCCCTGCTGCTTTGCTCCACGACGTTTCTCTTCATCTCCCTGAACCGCCAACGTGTGCTGACGGAGAAGCAGAAGGAGCTTACGGAGTTTGAGAAAAACGTCTTCCCGCTCTCTGTCGTGTTCGGCTATGAGAAGAATTTCCTGAATCCCGCGATAACCTACCTGAAGGAGAACTGTTCGTCCTTCGGCATTTACGTCCTGATGCCTTACCATGTCGGCGACCTGAAACATCAAGACCGCATCGAGAGGGCCGGAAGCCGCATCAAGGAGGAACTGCATGCCGACTCCGTCTACTCGGAGAGGCTGCCGACGCAGATGAAGCGCGGCACGCTGATAGGGCGTATCGCTACCCGCGACTCACGCTATGCTCGTGTGTACGTGGACTTTGCTTCGACCACTAGCACGTTTCTCCAGATATTGAACTATAAGAAGGAGAAGTTTCCGGAGCTGGATGAAGATGAAGTCATCCGCGACTATTCCGACACGTTCATCCGCCAGACGAAGGAACTGCTTGGAGCCGATTCCGTTTATGTTCACTTTTTTGTCAGTCAGGACGAGTTTATACGGACACTGAAGTCGGTGGAAGACAAACCGCTGTGACACTGTCTGTTAGTTCCCTTTCTGAATACCCTTGACTCCGGGCGAGAGCGGAAAGAAGGCCGCTCCTGCACGGACTCCTTTCCGTGGTCGGCTACCCTTAACTCCGCTCTCGGGCCGTATGGAGGCTTCGTCCGGCGGTGGTTAGATTGTTGAATTTTATGAATGCGTTTCCATTGCGGGGCGTGCGCTTCTTCACTTTTTTGCATTTTCTTTCATCTACTGCCTCGTTTTGGCATAACTGTGCTTCATCTTTGCATCGTGAATCAGAAAATAGCAATAGAAGATGAAGAGACTGAACGTTACGCAACAAGCGACAGAAGAAAAGACGACATTGGCCGAACCCAAGCGGCTGAACCTCTTGACGGCCATCGAACAGATTGTGGAACTCTCGGAAGGGTCTAACCTGAGTGAAGAGTTCTATGTGAAAGCCAGACGGTATGTCCGCTACGTGGCGAAGAAACTTTCGCTGACGCCGGTGCAGGCCGTGCTCTTTTCCCTCTTCGTCGACAAGAGCGACGACAGCTGCATCCGCATCAGCGACTTTGCCACGCACCTCCGATGCCGCACCGTGCGTATCATCCGCTACATGAGCGATATCGATGTGCTCGAAAAGCGCAAGCTGGTGATTTGCTGCCGTCAGCGACGGGAGAAGACTTACCGGATTTCCATGCCGGTCATCGAGGCTTTGAAGGAAAACCGCTGCTACGAGCCGCAACTTCGCGGGGGATTGACTTGCGAGGAGCTATTCGACGAACTGGACGACCTCTTCGAACAGCGTGACGACAGCGAGCTCACCTATGATGCCCTTGTGGGCGAGATAAACACGCTGTTTGACAACAACGATTCGCTGGAGTTTGTCCGCCGGGTGCGGAGTTATGACCTGGCGGAGTGGGACTGGGTGTTACTGGTTTATTTCTGCCATCTCTTCGTGAGCAACGATGACGACAATATCGGCCCTCATGATTTCGACGACCTCTACGAAAGCAAGAGTATCTTCCGTCTCCAAGAACGTGAACTCGTGCAGGGACATAGTGACTTGATGCGCCGCAAGTTGGTGGAATATGTCAACAGCGACGGCTATGCCGACCGTAACGCTTTCAAACTGACGGACCAGGCGAAAGAGGAACTCCTCGGCGAACTGAACATCAGCAAGCAGCAGGCCAATCCTGACAAGGACCTCTTGAAGCACGTGACACTCCCTGCCAAGCAGCTGTTCTACAACGAACGTGAGGCACGGCAAATCGACCAACTGGCTGCGCTTCTGAGTCCTGACCGTTTCGACGACATCCGCAGTCGGTTGGCCGCGAGCGGCATGCGCAACGGATTTGCCTGCTTGTTCTACGGCGCGCCGGGCACGGGTAAGACAGAAACGGTCTATCAACTGGCCAAGCGTACGGGGCGTGACATCATGCAGGTGAACTTTGCCGCACTGAAAAGCTGTTGGGTGGGTGAGAGCGAGAAAAACGTCAAGGCCCTCTTCGACCGCTACCGTACACTGGTCACGAAGTGTGACACTGTCCCCATCCTGCTGTTCAACGAAGCTGATGCCATCATCGGCAAGCGGCAGGAAGGAGCCGAACGCGCCGTGGACAAGATGGAGAATTCCATCCAAAACATCATCCTCCAGGAGATGGAGTCACTCGACGGCATTCTCATCGCGACAACCAACCTCACGCAGAACATGGACAAGGCTTTCGAACGCCGTTTCCTCTACAAAATCGAGTTCGAACGTCCTTCGCTGGAAGCCAAGCAGGCCATCTGGCAATCCATGCTCCCTGACCTGACCGCAGAGGAGGCTACCGAACTGGCATCCGCCTACGACTTCACCGGAGGACAAATCGAGAACATCGCCCGCAAGCAGGCTGTCGACAAGATACTCCGCGGCGTGGAGCGCGTGGACATCGAGACTCTCCGCCAATATTGCGACAGCGAACGCATCGCCTCTCCTGAGAAAAGACGTCGCATCGGCTTCTGAATACGGGAAATATCTGTATTTTTAACGTCCAAAAGATAGACCTACATTATGGCAAAAGATTTATTCAACCGTTACATCTGGCTCGTCGACACCATCTACCGGGCCGGGAAAATCACCTTGGAGGAAATCAACGAACGCTGGCTGCGCACCGAGATGAGCGGAGGCGTGGAAATACCTCTCCGCACGTTTCACAACCACCGCAAGGCCATCGAAGAGATATTTGACATCAACATCGGGTGCAACAGGCGCGGGGGATATTACTACTACATCGAAAATCTGGAAGACATGGAGCGCAGCGGGCTGCGCACGTGGCTACTCAACACCTTCGCTGTCAGCAACCTCATCCGCGAGAGCCGGCAGCTTCGCCACCGCATTCTCTTCGAGAACATCCCCTCGGGACAGCGTTTCCTCACACCCCTCATCGAGGCCATGCGCGACGGGTTCGTCGTCACGGTCACTTATCGGAGCTTCACGCACGAGAAGGCTTCTACGTTTGACGTCGAACCTTATTGCCTGAAGGTGTTCCGCCAGCGTTGGTACGTCATAGCCCGCAGTCCGGTCTATGACAAGGTGATGATTTATTCGCTCGACCGCATCCTCGACTTGACGACGACCGACCGTTCGTTTGTCTATCCGGAAGACTTCGACCCGGAGGCCTTCTTCCGCTTCAGTTACGGCATCATCGTCGACGAGGAGTTCGACGTTGAGCCTGTCAGTCTGAAGGTTTACGGCGTGCAATGCAAGTACCTGCGTGCACTGCCCCTCCACGAGTCGCAGACGGAGGTGAAGCAGACTGCCGACTATTCCGTGTTCACTTACCTGCTGCGCCCCACCTATGACTTCGTGCAGGAAGTTCTGTCGCGAGGCGAAGATGTAGAGGTGCTGACGCCCGAGTGGCTGCGTGAGGGCATTCGGAAGAAGGTGAAAGCGATGGCTGCTCACTATGAGGAAGGAGGCGAGCGATGACCGACTTTGCAGCCATTGATTTTGAGACAGCCAACCGCGAGCCGTCCAGCGTGTGTAGCGTGGGTGTGGTCGTCGTCCGTGGCGGGACGGTCGTAGAGAAGATATACCGTCTTATCCGCCCGTGGCCCAATTATTACAGTCGGTTCAACATCGCTGTCCATGGCATCCGTCCGTCCGACACGGCATCCGAGCCGGAATTTCCCGCTGTCTGGGCTGACATCGCGCCGCGCATTGAGGGACTGACGCTCGTCGCGCACAACAGTCCTTTCGACGAGGGTTGCCTGCGGGCCGCCTTTGCCCACTACGGCATGTCCTGGCCAGGCTATGAGTTTCGCTGCACATGTCGTGCTTCGCGCCGTGTGTTTGGCCGCATCCTTCCGAATCACCAGCTCCAGACCGTGGCCGCCCACTGCGGCTACGACCTCACGCGCCATCATCATGCGTTGGCTGACGCTGAGGCTTGTGCCTGCATTGCGCGGATGATACTGTGAGCCATGTGTGTTGTCCGATAGTCGCGACGTTGGCATAAAGGGTAGCCACGGGCGGACTCCTTTCCGTGGTCGGACGGAGTTAAGGCTGTGGTCGGACGGAGTTAAGGGTAGCCGACAGCCCTTTTTACTCGTTGTTGGTGGTAGCCGGACTGCGCCGTTTCATGGTTATGCGGCTGGCTTTGTGAGGATGAAAATAAAAAAAGACACAGAACGAATCTTCAGGGACTTGCCGCTTGTGATTCGTTCTGTGTCTTTTTTGTTTTGTGTCGCTGTGCTTACAAGGTTGTGCCGGCGAGGCTTTCTCGCAGGACGGGCCACTGTTCGCTGAGGGCCGTCATGGAGGGGAAGAGGAGGTCTGCCCCGGCGTCGAGCAACACGCTGTCAGGCAGAGGACCGGTGTTGACGGCCAGGGTGAGTATGCCCGCAGTCACACCTGCCTGTACACCCATCGGGGCATTCTCGACGACGATGGCTTCCCAGGGGTGCAAGCCTCCTTTGGCGAGTGCTTTCAGATAGGGTTCCGGGTCGGGCTTGCCACGGCTGACGTCGTATGCCGTCACCATGAGTTCTTGGCGGAATGTGTCGGGAAAATGGCGGTTGAGGCGGTCGAGCAGGGATGCTTGGCCGGAACCGGTGACGAGTAGGATGGCCAGGCCTTCGGATTTCAGTTGCCGGATGAGTTCCCACGCTCCCGGCATGGCTTGGGCCTTGGGGAGGGTGTTGAACAAGTCGGTCTTGGTCTTATAGATGCGTTCGATTTCTTCGGGGGTGGCGTCTGTGCCGCGTTCGCGCCGGCTGACGATGTTGATGGTCGCCGCTCCGGTGCGCCCTTCGTGCATGTAGGCCTCTTCGGGAGAGAGGTGCATGCCGTAGAGGGCCATGGCTTCGTGCCAGGCACGTGCATGGTTGGGCATGGAGTCGAAGAGTACGCCGTCCATGTCGAACAGGACGGCGCGCAGGCGGATACCGGTGTAGTCGTGCCGGCGCAGGTAGTTCTCGATTTTGTCGTTGTACATTTGCTTGGGTTTTTAGTGTAGCAAAGCTGTTTGCCTCTTTTCGGCTGCAAAGTTACTAAAAACCTCAAAACTCGTATCCGAAACTGATGTAGGTGCCCAGTTTGTGGGTGATGTTGGAATAGTTGAACGTGATTTCCAGCGGTCCCAGGAATGTATCGTAACCGTAGGAGACGCCTCCTCCCCACATCATGCGGTCAAACAGATGACGCCATTCGTCGTGTTGCACGCCGGTGTTTCCCGTCAGGGTGACATAGTGGTTGGTGCCCATGCGCTGGCGGAAGCGTATGCCTGCGGTGAAGAGTTTCGAGCCGGCGAGTTCCATGTAGTTGATGCCGACGAAGGGGAGTTGATGGTTCACATAACGTCCGGGTGCATTGCCGCCCATCATGTTGGCAATGGCAAAGCTGTATTCGTCGTTCAGGATAGCCCGTCCGCCGATCCACGGGAGGAAGGTGAAACGGTTTGTGAGGCGGAAAGCCCCTTCCCAGAAAGCTGAGACGACGGGGAACATGCGTTTGCCGTCATATTTCACGCCGTTGTCCGTGTATAGCTCGGCCATGAGGTTCCACTTTGTGCCTTTGGTCGGGTAGGTGCGCCGGTCGTAGCTGTCGAATTCCATGTGTCCGTAGTAGACGATAAGGTGTTGGTTCTGGATGTCGAGGTCGCCGTCATTGAATCCGCTGGGCAGGAGGATGTCGTCGTAGTTGTAGTATTCGTAGCGTGCTCCCAGCGAGCAACGGATGCTGTTCCAGCTGCGTGAGATGTTGACCTGCCCCAGGTGGTGGGTGTAGGAGTAGGTGCAGAACTTGTCTCCGTAGCTGTAGAGGTCCATGTCGCTGTTGTCTATCTGGTAGCTGAGTGTGACATACCATTTTGGATTGAAAGGATGCCCTGTGTAGTCGAGCCGTCCGGCGAGCTGTTGTCCCAGCTGTACGGTGAGCGAAGCCTGGTGTTTCTTTTTCTTGTCCAGGTTGATGTTGGTGTTCAGTGCCAATGCTGCCAGAGATTCATTGTCGAAATGCACGCCCACACTGATGGAGTTTTCCGGGATTTCGCCCGTGTCTATCTCCGGTATGACCGGGACTTTGATTTGTTCTTCGCGTGGCGGCGTGACGAAGGGGCCATGCTTCTTGGGGACATAGTTGGGAGCGATTCCGATTTGGCGTTTCAGGTCGATGAGGCTTTCCCAGTTGCGTCGTGCGGCGTTTTCTCCGCGTTCCAATAAAGTCAGTATGGCTTGCTTGTTAAAGCTGGCCGAGGAGTATCCCTTGACGTTCACATGGATGTGCACGTCGCTGTTTTGTACGTTCTCGTTATATTTTTCCACTCCCATGAGGTCGATGATTTGTCCGGCAATGTCAGAGAGGGTGTTTAGTTCCTCGGCGGATGACAGTCCTTCTTTCACATCGACTCCGATGACAATGTCAGCCCCCATTTCTTTGGCCACGTCGACGGGGTAGTTGTTACACATACCGCCATCGACGAGCACCATGTCGTTCCACTTGACCGGTTCAAACACGCCGGGAATAGACATGCTGGCACGCATGGCCAGGGCGAGCTTTCCACTGTGGAAAACGTATTCCTTGCCGTCGACCAGGTTTTCAGCCACGCAGGCAAAGGGGATGGGGAGTTTGTTGAAGTTGATGGAGTCGTGATAGCCCACAGTCAGCTCGGAGAAGAGGCGTGCGATGTTGCGTCCGGCGATGACGCCTCCTTTCAGAGCGTCTTTCGGAGTGTTTTTGAAAGGGACAGAGATGGTGTATTTCTCAGAGCGTTGCTTTTTGATGAGGAGTTCCTCGTTGCGGTTGACAGCGTCGGTCAGGATGAAGCTCCAGTCCTGGATGCGTACGAGGCTGTCCATTTGTTCCGGTGTATAGCCGATGGCATAAAGTCCTCCGATGATGGAACCCATGCTGGTCCCTACGATGTAGTCGATGGGGATGCCTGCTTCTTCGATGACTTTCAGGGCGCCGATGTGGGCGACGCCTTTTGCTCCGCCTCCGCTTAAGACGACGGCGACCTTTTTCCGTGTAGATGTCGGTTGGGCTTGTATGGAGAGTATGCCTGCGAGGGTCAGCAGGAACAAGTAACAGAGTTTCTTCATGGGCTAACACACGTTTTTAACGATTGGCCCTCGAAATTACGAAATAAGTCGTTAACTCGGCATATCTTACATGCGAATTAACGACTTATGGAGTATTCTTAAGGAATAAAAGTAAAGTCAGTCCGATTATAGGCGGGCACGGATGGCTTTGGACTCTTCTTCATAGCCTGGTTTGTTCAGCAGGGCAAACATGTTTTTCTTGTAAGCCTCTACGCCTGGTTGGTTGAACGGGTTCACGCCGAGGATGTAGCCGCTGATGCCGCAAGCTTTTTCGAAGAAGTAGATGAGCTGTCCTAAGTAGAATTCGTTGAGTTCCGGGACGATGACGCGCATGTTGGGCACTCCGCCATCCACATGGGCCAGTTGGGTACCCAGTTCGGCCATCTTGTTCACTTCGTCCACACGCTTTCCGGCCAGGAAGT
>ERZ827088.2484-NODE-2484-length-19238-cov-15.791013_pt1 | contig 19238 bp, 10 predicted proteins | sample MGYA00519922_ERZ827088 | MGnify/ENA primary metagenome ERZ827088 (study PRJEB31778, sample SAMEA3449254) | human gut metagenome | biome: human gut; feature: human-associated habitat; material: faeces | place: United Kingdom | collected 2010/2012 ...
AATACGGTATTACGGCGACTAATCAAACAGAAATTCGGGAAGCTTATATAAATGAACGATATATTGAATTTGCATACGAAGGTAAACGGTGGAATGATTTACGCCGTTGGAAGCGATTTGATATTTTGAATAATTTGAAGTATCGTTCAACATTATACCCGATTCTTGAGGATTATAGTATTGTCCAAAATGGACAATTTGATTGGACAAAAGATATGATGGATCCAGAAGTGCGTAAATTATTCTATTTTGAATATATTGAATGCGTAGATGGCGATAAAGATATTTACAAATTTAATTTGAGTACGAACCACTGGTTCTATCCGATCAAGAAAGATGATTTGGATCGAAATTCCAAATTGGAACAAAATAACGAGTGGGGTGGAACCTTTGATCCGTTGAAGTAACTTTCAGGTGTGTTTATAGGTACAGGGATAGCGTTTTCCGGCGTTGCCCGAAAATGGCTATCCCGTTATTGTTTAAAAATTTAAATCTAAGAAACTATGGCAACATCAAAATGGTATTTTGACCTGCGGGAGAATACAATTACACAGGACGTGAAAGAGGATTATGTGGCAATCCCAAGAAAGATGCTGAGTCTGACACCGAAAGACTTGGCCAAATGGATCGCCGAGGAACGAACCGAATACCGGATAGATACGATTGAGAATATCATCAACATCTATGAGGATATGTTGATGAAGGCACTGTGTGGCGGGAATACGTATGTGTCGCGGGTGGCCCAGTACCAACCTTCTATTACGGGCGTGTTTTCAGGAACGGGAGAGATTGATCCGGAAAAGAACAAATGCCAGATCAACATCACTCCGACAGCTACATTGAAAGACAAATTGGCGAAAGAGGTCATTTTGGAATACTCCGGTCGCCGGATGGATTTGGGCGGTGCGAATATCGCAGAAATTTTGGATATGACGACAGGTAAGACCGACGGTACGGTCACCCCGGGCGGCATGGTGCAGTTGAAAGGGAACAAAATCAAATGTATCAATGCGGATGGTTCGGGCATAGGCAAGTTGACTTTGTATAACGACTCCGAGTCAGGCGAAGAAGTTCCTGTTTTAGGCGTAAACGAACCTTCCAAGATCATCTTCGTATTCCCTACCGGTTTGTTGGCAGGAAACTATCGTTTGGAAATCGAGACTTATTACACACAAGGTTCCGTTTTATTAAAGGAACCCCGTACCTTGGTATGTCCGGTTACATTAAAGATTGAAGGCTGATTCTTGTATAGATGACCTCTATCGATCAGTAGAGGTCGTCTCTATCGCTCGATAGAGGTATGCTCAATAACCCGATAGAGGAGATCTCTATGCCTCGGTAGAGGTGGTCTCTATCGTCCAGTAGAGGTGATCTCTATCGCTCGATAGAGATTGGTGGTCAGATAAAGTGTAAAATTTAGGTCGGATATATGTCGGTAGGCGTAAAACGATTGAATAAACGGAGAAAAAGCATTTATTTATCTGGATGAATATGAAAAGGAAGGAGGTGGTTTATAGCAAAGATTCGGTAAATTTGGGTAACGGAACGGTCAGAGGGTCATATTCGTCGTGCCCACAACCTTACCGATAGGGAGAATTGGTTGGGAAAGGATTCGTAAAAGTATTACAAGTAACGATTTAAATAAGAATGCAATGAAAAAGATTATTTTGTCAGTTGCTGTTGTAGCAACAGCGGTTATTGCTGGGTGGAACTACCAGCAGAGTAGTAAAGACATGAAAAAATTATTTGTCGAAAACATTGCCTTTAGCGATATAGAAGCGTAGCTATGTGTGAAGTTTCTAAGAACGGTAAAGTTTACCTAAAATGCGATGGAGGAAGTACTTGTTCTACACCTAAATTCGGATATACGCTAACATGTGATGGTACAAAAGTAGCATTGTAGTGTCTTTGAAAAGTATCTTGTTGTTACAGAATGAGTCGTTTCATCCTGTAACTGTAATTCAATAGTAGATCAGAATATGAAATATATATACGCATTATTTGTAGTATTATCTATTTTAACGGCATGTGATTCTTCTCAAAAGAAGGAAGGACTTACTGTCTATATGGATAATGAAGTATTGAATAATAGTGATACTATAGGCATTGACTCTGTTCGTTTGCCGCAAGAATTTATTTATGCACAATCATTCTTTGTGTATAGAGATAGTATATTGATCGTACAAAATAAAAAGGCGGAAGATGTATATTTCTTGGAATTCTACAATCTTTATTCTCAAGAAAAAATAACAGAACTATTTCGATATGGAAACGGACCTCAAGAAATGCTAGCAGCCAAGATTAACATCAACAATGATTTATTAATTGTAGATGATTATGTAAAAAAGGAAGTTTCATTTATTCCAATAGATTCTATATTAAAAGATAAAAGATATATGTCTACAATTCAAGGATATTATGTAGATGCGAGAAGTGTTGTTCCTTATTTTGACGAAAAAATATTAGTGGATAATCCCAACTATTTCTCAGATCCGAACTTGAAGATAGAAACAGAAAATGAACCTCGTTTCTTATTATATACATCCAAAGAATTTCAAAATTTACGAATCAAACAAGGTAAATATTATACCCGAAATGTATCTTCAGGAACCATCATACCGAATTATGTTCGCGATCGTATTCTTTATTTTAATTACCATCTGTCTGAAATTGAAGTATATAATACCCAATTGACATTGGAAAAACATTTATTAGGACCTAATCAGTTAGATGCCAATTATACGGTTATAGATAATGAGCTTATATTTAAGAAAGTTATACCTTATTCATATTGGCAATACTGTTGTGATGGGAATTACATCTATATTATTTATGTAGGAGAACTTTGGAATGTAGAAACTTCTAATTTCCAACAGCTGCATGAACATATTCTTAAATTTGACTGGGACGGGAATTTAATACAAGCATACAAAGTCCCATGTTTTATAAACAACATATCCATGGGAAAAGAAAATGAATACTTATATGCGACAGGATATAATGAAGAAGAAAATCCTATCTTGCTTAAATTGTCATTGGAATAGTTCATATAATAAATGCGCTTTATGGGGCGTAAGTGAGATGTAAATAAAAGTTGAATCGAATAAATAAAAGCTTATGAATTGGAAGAGGATGACGTTAGCGGTTGCGGGGATATCGCTTTCTTTGTTTGCAGAGGCTAAGATAAAGCCTGTAGTGCATTATAATTTCGGAAAATCAGGTAATGTGACGTATGCTGTGGCACCGGATAAATTGACACCGGTTGTCGGAAAAGGAGAATTGGTCGCTGTGGGACGTCCGGTTTTCTATGCTGATGCTCCCGGAGACAAAAAAATGAAAGGAGAAGGAGGTATCTTGTTTAACGGTAACGGCGACGGATATAGACTGTCGGAAGCTGTTGGCCTCCCGGCAGACAATCAAGTGTGGGAAATATGGGTGAAACCCCGGATAGATGTACAAGCCGATGGGCGGGAACAAGTCCTGCTGTCTAATGGTACTGGCAAGCAAGGGTATGTTTTTACGCAACAGAATGGTCATTGGTTTCTGATTTCTGGTGGTTCAGGGCGTGTTGAAATAGGAGAGGTCTCAAATAATGCGTGGACACATTTGGCCATGGTGGTGGAAGAGGGTAAAGGTTCTGTTTGGATGAATGGGAAAAAGACCGGAACATTCAAACCGACCCAAGTCTTAGCCCCACATTTTTCCATAGCTGTATCAGATGAGGGAAAAAATGCTTTTTACGGAGAGATTTATGAAATGAGATATAGCACGTTTGCGACTGGAAAGTTTAACCCGGAGGCAGACTTTTTGTTGGATTATAAAAAGATAAAAGAAACAACCAAACAACGTTTGGCTGAACGGCGCTCTTTGGTACAACAGTTGGAACAGGCGGGTGTGGGTAAAAAGATCGTTACGGAGTTGCCTTATGTCCGTCAGGAGAAAGATTGGCTGATCACTCCAATTGATGAACCAGCTTGTCTGTATGTACTGCCATCGAAAGATGGGTTGACCTCCAGTTTTCAGTTGAACAACGGATTAGTCTCCAGAACTTTTTATATAGGAGATAATATCGCTTGTGTGGGTTATAAGAACCTTTCTAATGAGGCTGAATATTTACGGGCGGTAAAGCCTGAAGCGCGTGTTTGTTTGGACAGCGTGTGGTATGAGGTCGGTGGGTTAAAGGGACAACCGGAAATGTCTTACCTCTTAGATAGCTGGTACACAGAGATGGAGGCTTCAGACGTGGCGTTTACCTTGGCAAAAGTAGAAACTGGCCTTCCGCTGATGCGTTATCCATGGACTCCGAAATATAATGCTGTCCCGACAGATTGGCCAGCCAAGGGCTTGCGTTTGGAGATGACTTTTGTTCCAACAGAAAGTATGGTAGATGTAAAAGATGTGCAGGTGAAGGTTAATTATGAAATCTACCAGGGATTACCGGTAATAGCCAAATGGATTGAGGTGATTAATAATGGAGAAAAGGAAGTATTGCTGAACGAGATGGAATGTGAAGTGTTGGCCGTCAATCAAGATCAGGTGAAACGTATGCACGTAGAAAGTGATTATTCCTTTGCTTTGGCAAATGCAGATATCGAAGGTAGCGCATTGATGCATTATGCCGGTACTCCTAAAGCCTATCATGTGGGAGGATCCACAACTAAATGGACGGTAGACAAAGACTATAATACGTGGGCTACACATAATCAGGCTGAGGATAAGTTCTTAGGGTTCCAACACCATAATCTATTGCTAAGTAAATTACCGATGGGACCCTATACAAAAGTAAGTAAAGAAGTTCCTTTTAAATCATATATCACATTTGAACTTTTGCAAGATAGTGATGACCGTGAACGGCAATCGCTTGGCCATCGTAGGATGTATAAGAAGTTAGCTCCCCAAACAACTGAATCGTTAATTGCTGCCGGCATTACTTCGCATGATGAAGTGAAACTGAAAGCTTTAATCGACCAAGCTGCCGAATTGGGATTGGAACAGTTGGATATTCAAGCTTGGCCGGGTGTTAGCCACGATAACTTAGATTCGACTTATGTGCAGTTGTGGCGTCGGGTGGCGACATATGCCAAAGAACGAGGTATCGTGATGGGTGGATATGAATTGCAGGTAGCTTCTCGAGGGCGAGGAGCGACGGTGGATTGTATTCATCCGGAAACTGGTAAGCCGGGTAGTTTGTTTGGTCAGAGTGTTTGTATCGCTAGTGAATGGAAAGATACATACTATACGAAGATGTGGGAATTTTTTGACAAGACCGGATTTATGACCTATAATATGGATGGTCCGTACCACGGTGATCCCTGCGCTTCTACCGTGCATCCTCACCATACATGTCTGGAAGATTCTCAATGGCAGCAATGGAAAACGCAGGTGGAAGTGATTCATGAATTGCAACGCAGGGGAATGTACATTCCTATCCCCGACTGGTATTTCCTGAACGGGCAAAACTCTACCGGTATGGGTTATCGGGAAGCGAGTGCTAATTTAACTCCGCAACAACAGCTTTTGTTAGGACGTCAATATATTTATGATGGTACTTGGCACAAAATCCCGCCAATGGGATGGATGACGTTGCAGTTGGTGGGCTTCTATACGAACGACCCACGTGTTGGCCTGGAACCACTTTGTGAGAATTTGGACCGGTATGAAGCCCAATTAATGCAGTACTTGGGAAGCGGTTGCCACTTGACTATACGGGGAAACCGTTTGTATGATACCCCGGAGACGAAACAGATGGTGGCTCGTTGCATCAACTGGTTTAAAGAATACCGCGACATCTTGACATCCGATATTATCCATGTCAGTCGTCCGAACGGTCGTGACTTGGATTGTATGATGCACGTCAACCCTTTCATCCAGCATAAAGGTATGGTCGTTGTGTTTAATCCGACCGATCGGACGATCACAAAAGAAATGCGTTTGCCTCTTTATTATACAGGACTTAAAGGAAAGGCAACAGTCACCTCTTCAGATGGAAACAAGCAACATTTCTCTCTGAACGAGGCAGGAGAATTATTGTTACCTGTTTCTATCAAGGCGCAAGGGATTTCTTGGTTCTTGATTGAAGAATAAAAAATGGGACGTTATACTATTTTTCTTTAAATGGGACTAGTCAGACAAACTTATTATAATCGGAAACACATAGAGGAAGATGAAAAAGATTTTATTGCTATTTGCGGTTGGATGGAGCGTTTGTGCGGCACAATCCCCAAAAACGACTTATCCATTTCGAGATACCACATTGACGGTTGATGAGCGGGTGGAAGATTTGATTTCCCGTTTGACATTATCTGAAAAGGTACAAATGATGAAACATCAATCGCCCGCGATAGAGCGTTTGGGTGTTCCGGCCTATAATTGGTGGAACGAGGCCTTGCATGGGGTTGCCCGGACGAAAGAGAAAGTGACGGTTTTCCCGCAAGCCATCGGTTTAGCGGCAACGTTCGATGAGCCGGGATTGCAGAAAACTGCCGATATGATCTCGTCGGAAGGACGGGCTTTGTTCAACGAAGACCTGAAGGCGGGAAAGACCGGAACAGGTTATCGGGGATTGACGTATTGGACACCCAATGTGAATATTTTCCGGGATCCACGCTGGGGACGCGGGCAAGAAACCTATGGCGAAGATCCGTATCTGTCGGCCCAGATGGGGATGGCGATGGTACGTGGTTTGGAAGGAAATGACCCAAAGTTCTTGAAGGCAGTGGCTTGTGCCAAGCACTATGCGGTACATAGCGGACCGGAAGGAAACCGGCATACGTTCAACGCCCAAGTGGATGCCTACGATTTGTGGGATACCTATTTGCCGGCTTTCCAGGCATTGGTGACGGAGGCCAAGGTACATGGCGTGATGTGTGCCTACAATCGGTTGGACGGCCAGCCCTGTTGTGGCCATAATGAATTATTGCACGACATTCTTCGCAATCAATGGGGATTTGACGGCTATGTGACATCTGACTGTTGGGCCTTGAAAGATTTTGCCCATAATCATAAGACGCATGCGAACGATATTGAGGCCGTGAGTGACGCTGTATTGAAAGGAACGGATTTGGAGTGTGGCGATTTATATCAGTTGTTGGAACAAGGTGTGAACCAAGGCTTGATCTCCGAACGTTCCGTCAATGTCTCTTTGAAACGGTTGTTGACGATCTTGTTTAAGATCGGGTTGTTCGATCCGGACAGTCACCATCCATATATGTCGATCGACCGACGTGTGTTGGAATGTCCGGCCCATCAGCAACAGGCCTATGAGATGGCTTGTAAATCGATGGTCTTGTTGGAGAATAAGAAAAATATCCTGCCGTTGAATCCCAAGAAGTTGAAACGTATTGCCATGATCGGACCGAACGCGAACGACGAACAGACGTTACTAGGCAATTACAACGGTTTCCCGAGCGAGATCGTTACACCGGTAGAAAGTTTTACAAAGCGGCTGGAAGGTCAGGTGGAAATTGATTACATGAAAGGCGTGGATTTTGTTCAGCCGTTGAAAGATGCCCCGTCTTTTAAGGAAGTTGCTGCTCGGGCTAAAAAGGCCGATGTGATCATTTTTGTTTCCGGTATTAATGCCAATTATGAAGGAGAAGCGGGCGATGCGGGAGCTGCCGGTTACGGTGCTTTTTCAGGAGGTGACCGAACCACCATCCAATTGCCGCAAGTGCAGATTGACTTGCTGAAAGAACTGAAAAAGACGGGGCGTCCGTTGATCTTGGTCAACATGTCGGGTTCTGTCATGAGCTTTGATTGGGAAAGCCGGAACGTCGATGCAATCTTGCAATGTTGGTATGGTGGGCAGTCGGCCGGTGATGCAATTTTCGACATTCTTTTCGGCGAATACAACCCTTCAGGCCGTATGCCATTGACGACCTATATGAATGATGGAGATTTACCTCCATTTGAAGATTATTCGATGCAGAACCGTACGTATCGTTATTTCAAAGGAGATGTGAGGTATCCATTTGGGTATGGACTTAGTTATACAACCTTCTCTTTCTCAGAATGTCCGATGGATACGACATTGGTTACTGGTAAAAAGATCTTTTATAAAGTGAATGTGACAAACACGGGAAAGCGGGCCGGAGATGAAGTTGTCCAATTATATGTATCCCACCAGGCAAATAAAAATAAGCGTCAACCCATCTGTGCCTTAAAAGGATTTAAACGAGTTTCTTTACAACCGGGCGAAACCCAAGAAGTGACGTTCGAACTGACACCCAAAGAACTGGCGTTGGTGAATCAACAAGGTGAATTGCTGCAACAAGCCGGTCATGTGGATGTCTATATCGGAGGTGGACAACCGTATAAATCGGAAGGTGTATTTTACCCGTTGTCGGTAACAGGCGAGGTGTATAAGGTGTATTAAAGGGTGAGTTTTTTAAGTTTTTGAGTTTGGAGGATAGGAACGGATGGGTTTCCCACTCAAAGGCGAACGAATTCAAATGAAGATATGAAACGTTTTATTGTATTAGCAGTACTTTTTGCATGCGTTTCGGGTGTAGCCATGGCCAAAGGCCCGAAAAATATTATTATTATGATTGGTGACGGAATGGGAATTAATCAGATACAAGCCGGTTATACCCAGAATGGCGGCAAATTGAATATGACAGATCGCTGTCCTTATACGGGATTCCGGCGTACCAATTCGGCCAGTAGTTATACAACGGATTCGGCCGCTGGAGGTACAGCGATTGCTACCGGAACGAAAACCAATAATGGCATGGTCGGGATGAGTCCGGATAGTGTTCCCTTGAATTCGATTATCCGGTTGGCAACCTTGGATGGAATGTCGACTGGCGTGATTGTAACCAGTTCGTTGACTGATGCTACGCCGGCTTCGTTTGTGGCTCATCAGCCGGTACGGTATATGCAGGAAGAAATTGCAGCGGATTATTTGAATAGCGGAATTACGCTTTTCATCGGCGGTGGAAAGAAATATTTCGAGCAGCGGAAAGACGGTCGGAATATTTCGGACGAGATGGAGCAAAAAGGTTATGAAGTGGTTTATTCGTTGGATGAAGCCAAACCCGTTTCAGGTAAGTTTGGTGTATTGTTGGCCGAAGATGGTCTGGAACCGGCAGGGAAACGGGATGCTCATCTGCTGGCAGATGCTACGGAATTGGCTATCGAGCGATTGTCGAAAGATAAGAAAGGCTTTGTCTTGATGGTAGAAGGTTCGCAAATCGATTGGGGTGGACATAATAATGATCAGACTTGGATGGTCAATGAGGTGTTGGATTTCGACCGTGCTGTAGGGAAAGCCCTCGATTTTGCGGAGAAAGAAGGGAATACGCTGGTGGTAATTACAGCCGACCATGAGACGGGTGGTATTGCCATACAAGGAGGTAACTACGAAAAACAAGAGGTCGCTGTTCAATATACGACGGGCGGCCATTCTGCCTCTCCGGTTCCTTTCTTTGCGTATGGGCCGGGAGCCGAGTTGTTCTCCGGTTTTCGGGATAATACATATTCTTTTTATGTGATGAAGAAATTGTTGGGATTGAAGTAAGGTAGCGAGTTGTAAAAAAGACGTTGTATTTGAAACAAAAACCGGCGTATTTTGTGATACGATCTTTTACCTTTTATTCTCTGTGTAAATAGTTGTAGATGAAAGAAAAATGAAAATAAAATCTATACTGTGCGCCTTGGGCGCATTAGGGTGTTCTTCTGTTTTATGGGCTCAAGCAGAAGGTTGGTGTCCGGATAATGGAGACGGCACATTTACTAACCCTATTTTATGGGGTGATTGGCCCGACCCGGATGTGATTCGTGTCGGGGATGACTTTTATATGGTTTCGACCAGTATGCACTATGTTCCCGGAAGTCCGGTTTTGAAGTCGAAAGATTTGGTGAACTGGGAAATGGCGGGTTATGCGGTGGAGCGTTATGAAGAAGACCCCCGGTATGATATGCAAGGAGGAACGCTTTACCTGAATGGTTCATGGGCCAATTCCATCCGCTATCATAACGGGAAGTTTTATGTGGCGTTTTGTACGCCTTATGGATGGGGAACGGAAAAAGGACACTTCTCAATTTGCGAGGCCGATCGCCCGGAAGGTCCGTGGAAGCGAACCATTTTCCCGGAATATCTGTATGATCCGGGGTTGTTCTTTGACGACGATGGAAGAGTCTATGTGGTACATGGGCAACATAACCTGTCTATTACAGAGTTGACTTCGGATGTACATGCCGTGAAAGGAGAACCGGTGGAAATTTGGAATAAAGGTTTTAAGGATAGCCATACGTTTGGTGATGCTTTCGGGATGGAAGGTTCTCACATGTATAAAATCAATGGGATGTATTATATTACTTGTCCGGCTGGAGGAACAAAAGGCTGGCAGGTCTGCTTGCGGTCGAAAAATATTTATGGACCTTATGAATACAAGGTTATCGTAGAAGATAGCACTTCGTATCCGCCGAATGGGTTACATCAAGGAGGCATGGTACAGTTGAAGAATGGGGATTGGTGGTTTATCATTATGCAAGATCGAGGCCCGATCGGTCGTGTTTCCCATTTGTTGCCAGTGACGTGGGTCGATGGTTGGCCTATGTTGGGTGTAAACGGGAAAGATGCGATTACTTACAAAAAACCGGATGTAGGAAAAACGGTTAGAGTCAAGACACCTGCGACATCCGATGATTTCAATGAAAAACAGCTTGGGCTGCAATGGCAATGGAATCACAATCCGGATAATAGTAAATGGTCCTTATCGGAGCGTAAAGGATATATGCGTCTGAAAGCATCGTTAGCGAAAGATTTGACAGTTGCAAGGAATACGTTGACCCAACGAGTACAAGGCCCTAATTCGACAGGTACAGTAGAAGTAGATATATCCGGGTTAAAGGAAGGGAATATAGCCGGATTGGGAGTGTTTCAATTTCCATATGCTTATGTTGCTGTCCGGCAAGTTAACGGGCATAAAGAAATCGTCATGTGTAATAATGGTAAGGAGGAATCTGTTCAGCGGCCTCAAGGTTTGGGCGAGCGTATTTGGTTTCGTACACGGGCGACCGATAAAGATTTTACAGCCCGATTTTATTATAGTCTGAATGGTTCGGATTTTATTCCCATTGGTGATGTCTTGAAGATGGGATTGGGATTGGCTTGGACGGCTAATCGTTTTGCCTTATTCAATTACTCAACAAAAGAAGAAGGGGTGGACGGTATAGCTGATTTTGATTGGTTTCGGTTTTATTTGAAGTAAATGATAGTTAAAAAATATAGTATATGAAAAAGAACATAGGATGGATTGTTTTTTTATTTTGTAGCTTCCGCTTATGGGCGGTAGATTGGATTCCGCAAAAAGAGTTTTTTCATCCAGAGCGAATCCGTTATGATGGGTCTTGTATGACGATAGATGGACAAGATGTTTTTATTTATAGTGCTGCATTTCATTATTTTCGCTGTCCGGAAGAATTGTGGCGGGATCGTTTCCAAAAGATAAAAGAAGCCGGTTTTAATACAGTTGAGACTTATGTTCCATGGAATTGGCATGAGCGAGAAATGCCGAAAAGTTTAGAGGATACAACTCATTTTGATTTTGCCGACTTAAGACGTTGGTTGAAAATAGCCCAAGAGGAATTTGGATTTTATACGATAGTCCGTCCTGGACCTTTCATCTGTGCTGAGTTTTCAGGAGGAGCATATCCTCGTTGGTTAGCAAAATTTCGACCTCAAGATTATAAAGGACTTTGGTTACGTAGTGCGGACCCTACTCATGTACGTTGGTGTGTACATTGGTTTGATGCCGTTTGTCGAGAATTGGCAGAAGAGCAGATTACTCGTAAACCAAAGGGGGAAAAAGGAATTATTTTGATTCAAATTGAAAATGAGTATAATGCTCATGGATGTGAGAATAAACCTTATTTTCTGAAAGAACTATATCGTTCTGTTCGTAGAAATGGAATGGATATTCCAGTGTTTACTTGTTTGACGGGCGAATGTAGAGGAAGTCAGGACAAGGAACTTTCGCAGATCTTTGATTGTGATAATTATTATGTTGGGCAATCGGATGCTCCTAGTTGTGCTCATCGGATGGTCTCTTTAAAAAAAAGCCAGCAGGATGCTCCTGGATTTGTGACAGAGCTCCAGGGGGGATGGTTTTCGTTGGTAACACAAACATTAAGTGAAGAGCATTATTCGGATGCCCGTCATTTCAAAGCAATCGGTCTGATGAGTATATTGGGTGGATGTACGGGTATTAATTATTATATGTTTTTTGGTGGAACGCATTTTGCGGGTTGGGGGGCTAGAGGTATGACTACTTCGTACGATTATAATGCTGCAATCCGTGAAAATGGTGCTGTCGGTAATAAATATTTGGTTGCAAAAGGATTGGGAGAGTTTATTCATAAGTATGAATCGCAATTGGTAAGATCTACAGGAGGACCTTGCGAGATAGAAGGAGCCCCGGAATCTGTATTTGGAGGAGTTCGGATGGCACAGGATGGCACCTTGTTCGTCTTTCTGCATAATACGGATGTAGATAAGCGGTGTAAAGGGGAAGCGACTTTGTTGCCGGGAAAGATTCAATTACCTCAGCAGGCCATGTATAATATCGACCAGAATGGAAATAAAGTATTGATGCAAGTGAATAAATCACAAGCAGGCGACTCTTTAGCTGTGGATCCGATACGGATCACCTACGAGTTAGATCCATTAGATACGAAGGTGCTTGTGATTCCTGCCAAAAAGAATCCGGAAAAAGGCGTATGGTGGCCCAAGAAGCAACCGGCGATAGAACGGCCTTCTCGTGTACCCGATTCGATTCGTATCACTTCAGTGAAAAGAAAGGAAGATCAGATGGAAAAAGCCCAGTGGATTCCTTTATCCCCGCTTGGTTCCTTTGTCCGATTTGAATGTCAATGATTTTCGGTACAGCCTTTATCGGGCCAAAGTTCATTTGACCCGTCAACAGGTGGAAAACGAGAAATATTTGTTATTTAACATGTTTACTCGGGATATTCTTTCGGTACAAGTAAATGGTAAGAATGTCCGTCGTTTGTTTCCGGATCAGGCCGATGCGCAAACGTGGACAACCCGAAATTGTTTCGACCGCATACGTCCGGATGAATATGACAATCGTTTTGATGTTTCAGGAACTTTACGAGAAGGAGAAAATGAAATTTTGGTTGTTTATGAAAATTTAGGACACGCCCATGGATATGTCCCGATGGAGGAACTTTCAGGGATTCGAGAAGCGGGTTTGTCGGTAGTCGAAACGGCTTTGTCTCATCCGTTGGAATGGGAATGTGCTTTAGATGCGGCTGGTGTGTCATTGGGTTGGACGCAACCAGACTTAGATGATACAGATTGGAATGTGATAGCTCTTGATACAAAAACAGACATTCCAAGGAAAGGAAATGGAATTCAACCTAAAATGCAACAAGATGGATTATTCACGTGGTATCGAGTTGAATTTACCTTACCACAACAAGATTCGGACGTATGGATTCCTTGGTTGATGAAGATCAATGCTTCGGGTAATGGTTTTATGTGGTTGAATGGACATAATATCGGTCGTCATTGGGAAGCTGGTCCACAACGGGAATTTTATTTACCAGAATGTTGGCTTCATTTTGGTGGAAAAAAGAACGTGATTGTTTTAGGATTAAGGCAAACGGCTTCGGGTGCGTTCGTGAAAGGAATAGAAATCGCTCCTTATCCTAATCAGGCAGAGAAAAGAAAGTAAATAACTAGACGAGGACAAGAAAGCGAAGTGTTGTTGAACCTTTTGCTCCTTGATTCCTCTCTAAGAAATAATTTTTATGAATAGAAATAAGAAATGTATTGTTAGGCTTATAGCCTTGTTATTTTATAGTCATTTTTTGTATGCTTCAAATCCGAGGATAGAATATTCGGTGAATACGGATTGGGCTTTTTTCCGGGGTGATATAGAGAATGGTCAAAGCTTATCTTTAAATGATTCAGATTGGATACCGGCAATAGTTCCTCATATCATGCAATTGGAAAAAAAACATTGTGGAGGGGATATGATCTATGATGGGGTTGGTTGGTATCGGAGATATTTTAAATTACCGGAAAAGTATGAAAATAAGCGGATAGCCCTTTCTTTTGAAGGTGTTATGAATTGTTGTGACGTGTTCATCAATGGAAATAAAGTAACGACGCATCATGGCGGTTATGTAGGATTTACGGTTGACATTTCTCGCTTTGTCAAGTTTCATGGAGAAAACAATCTGTTAGCTGTTCGAGTATCGGCAGAGTATGATTCTTTGACACCTCCGGGTAAACCTCAAGATCGTTTGGACTTTTATTATTATAGTGGGATTTACCGAGATGTGAAGATGGTAGTGACTGATAAACTTCATATTTCGGATGAGTTGGAAGTGGATGAAGTTGCAGGGGGAGGCATATTTGTCACTTATCCGGAAGTAGATAAAACAAAAGCAAGAGTCCATGTACGGACACATATAAGAAATCTGGATGAAAAAGAACGGACCGGTAAATTAATGTTACATTTAAAAAATCCGAATGGGAAGGTGATTGCAACGGATGAAAAAGAATTTATGATTGACACAAGGTCCTCTGCATATGTAGAACAGGATCTTCAGGTCCGAAATCCTAATTTATGGCATCCTTATCATCCAGATCTTTATACGTTAGAATGTAAAGTCGTAGAACAAGAGAAGGTGATTGATATCCGCAGAGAGGAGATAGGGATCCGGACTATTCGTTATACAACAGAAAAAGGCTTTTTCATCAATGGAGAACCTCTGTATTTGATTGGAGCAAATCGTCATCAAGCATTCCCAAATGTAGGGGATGCCGCCTCTAATTCTATGCAAGAGCGTGATGTAATCGATATGAAAAGAGGGGGATATAATGCAGTACGAGCAGCACATTATCCTCAAGATCCTGCATTTCTTTCAGCTTGTGATAAATATGGGTTATTGGTTGTGGAATGTATTCCCGGTTGGCAATATTATAATGAGGATCCTATTTTTGCCGATCGTTTAGAACAAGTAGGTAGGCAGATGATACGTCGAGATCGCAATCATGCTTCTGTCGTGTTGTGGGAAACAGCCTTGAATGAAACTCAATATCCGTTATCTGTCGTAAAACGGATTTATGATGCGGCACATGAAGAATATCCAGGCGATCAGTTTTACACATCAGGGGATTATTTTAGTCATGAAGAAACAGAACCCTATTATGATGTATTTTACAAGCAGGTGGGGCGTTTCCCGAAAGATGGAAATGTGATGAGTAATTATTTAGAGGATCAAATATCTATAAAGCCCTTGTTTACTCGGGAATGGGGCGATGGGGTAGGAGAAAAACCTCGAGTAGAACTTCAGGAAAATGAATATGAACTGATGAGACAGTGTAGGAGCCGTTATAAACAACTCAATGGTAATGGTTATTTTGATTGGTGCATGTTGGATGCCAATCCTCGGATGGGTGGGCACTTTATGTGGAGTTATAATGATTATGCTCGTGGGGCAGAAGAATATACGATGTATTCAGGGGCCGTTGATGTAAATCGCTATCCTAAATTTAGTTATTATATGATGCAAAGTATGCGTTCTAAAGATATTTCGCAGAAAGGTTTGTATGATGGTCCGATGGTACATATAGCATCGTATAATTCCTCTGCAGAGTATCCATCGGCTTCTACAGAAATTATGGTTTTCTCGAATTGTGATAGTGTTCGGTTATATCAAAATAATCGATTGGTAGGTATTCAGTCACGTAATAAGGCTGCTCAAAATTACCCTTGGATTGTTGAAAAAGGAGGAAGTCCTTGTTTCATTTTTAATGCAGGCAAGTATGAAGCCGGAGCATTAAAGGCAGAAGGAATTATAAATGGAAAAGTTATGAAAGAACATATTGTCCGCACTCCGGATATTCCAGATCATGTGGAAGTCGTTATTCCGGATCATCCTGTTGTGCCTATGGCCAATGGTTCAGACATGATTCCTGTTTATTTTAAGGTTTGTGATAAGAATGGAACAGTAGTTAATACATCTTCTGCAGAAATACAAATAGAAGTGTCTGGAGAAGGAAATTTGATAGGTGATAAAATTAATCGGATAGGAATTAATCCACAACGGGTGGAGGCTGGAATAGGATTTGCATTTATTCGAACTACGAAAAAAGCAGGCAAGATTTTTATTAAAGCTTCTTCAAAGGGATTAAAAGACGATTATAAGACATGTGTGTCACGCCGTTCAGAAGAACAGATATTGCCCGATGGTGATCATTCTCCTTTTAGTGGAAATGAAGAAGACGGTGTCGTTGTGAAAGATACGAAGTGGGATAAGGAAATTTTGAGTCGGCCGGTGTTGAAAATCGAAAAAATAGAAGGCTCTTCGGGCGTAATTGAATATCCATTACTGCATGTGATAGATGAAGATGATTTTAGTTGGTGGATATCTCAAGAAGATTCATTCCCTCAGGTAATTACCTTATCGTTACCGGAAGTACAGGATGTATATGCTAGCCGTATTCGATTTCAGAAAGATAGTTCTCTATATAAACATAAGGTGGAAATATCGGATGATGGTAAGAATTGGGAACCTCTTTATGAACGAGAATGTACAGGATGGGATTTTAAACCGATTCGTATAGAAAAGAAATTTAAATATTTTCGGCTAATTATAGAGAATGTATCTGAGGGAAGAGCAGGGTTGGCGGAAATTACACTTTTTAAGTAAGTAGGAGCTATAATTTGAAATAATATGGTATTTCTGTCTTGAAGTTCCTCAATGAAGGTAATAATTGATTTAGTAAAATTAGCATTTAGAAAATAAAATGAGAAAGAGATTTTTTTTATTTGTAGCTAGTATATGGCTTATAAATAGCTCTATAATGGCAGATACATCTTCTTGGTTACCGCAAGAAGATGTTGTAAAGAGTTCCATTCGTTTACTTGAGTGTACTTATAATAAAGCACAATTAGCGCGTTGCGAGATTATAACCCCTTCCTCTGCTGATTGGGAAGTGTCTTTAGAAGGAGATGTTGATGGACGTGTTTCTCCTTATGGAATGGAATATGTGCATGAATACACTTTCAGGGCAAAGCGTGCATTGGAGTCTGCTGGAGTTGCTGTTGCTCTTGATCGTTGTGATTGGAGTAGTGATAATTATGTAATGATCCCTTCTGTCGTTTATAATGGAAACAGGCAACGGATTGTCAATCGTCAATATGCAACAGGTTTGGATGAGACGGATTACAGACGGCCGGATTTGGCTTTGACCTCTAACCCTATTCCTCAGTTATCTCCTGAGTTTGGGGCACCTTCCCGATTGGAAGTCCTTACCAATAATGCTGCTACTCCGGCTATTGTATGGTTGGAACGCAAGCAACAAAAGGGATATGTCTTATTGACAGATCAAGGTTTTGAACAGAACGGGACGATTTATGATCATGGTTTGATTGTGGAAGAAAATCCGGATCGTTCGATATCTTCTATAGTGGTTAGTGCTCCCGGCGTACGAGAAAAAAGGCTGGAGTTTATTGGTTTCAGTGAAAGCCGGGATTGTGGTTTGTCTTTTCAGGAAGGAGAAGAAGTGAAAATACGTATCCGTTTGTTTGTTTTTGATGCGCCGAATGTTCCGGTTGTGTTGGATCGTTTTCATCAAGTTCGTAAATTACAAACAGGAGAGAATCATCCTCGTAATTTGAAACCAGCCAGTGAAGTACTACGTTTAATGACATCTAATATCGATCGGCGTTATATGAAATGTGAGAATTGGGAATTTTATCGTCCTGAAAATGCGGATTGGATTTCTTATGGTTGGATCGGAGGGATGATGAATACATACCCTATGTTGGCATTAGGAGATTCGGAACATTTACAAAAGGTAAAAAATACATTTGATTTTGGGTTACGGGGACAAGGGAAGGCAGGATACTTTTATGACTTGTTGAATGCAGAAGGGAAAGCTTTTGGCGGATTTAAAGATAAACCGGAAGTTGCTTTAGTTCGGAAAAATGCGGATGTGTTATATTGGATGGTAAAACAATGTATGTTATTGAAAGCACAGAATAAAGCGGACGTAATTAACCCGGAGTGGGAAAAAAGTATCATGCGTTTGGCAGATGCATTTGTGAATACATGGAAGAAATATGGAGAACTTGGTAATTATATTAATGTAGAGACCGGCGAGGTTGAAGTTTATAATACGACAAGTGGTATAATGGCTGTTGCTGGTTTGGCTTTGGCTTCGGAATATTATGGTAAACCTGAATATTTGCAGGTGGCAGAACAGATCGGGAATGCTTATTATAAAAAGTTTTCATTAGTAGGTTTTACTTCTGGAGGTTGTGAAGATATTCTTCAGAATGCAGACTCTGAAACATCTGTTGCCTTTTTGACATCATGTAATTTATTGTATGAACTGACTCGGAAACAAGAATGGTTAGACAGAGCGCGGGATGCTGCTAATCTGTGTGCGACTTGGGTTATTTCATACGATTACATTTTACCTCGTAATACGGAACTGGCTCAGGTAGATGCCCGTCTGACGGGAGCCGTTTGGGCTAGTACACAGAATAAACATAGTGCTCCAGGATTTTGTACATCTTCAGCTGATGCTTTATTCCGCATCTTCCGGGCAACGGGAGATTTTCGTTATGCAGAATTGTTACACGATGTATGGCATGGATATGTGGAAGGAATTACTCCGAATGGTTTTATTTGTGAACGTTTGGGATATTGTGATGTGGAACTTCGAGGAACTCGTTTGCATGGTGATGGTGGTAATGGCTGGACAGAGTTAAACGGTTGTATGATGGCTTTGGAATTACCGGGTATTTACATTCGTCCGGAAAAGAATTTATTTTATGCCTTCGATCATGTAGATGTTAAAATGCTGAAGAGTAATCAGCAGGAAATGCTTTTATCAATTACGAATACAACACCTTTTGATGCAGAGATTTCAATTCTAAGTGAAAGTGAGCAGGAGGCAACTCAACCTTTATCGAGTGTAGCTTTTGTAGATTGGAAAAAAATAAAGGTAAAAGCAGGAAAGACAATAGAGTATCGGATAAAAAGTAAGTAGAACATTTATTAATATCCTAAGCGGAAGTGAATTTATTAAATCAGAAAGGACATAGTGATGCTGTATATATGTTGTTGCATAGATCGACTATCACTATGTTCATAAAAAAGCTAAGGATAGAAAGCGATGATAAATCAAATCTAATTAACGTAAGTTCGATATAATAAAAAGATATCTGCTTAAATATTAGTAACATAGC
>ERZ827088.2490-NODE-2490-length-19176-cov-5.295591_pt1 | contig 19176 bp, 19 predicted proteins | sample MGYA00519922_ERZ827088 | MGnify/ENA primary metagenome ERZ827088 (study PRJEB31778, sample SAMEA3449254) | human gut metagenome | biome: human gut; feature: human-associated habitat; material: faeces | place: United Kingdom | collected 2010/2012 ...
CACCACCAGAATTAGCTGCTGATATCGTATCACGTGGTATTTTCTTAACAGGTGGAGGAGCTTTATTAACTGGTTTAGATAGATTATTAGAATCTGAATTAAATGTTCCTGTATTCGTAGCAGATGATGCATTAAATTGTGTTGCTAATGGATGCGGTGTGATGTTAGAAAACTTACATTATATGAAATAGACTGTTCTTTTTGAACAGTTTTTTCTTATCTAGAAATTATACAAATTGAATAGTTAAAAATGATACAATCTCATCTGAGGTGAAAATGGTGAAAAAAGTATTATTTTTTGATATAGATGGAACATTATTAAATAGTGAATTAAAAATCCCTGAAGGAGTAAAAAAGGAACTTAAGAGATTAAAAGATGCTGGGCATTATTTATTTGTTGCTTCAGGGAGACCTTTAGCGTTTATTTCTAATCAAGTTATTGAGGCTGGATTTGATGGTTTTGTCTTATGTAATGGAGCGCATGTGGAATTAAATCATAAAATTATTTTTGAAAATAGAATTCCCTATGAAAAAGTGGTTGGTTTAATGAAAATGTTAGAAAGTGTTGATTGTGAATATAATTATGAAACAGCAACAGATTGTTATATTGATCCTGCTTATCATAATTTTATTGAATTCTTTAAAATTTGTGATATTCGTCATGAAAAATTAATAACAAATTTTGATAAAGAAGAAGTAATGCATCGTACTTTAAAAATAGAAATAAGTGCTAAAAAAGATCATGATAAAATTATTGATTATATTGCTGATAAATTTTATTTTGATCATCACGGAACAGCTAATTCATTTGAAATATGTGCTTTAGATACTTCTAAAGCAACGGGTGTAGAAAAAGTTCTAGAACATTTGAATATTGATAAAGATCATAGTTATGCTTTTGGAGATGGCTTAAATGATTTAGGAATGATTAAATATGTAGGTCATGGAATTGCTATGAAAAATGCTGTTAAAGAGTTAAAAGATGTGGCTGATGAAGTGATTGGTCATGTAGATGAAAATGGTTTAGAAGAATATTTAAAAACAATAGATTAAAAATGAGGTTCGTTTTGAACCTCATTTAAATTATTTAATAAATTTGAAATGTTGACCTGGTTTAATGAAATCTAATAAACCTAAATCTTCATCTTTTACTTTACCAATTAAGTTTCTTTCACCATCATTTGGGATTTCAGTTAAAACAACTTCTAATTCACCACGATAATGAGCTAAGTTATCGTTAACCACTAAGATATCACCACGCGTAAATACTTTTTTACCACAGTCATGATGTGGAATAGATTTGTCTTCTTTAGCTTCTTTTTTATCACCAAATCCTGAATCTTGAACAGTTGCTTGGTTTTTGAATTGAAGTCTTGGGAAACTTGATCTTAACATAAATGATGAATGATCGTATCGATCCCAGTGTGGAGCAAATTCATACATGATGTATTTTTCATTATCAGTAATTTCTGGTACTTCATCAACACGTAATTCTAAAGCTTGGAAGTTGATTTTTGATAATGCTTCTAATTCTTCTGTACTTGCTGGATAGTTACCAACGATAATATCATCAACATCACCAGTAGCTAATAAATATCTTGCTTGTACTTCAATTGGTAAAGGTCTCATGATTTCTACTGTAGGTAAACCACAGAAAACTTCCCAAGGACCAATTGTTGGATCATTGTGACTTGAAACAAAGGCAGCTGTATGAAGATTTAATGCTTTCCATTGTTTATTGAATTGTTGGAATAAATCAAAATCTAGCCCAGTATATCTTTCTGGGAAGAAGTTATGACACATAATAATTTGGTCTTTATTTCCACCATTTTTAATTAATAAATCAACACCAGCATCCATACTTGCATTGAATTCGATTTTAATACCATAAGGATTTCTAGTAACAGCGATATCTCCTTGAGTACCAAAGTTACCATCCAAACGAATAATATCTAATCCTAAATCTGCAAATGGTTTTAAATTATTTGGAGTAGCTCCAATTAATTTAAATACTTCTGGATTTGTATCAGCAGCAACAACAAATCCTAATTCATGAGCTTTATCCATGAATCCTTTAAATTCTTTTAAATAACTTTCTCTTTTATCATCTGGAATCGATAAAAAACAAGTAAATATTCTAGAAAAACCTAATTTAGCGGCAGTTTCCATATATTCATAAACTTCTTTAATATCACTTTTATCGGGATAAACAGAGATTCCTAAACTATGCATATATATTCCTCCTTGTATACTAGTATAGACAAGTATCGTTCTAAATACAAGGATAATTGATGATTTTGACCAACAATTGTATATTGAAATTTGTATAAAAATAATGAATAATATACAAGTAAAGGAGGTGGCATCATGACACTTACTGTTGTCTTATCGTTTGTTGTGACGATGATTTTATCGGCAGCAATGATTCCATTGATTATTAAAGTGGGAAATCAATTAGGTATTGTGGCTCATATGAACAAAAGAACTGTTCATAAACATGAAATTGCACGTATTGGTGGCTATGCTATTTATATAAGTTCTTTAATTGGTTCTATGCTTTTTTTAAAAACAGATCATCAAATCAATGCCATCTTAATTTCAGGATTTATAATTTTTATGGTGGGACTTTATGATGATGTTCATGATTTATCACCGAAGGTTAAATTGATTTTTGAAATGCTTGCAGCATTGATTGTCATTGTTTATGGGCAAGTTTACATTAAAGGTTTTGGTTATTTTCCAAGTGATGCTATGACTTTACTTTCAGGTATTGTGACTTTATTTTGGATTATTGGAATTACCAATGCAATTAATTTAATTGATGGACTTGATGGTTTGTCTGCAGGAATTTCTATTATTGTTTTAGTAACGATTTCTGTCACTTCAATTTTATCAGGAAGAAGTGATATTGCGGCTTTATCTCTTGTTTTAGCGGGAAGTATTATGGGATTTTTGTTCTTTAATTTCCATCCAGCTAAGATTTTTATGGGGGATTGTGGGGCTCTTTATATTGGTTTTATGATATCGGTCATTTCTTTGCTTGGTTTTGGTTATAATGCATCAGGGTTCTTTACTTTAGGTGCACCTATTATTGTTTTGATGGTTCCTATTATGGATACATTGATTGCTATTTTAAGAAGAAAGATCCATCATAAAAAATTTAGTGAAGCAGACCGAGGACATCTTCATCATAATTTAATGTTTAAACTTAATTTGAGTCAAAGAAAAAGTGTTTTGATTTTATATTTAGTAACAATCTTATTCTCACTTTCTTCTTATCTTTATTATTATAATCAAATGGCAGGAACTATTTTATTTATTGCTTTAATGATTCTTTTTGAAATCTTTGTAGAAATTACGGATATGATTTCTCGTAAATATAAACCATTATTAACATTAGCTAATATATTTATAGATTCTGATAAGTTTCCAAAGATTAAATTTTTAGATCAATATCGAAAGAGAAGAACACCAAAAAAAGCAATGCGAGATCATTTTATTATTGGGGTCTTATGTTTGAGTTTAGTTGTTGTAGCTGGTTATTTTATTTCTATTAACAATCCACAACTACCAATTAAAACGACAGCTGTTAAATCACCTTATTCAAAAATAAGTGATATAGATCTCATGAATACTATTTATGCACGTTTGGATACAAGTTATAAAGAGCATAATGAAGAAGATGAATGTCAATTAGTAGCGGCGTATTTTGCATGCGATTATTATACTTTTGTAGATAAGAAAGATGACGAAATTGGTGGTCTTGATTATATGTATCCAGATATGATTGAAAACTTTAGTAATTATGCAAATACTTCTTTTTATAGTCAAAAGAATAATTATCCTGAATTAGAAGTATTAAAATATAATATTATTTCTTTTTCACCGTCAAAGGTTTCTATTTCTAATTTAGATGATAATAATTATTATAATGTATTGATTTCTTTAACTTTTAATGAAGAAGTTGAAGGATTAAATACAACAGTTAATGTGACAGTTGTCAAAGTAGACGATCGTTTTTATATTTGTGGTTTAGATAATGCATAAATTTGATAAGATATCAAAATTATGTTGTTTTCATGAAGGTTTTATGATAATATTTGCTATGCAATGTATTAAATTAATCGAAGGAGGTTAAAAATATGTTTGAAACAATTTTAAAGGTTGCTATGGTTATTATTTCCGTTGCTCTTATTATATTATGTTTATTACAAAGTGGAAAATCAGATGATATTGTTAATGCATTAACTGGTCAAAGTTCAAATCTTTTTGCTGAACAAAAAGAACGTGGTGTTGATTTAGTAATGTCTAGAATGACAATGATTTTGAGTATTGCCTTCTTCGTGATCGCAATTCTACTACGTATGAATTAATGAATAATAGGACGCAAGGCGTCCTATTTTTTTTGGAGGTGAGAAGATGAAAGAAAGAATTTTGGATATATTAAAAGATAAAGAAAGATCAATTCATGAATTACAACATGTATTAGATCTAAATAATAGTGAAGGTTTTACAGTTTTGCTTAAAGCTTTAAATCAATTAGAAGATGAGGGTAAAATTGTAAGAAATGATAAAAATGAATATTTATTAATAGAAAATTCTAATTATATTGTAGGTGTTTTACATATTAATAAAAGAGGTTTTGGTTTTGTCATTATTGATGAAGAAAGTGATGATATTTTTATTTCTTCAAGAGATTTAAAAGATGCTTTTAATATGGATACAGTCATGGTTGAACTTAAAAAGCATCAAACAGGATCGCGTCAAGAAGGTAGAATTGTTAAAGTTATTGAAAGAGGACAAACAAGACTTGTTGGGCTGTTGAAAAACGCTAAAAGAGAACTTGTCTTTGATGCGGATGATCAAAAGTTTACACAACCTATTTATATAGATCATGCACATAGTCATGGTGCAGTAGCTGGACATAAAGTTGTTGTTGAAATTAAAACGTATAAACCTTATTTAAAAGGAAATGTCGTAGAAATTTTAGGACATGTAGGAGATCCAGGGGTTGATATTTTATCTGTTGTTTCTCAACATGAAGCACATGTTGAATTTCCTAAAGAAGTTTATGAACAAATCGAATCAATTGAAAATGACATTGATCAAGAAGAAGCTAAAACAAGAACTGATTTAAGAAATGAAACGATTGTTACGATTGATGGTGATGATGCCAAGGACTTAGATGATGCAATTTCTTTAAGAAGATTAAAGAATGGAAATTATTATTTAGGGGTACATATTGCTGATGTTTCTTATTATGTAGAAGAAGGATCTGAATTAGATAAAGAAGCACTTGCAAGAGGAACTTCTATTTATTTAGTGGATCGTGTTATTCCAATGCTTCCTCATAAATTATCTAATGGAATTTGTTCACTCAATCCTCATGTGGATCGTTTTGCAATTTCATGTTTTATGGAAATTACCCCTCAAGGAGAAGTCATTGATCATGATATCGTTGAATCAGTTATTAATTCAACTGAAAGAATGACTTATAATAATGTTAATAAAATACTTGCAGGGGATGAAAAACTACAAGAAGAGTATAGCCATGTATGTGATTTATTTTTCTTAATGAAAGAACTTGCTGAAATTTTACAAAAAACAAGAGAAGATCGTGGAGCAATCGATTTTGATACAAATGAAGCTAAAGTATTAGTTGATGAAAAAGGTAAACCAACAGATGTTGTTTTAAGACAACGTGGAGAAAGTGACCGTATTATTGAATCATTTATGTTAGTTGCTAATGAAACAGTTGCAAAACATTTTAAATGGCTTGATTTACCATTTATCTATCGTGTTCATGAAAATCCTAAGGTAGATAAATTAAGAAAATTCTCTACAATTTCTAGAACTCTAGGTTATACAATAAAAGGTTCGTTAGAAGATATTCATTCTAAAGAATTAAGTAAAATCGTTGAAGCAAGTAAAGGAACAGATGAACATGTGATTATTTCTACATTACTTCTTCGTTGCATGGCAAAGGCAAGATATGATGAACAATGTTTAGGACATTTTGGTTTAGCAGATGAATATTATACACATTTTACATCACCAATTAGACGTTATCCTGATTTAATGGTTCATCGTTTGATACGTACGTATTTATTTAAAAAGAAATTAGATCAAGAAACTCTTTTCCATTTTGCTTCTATTATGCAAAATGTTGCTGATCAAGCTTCTTCGCTTGAAAGAAAAGCAATTGATATTGAACGTGAAGTAGATGATATGAAGATGGCTGAATATATGGAAGACCATATTGGTGAAACCTTTGAAGGAATTGTTTCTTCAATTACAAACTTTGGTATGTTTGTTGAACTTCCAAATACGATTGAAGGATTAATTCGTATGGAAGATCTTGTAGATGATTTCTATTATTTTGATGATGTGAATCTACAATTAATTGGAAAAAGAACTGGAAGACGATTTAAGATGTCTGATAAAGTCAAAATTAAGGTTTCAGCTGCTTCAAAAAGAGAAAAAACAATAGATTTTCAAATTGTTGGTATGAAATCTAACAAAAAGAAGAAAAAAACTGTTATAATAAATAAGCGACGAGATAGAAAGCCAAAACAAAAGTTTAAAAGAAAAAGAAGATAGAAAAGGTGGTGATATGTATGAAGATCATTTCTCAAAATAAAAAAGCACATCATGATTATTTCTTGTTAGATAATTATGAAGCAGGTATTGAATTAAAAGGAACTGAAATTAAATCTGTGCGTTTAGGTAATGTGAATTTAAAAGATTCTTTTGTAAGAATCAAAAATAACGAAGTTTATGTAGAAAACATGCATATCGCTCCTTACGATCATGGAAATATCTTTAATCATGAAGCAAGAAGAACAAGAAAACTCTTGCTTCATAAAAAAGAAATCCTTAAAATAACTAATAAGTTAAAAGAAGGTGGCTTAACTGTCGTACCTACTAAAATGTATTTTAGTGGATCTAAAGCTAAATTAGAAATTGCGCTTGCTAAAGGTAAAAAGCTTTATGATAAACGTAATGATCTAAAAGAAAAAGCTGCAAAAAGAGATATCGAAAAGTCTCTTAAAAATTACTACTAATCTGGGGATGTCTTGGATTCGACAGGGGTATGTTTGACCTTAGCTGCAGTCGTTGGAGTACGTTAAACTCAAACAAAAAATAACTGGAAACAGACAAACTAATTACGCTTTCGCTTAGTCGACATAGACATGAAAGCTGCTAACATTTAGTGAGCCTATAGCTATTTGTTAGTATTATAACTTTTAGGATAAGGGTTGAAGGAGTCTTGACTTTAACCACGAAAATTTAAAGAATCGCTTGGTGTAAAATTGTTCGTTGATTGTAGCCAAGTTAAATTATTCAATGGACTAAACTGTAGACGCTTTGGAGGAATTGCTTTTGGACGCGGGTTCGATTCCCGCCATCTCCACCATGTTGTTATTATGGTGTTGTGGAGTGCATGGACAAATGGTTACCATGGCACTTACTGCTCCAATTACAACAGCAGCTTTTACAGCAAATGCAGCATTAGTTGCAAAAGGACAAGCACCAATTTTTCATCCTATCTTTATGACATTAGGTATTGGTTTTTTAGGAGGAACAGGAAATACTCTTGGATTATGTATTTTATCTTGTTGGAAAGCAAAATCACAACAATTAAAAGCTTTTGGGAAAGCAACAATTGTGCCTAGTATTTTTAGAATTTCAGAACCAGCATTATTTGGAGCACCAATTATGTTTAATCCTGTATTAATGCTTCCTTTCATCGCTAATGGATTAATCGTAGCCATTCTTTACTGGTTAGCATGTTCATTTGGTTTATTGACAGCACCTTATTTATTAATTAGTGGGACTTATCCTGTTTTCCTAAGTCTATTTGTTTATTGTTTAGATTGGAGAGTATTCATTTTTATTGCTCTAATGATTCCATTAACATTAGCTATTTGGTATCCATTCTTTGTAGCTTATGATCATTCTTTATGCAAGAAAGAAGAAGCTGCAAAATTAGCTGAGGAGGAAGCATAAAGTGAGAACCTTACCAAAAGATTTCTTATGGGGTGGAGCAATAGCTGCTAATCAAGTAGAAGGTGGCTATAATGAAGATGGTAGAGGTCTTGCTAACATGGATGTAGTTCCAAATGGAAAAAATCGTTTTCAATATATGTTTGGAAATGTACAAGATTTATCTTTTAAAGAAGATGAAAAATATCCGGTTTTAAATGGGATAGATTTCTATCATCGTTATAAAGAAGATATTGCATTATTTGCGGAAATGGGATTTAAGGTTTTAAGATTATCTATTTCATGGTCAAGAATATTTCCTCGAGGGGATGAAGAAAGACCGAATGAAAAAGGATTGCAATTTTATGATGATGTTTTTAAAGAATTAAAAAAATATCACATTGAACCTTTAGTAACGATTTCTCATTACGATTTTCCACTTTATTTAGTAAAAGAATATGGTGGTTTTAAAAGTAGAAAAATGGTTGATTTCTATAAGAAATATGCAACAGTTTTATTTAAAAGATATAAAGGTATTGTACATTATTGGCTTACCTTTAATGAAATTAATGATACATTAATTTTGCCTTATTTATCAGCAGGTGTTGTTATTGAGCCAAATGAAGATAAAGAACAACAGTTATATAATGCAGCTCATCATATTTTATTAGCAAGTGCGTGGGCAGTAAAAATTGGTCATGAAATTGATCCAACAAATAAAATTGGGAATATGTTTGCAGGAGGTACATGGTATCCATATACATGTCATCCTCAAGATGTATTTGCAACAATTACAAAAAATAGAGATGCATTCTTTTTCTGTGATGTACAGGCGAGAGGGTACTATCCATCATATAAATTAAGAGAATTAGAAAGAAAAGGAATAACTATTCCATTTGAAGATGATGATAAAGAAATTCTTAAAAATAATACGATTGATTTTCTTTCATTTTCATATTATGCAACACATGTTGTTAGTGGTGACGAAAAACTCAATGAAGAGATTAAAAATAATCCCCTTGCTACTTTAAAAAATCCGTACTTAGGTGAAATTTTATATAAAAGACAAGATGATCCAATGGGTTTACGTAATACATTGAATATGTATTATGATCGTTATCAAAAACCATTATTTATTGTTGAAAATGGTACAGGAACAAATGAAGTATATGTCGAAGGTAAAGAAATCAATGATGAAAGACATATTGAGTATTATCGAGAACATATTAAAGCATTAAAGGATGCTGTTATTATAGATGGCGTTGATTTAATGGGATATACAACATGGGGATGCATTGATTTATTAAGTGCTTCATCTTGTCAAATGTCAAAAAGATATGGATTTATTTATGTAGATTTAGATGATGAAGGCCATGGAACGATGAATAGATATCGAAAAAAATCGTTTTATTGGTATAAAAAAGTCATTGAAACTAATGGCGAAGATCTAGATTAGTTTTATAATTTTTCTTCCTTAATAGTATATAAAACTGAATAATAGAGGATATCATACGAATAAGTATGATATTTTCTTTATATAAAAGCATTTAATTTACAGGATAAGTTTTAAATAGTATATTTGAGTAGCTTTTGTAACGAAACTTGTATGCAACAAAATCATCTAAATACCCTCATTTTATAAGGAATTGGAGTTCTCAAAACGTTAGTAATAACTTTTATGAGATATCTAGAGAAGTATTTGAACTTTGTAAAAAGTTTGAATACTTCTTTTTCTTTTATAATGACGTTATAATATGATTGTATAAAAGAGGTGTATTTATAATGAAAATCAAACAACAAAAACAAGTAAAATCATATTTAATCGAAGAATTTGGTCCAAATAAAGGAAATGAAATATTTGATAAACAAGAAAAAGAACTTTATAAAATTATTAAAAAAACAAAAGATAAAACAGAAAATCAAATGAAAACACTTATTCAAACAATTCTACCACGAATTGCTTTATATAAAGTCTTATTGAACGAAGAATTTTCAAAAGAAGATGTCTATCAATATATGAGAAAATATATGATTGATAAAATTGCAGCCAAAAAACATGCATCTACAGCTAAAATGGAATTAGTGCCTGGGTTTTATAAAATTTATAGTTTTATTTTTTTAAAAATCATGCGTACAACAGATTTACAAGAAAACACTCAAAGCTATGGTAAAGATCATTATGATGTTACGATTACTAAATGTTTATGGCATACAGCATGCAAGGAAAATGGCTGTGAAGAGTTGTGTCATTTGTTTTGTGATGTGGATGATGTGACTTATGGTGGTTTAAAAAAGATTGGATTTACGCGTACAAAGACTTTAGGTTATGGTGGAGATTGTTGTAATTTTCATTTCTTTAAGAAATAGATGATGTGATTTTATGGATTTAAAAAATATTGAATTCATTGAAAAAAATAAACCAGCAATTGATGAAGATATTCATTTAGTAAATAATCAAATAAAGGGTATATTGCCAGATGTCTATAAAGAATTTTTAAAAATAACAAATGGTGCGGTATTAAATGAATATGTTTTTTATAGTACAAAAGAAATGATAGAAATGTACAAATGTCATGATTTTTCTAATAATATGCCAGAATATATAAGTATTGGTAATGATAATGGAGACTGGAAACTTGTTATAAAGGCAACAAAAGATGCTACATTGTGTGGCTTTTTAGATGCAGGATCAATTGGTATTTCTGATCCTGATGAATGGTTTGATTTTAGATTATGGATAAATGAGGGATGTAAGATGTTTGAAGAAGATGATAATAGTGATTTAGGGAAAGTATATATTATAAAATTACCAAAAGAAAAATTAAAATTTTTAGCTGAAACTAAAAGAATATTTTTTTTAAATATAAGTACAGGTCTTCTTTATAAAAAGGTCAATACTCTACCTTATGTAATAATGGAAGATATTTATATTTCAAAAGCGGATACATATATTGAACAAACATCTTTTCCAGAATGTTATGAATTTAGAAATGATTAAAAGAAGTATTTATATAAAAATCTAAATACTTCTTTTTCTTTTATAAAAAGAAGAGAATGTTTATAATATAAACAAAAATAAGAAGTTATGGAGGATTTATGAAAGTATTATGTTTTGGATCCGCTAATTTGGATCATGTATATAAAGTCAATCATTTTACAGTACCAGGAGAAACACAAGGATGTCTTGAATATACAGTTAAATGTGGTGGAAAAGGCGTTAATCAAGCAATTGCAATGTCTCTTGCAGGAAATGAAACGTATTTTGCAGGAATTATTGGAAATGATGGCACTCTATTAAAAGATGCGCTTGTAGGAAAGAATGTGAATATTGATTATTTAAAAATTTCAAATAAGCCAACAGGACATGCTATTATTGAAGTTGATCAAAGTGGTCAAAATCATATTCTTTTATATGGTGGAACAAATAAAGAGATTGATTTTGAATATATTGATGAGGTTTTATCTCATTTTTCAACGGGTGATGTGATTGTTTTACAAAATGAAATCAATAATGTACCTTATATTATTGATCGCTGTTATGAAAAAGAAATGAAGATTTTTTTCAATGCAGCTCCTTATGATGAATCAATTCAAAATTATCCAATTGAAAAAGTAACATGGCTTGTAGTCAATGAAACAGAAAGTGCTGCTTTAAGCGGTGAAGAAAATTATGAAAAGATGCTACAAGTGTTAAAACAAAAATATCCACATACAAATATTCTTTTTACAATGGGAAAAGACGGAAGCAGAGTTTTAACAAACAATGAAGATGTCAAAGTAGAAGCAATGAAAGTTAATGCAATAGATACAACAGGTGCAGGAGATACTTATATTGGTTATTTTGTAAAAGGAATTCTTGAAGGATTCTCTTTAGTTGAATCAGCAAACTTAGCAACAAAAGCAAGTGCAATTGCGGTGACAAGATTTGGTGCAGTTGACTCAATTCCAAGTTATGATGAAGTAAAATAAAGAATGTTAATATGTGTTGCTTGAAGCAACAACTACTTTTATATAAGATATGTTTATCTTAATAAAGGAGGATAGAGGAATGTTTGCTGAAAACCTAAAGAAAATAAGAAAAGATAAAGGTTATACGCAAGAAATACTCGCTGAAAAATTGAATGTTGTTAGACAGACTGTTAGTAAATGGGAAAAGGGACTTTCATTGCCTGATGTAGATATGCTTTCTAAAATAGCAAACGTATTAGAAACAGATGTGAATATTCTTCTTGATGGTCAAATTACAACAACAGATCAAAGTGAGATTGTTAAACAATTAGCTAAAATAAATGAACAACTAACAATAAAAAATAGACGTTATAAAAAAATAATGAAAACAATAGCTATCATTTTATTGATAATCGTTATTTTTGGTATTTTATTAGTCATCCTAAATATAGGAACTTTTATAAGTATTTCTAATAGTGAAACGACAACAACTGTAGAAACAATGATTAAAGAAGTAGTTAGATAAAAATTTAATACTTGTTTTTTTTTATAAATATGATATACTATATTTAACATTTAAGTTAAATGTTAAATGATAATGAGGTGATAAAGATGGCAATGCAAAATACGCTACATGCTTTAGCGGATCCAACAAGGCGAGAAATACTTAATTTATTGAAACAGTCAAGAATGTCTGCGGGTGATATTGTTAAGTATTTTTCAATTTCGGGAGCTGCTATTTCAAGACATCTATCGGTTTTAAAAGAAGCGGGTTTGATTCGAGATGAGCGAGAAGGAAAGTTTATTTATTATGAACTTAATGCAACAGTGCTTGAGGAAATTATGTTGTGGATCAGTGAGTTAAAAGGAGATACTAAAAATGATTAAACAAAATAAAAAAATGATAATATTAACATCTATTGTGACATTGCTTCCTATAGTTATTGGATTACTTTTATGGAATCAACTACCACAATTAATGGCTACACATTTTAATTTTAATGGTCAACCAAATGGCTATTCTTCTAAAACTTTTACCGTATTTGTCTTACCATTGATTTTACTGGTTATTCATCTTTTTTGTGTGATAGGAACAAGTATTGATCCAAAGTCTAAGAATATTAATAAGAAGATATTTTCAATCGTATTATGGATCAGTCCGTTGATTTCATTGCTTGTTTGTAGTTGTATATATGGTTATGCATTAGGTTATATCACAAATATTAGTTTTCTTACAGAATTGATGATAGGGGTATTGTTTATTGTTTTAGGTAATTATATACCAACAGTCAAACCAAATTATACAGTAGAAATTCGTACTTCGTGGGCATTAGATGATCCAGACAATTGGTATCATACACACCGTTTTGGTGGAAAATGCATGGTTATTGGTGGTATTCTTCTTATTGTTTTATCACCATTTATGAACTTATTTATTTTCTTTATTTTTGTTTTTATTCCGGTACTTTTGCCAATTATTTATTCGTATTTATATTTTCGAAAGAAAAGTGTTTAAAAGGAGTATTCTGGTTTTGTAAGAAGTTTAAATACTTCTTTTTCTTTTAGAGAAAGTTTATAATGTGAATAAATAAGAAATGAGGAAAGAAAATGAATTTATTTGATATGGATGAAGATATAAGACAACTGCCACTTGCCAGTAGAATGCGCCCTGTAAGTATAGATGAAATTGTAGGCCAACAACATATTATTGGAAAAGATAAATTACTCTATCGTGCTATTAAAGCAGATCGTTTAGGTTCTATTATTTTATATGGACCTCCAGGGGTTGGAAAAACAACGATTGCGAGAGTTATTGCTAATACAACAAATTCACATTTTTGTAAATTAAATGCGACGAATGCAGGAATTAAAGATGTGGAAAAGATAATAGAAGAAGCTAAATTTAATCAAAATGCTTATCATAAAGGAACGATTTTATTTATCGATGAAATTCATCGTTTTAATAAAACACAACAAGATTATCTTCTTCCTTATGTAGAAGATGGTATTGTTATTCTCATTGGAGCTACTACCGAAAATCCATATTTTGAAGTCAATAATGCCTTACTTTCAAGATGCCGTATCTTTGAATTAAAACCTTTAGAAAAACAAGATCTAATCCGTTTAATTGATAGAACGCTTACTGATCAAAAACGTGGTTTAGGAAATGAAAAAATCATAATTGATGAAGATGCTAAAAACTTTTTAGCTGACATGGCTAGTGGTGATGCAAGAAGTGTTTTAAATGCCTTAGAACTTGCTTATCTTACTACAGATAAAAACAAAGAAGGAAAAATTCACATCAGTCTTGAAGTCGCAGAAGAATGTATTCAAAAAAAAGCAATTCGCTATGATAAAAGTGGCGATAATCATTATGATGCGATTTCTGCTTTTATTGAATCTATGAAACATACAGAACCTGATGCAACTTTATATTATCTTGCTAGAATGTTGATTGCTGGAGAAGATGTCAAATATATTGCAAGAAGAATATGTGTATGTGCAAGTGAAGATATTGGTCTTGCTAATTCACAAGCTCTAGTTGTGGCTACAAATGCCTTTTTGGCAGTAGAAAGAATAGGAATGCCCGAAGCGGCTAAGATCTTAGCTCATGCAGCACTTTATGTTTGTTGTTCTCCTAAATCAGATACGGTATCTCGAGGAATCACACAGGCAATGGCAGATGCTAAGCAAACAACCAATGTACCTATCCCTCCTTTTTTACAAGATGCAAGTTATAAAAATGCCCAAAAGCTTGGTAGAGGTGTTGGTCTAGATAATATTCATGCTTTTAAAAATCATTATTCGGGTAAAAAATGTATGCCAAAAGAATTATCAAATAGACATTATTTTCAATTGACACAAATGGGAAATGAAAAGAGTATTCAAAAGTTTTTAGATTATTTACGTGAAAATAGAAATAATTAAATGAAAAAAAGTAAAGATGATTGGCAATCTTTACTTTTTAAATACTTTCTTTAAAGTTTCTACCAATTGGTAGAATTGTAGAATCTTTTAAAATCAATTCTTTTGCTTTGATTTCTTTAATAAAGTTTTTATTAATAACAAATGATTTATGAATTTGAATAAAATTATTAGAATCAATTTCTTTAATAAAAGAAGATAAGTTTTTTCTTTCAATAAAGTCACCATTATCATGATGAATAATAAGTTTATGATTCATTGATTCTACATACATGATTTGAGCAAGTCTTAATTCAAAAGACATTTGTTTGTTTTTATAATGATAAGTCTTAAATCTTGAAAATATTTGTTGATGAATGGTTTCTGATTTGGAATAAAGACTATTTTCTAAATCATCATTTTCAAAATATAAATGTACCCCTAAGGTTAAACATTCATTGAGTAAATGAAAATCTTTAGGACCAATAATGTAAATCAAAGTTTCTGGATATTTATTGATTTGATGAATTTTGTCTAAATCATTAAGTGAATTTATTTCAATAAAATAGATATCATTATAAGATGCTGGACTGAATTTTTCTAAATAGTAATCTTTTGCTGCAAAATATTTTTTGATTATCTCAAAATAATAATCTTGTACATGACAGGCGATACGAATCATTTTCTATCACCAGCTATCTTTTCTAAATAATAAGCTAAAGGCTCTTTTTTATCTAATTGATCAAGAATATGATAACGATCTTTAAAGATAATTCCTTTACTTTTTAAAAATTCAATTGCATCGATAACTTCTTTTCTTTTTCTAGTAACGATTGGTTGAAAAGAAAAAGAAGAACCATCTTTCATCAATACTTTAAAAATAACATTATAACCATTGGTTCCATAAAAAAGCATTGGAACTGCTTCATAAGTAACTTGGATACACATGATTTTATCCAGCTTTATTTTCATTTGATAATCTATATTTCTTGTAAAAAGACTATGAAAAAAAGCACGAGATTTTTCTACTACATTGTCATAAAAAGTGTATTTAAGATAATGTTCATCCACTTCCCAAATATTATTACAAAATGCCATACTAGGAAGAAAGATAAAGATAATCAAAAAAATAAGCATAAATCCACAAATATTCATTCCTGAAAATGGACTATAAATGATTAAAAAAACAGCCCAAAAAATAATGATGAATGAATAAATAAAACTTAATTTATAATGGGGTTTTCCTACTTTGTACTTCATACTATCCCTCCTTTAACTGTATTGTATCATAAGTTATTTAGTTAAAGATGTTGTTTGTGTCATTTCTAGGTTGTTGGTGCCACTTTTATTGTAAGGTGTGATGGAAAGTTTATGATGGAGTTAGGAGGTGGAAGCAATGAAGGTTTTTTCACTAGCTACGTTAACATTAAAAAGAAATAAAAAACAATATATGATTTATGGACTCACACTTATTTTTGCAATTGTCATTCATTTGATCTTTTCAGAATTTATCAACAATCCCTATTTAATAGAAGAAGATAGGGCTAGAGGAATAGATGGTCCTCTTGGAGCGGATATACCATTATCAATGGGATTACCCTTTTTAATTATTTTATTTTGTTGGTTTATGATTATTTATGCCAGTCAATATAATTTCAATAAAAAACATCAAGAATTTGGAATTTTATTTACTTGTGGTTTTAACTTGTTAGATTTTATTAAATATACACTTATTCAAATGGGAATCGTTTTTATCTTTGTTTTACCGATTTCATTTATTTTAGGTGTTCTTAGCTTATTTTTCATTCATTCAAAGATATATCCTTATCTACAAATCAATTATTCAATTTATACCATTATGCCAAGTACCTTTTTTACAACGATTTCAGCTTTATGTGTATTAGTTGTTATTGTGGTCATCTTTTTAATAGGGCAACTTCATAAAAGTGATATTTATACTTTGATTAATGATGAAAATAAGGTACAAGCTATTCATTTTGTAAGTTTTAAAAAAATGATGATGTATTTACTTATTTATTTGATAGGATTTTGTTCAATTATAACGGTTGAAGGAAATTTAATAAATTATATTCCGCCAACAGCTTTAGGGGTGATAGGAATGTATGGTTTGTATAAGTATCTATTGCCACAACTCTTTTTAAAGAATAAAAAGAATTTAAAAGGAAAACAAATTTATATTTGTTTATCACATGTGGGATTGATGATTAAATCAACAGCTTCGTTAATTGGCTTACTTACATTACTGATAACAGTTTTATTACCTGTTTTAGCGTCACAAAATATTGAAAGTAATGAATTTGTGACAGGAATGATTAGTTATTTGTTTATTGTAGCGATGGTAATTATTTCTATTTTATATAAGATGAATATGGAAAAGAAAAATAAAATGAAAGAGTTTTCTATTTTAAATAAAGTAGGTTATGTTTATAGTGATTTAAAGAAGATGCTTTTGAAAGAAAATATCCTTTATTTTATTTGTGTTTTAGTAATTCCATTACCTTATTTAATCTTTATGGCGAGAGAGTTTATTTTAATGAATTCAACAATGTTATTTTTCTATAGTGGATTATTTATCTATTATGTAGTGACATTATTGATTTGTCTTTTATTAAATTATCATGCAGGGAAAATACAATTATTAAAAGGAGAGTAACAACTATGGAAACAGTTTTACAAGCAAAAAATATGACAAAGATTTATGGTATGGGAAGTAAACAACCATTTACAGCTTTAGAAAATATCGATTTAGAAATTAAAACAGGAGAGTTTATTGTTGTTATGGGACCGTCAGGTTCCGGTAAATCTACTTTAGTAAATAATATTTCAACAATAGATATTCCTACTAATGGGAGTTTGTATATTTTAAATCAAGAAGTGAAACAAATGTCTGAAAATCAATTAGGGAAATTTAGATATCAATATTTAGGTTTTATTTTTCAAAATTATAATTTATTAAATTCCTTAACAATTTATGAAAATATTATGATTCCTTTAAAACTCATTGGCGAAGATAAAAAAGTTATTGATGAAAAAGTCCATCAAATTACAAGAGAATTAGATATTGAATCACTACTCAATAAATATCCTCATGAATGTTCTGGTGGACAACAACAAAGAGTCGCTATTGCAAGAGCATTAATTGGAAATCCTAAAATCATTATTGCAGATGAACCAACAGGAAACTTAGATAGTCAAAATTCACATGAAATATTATCTATCTTTAAAAAGATGAATGAAAATCATATTACGATCATTATGGTAAGCCATGATCCATTGATTGCTTCTTATTCTTCAAGACTTCTTTATTTAAAAGATGGTAAAATTGAAAAAGAATTATTTAAAGGAGATAAGACTCAACAAGAATATTTTAAAGAAATTGTAAGCATTAATTCAAAAGAAATGCAAAAGATGTTGGACTAAGATATAATAAATAAAAGGAGATGATTTATATGGGTTTTAATATTTATATTTTTATCATTGCTGTTATTATTGTAGGTCTTTATTTTTATATGAATAAAAATAAAGAAAAGAAATATGAAGAAAAAAGATATGATTTGATTGTTATCCTTAAGGAAGAAAAATATACAGATATTAGAAATAATGAATCTCTTAACCAACTAGCAAACTGGAGTTATTATTCAAAAAAAGCATTTAGAGGTTTTTGTTTACAAACAAAAGAAGAGTTAGAAGGAACGATTATTCAAGAACTAGCTTTAGAAAAAGATGATTTTGAAGTGATTAATGGAGATCCAGAATTGTATGTACCTTCATAGAAAGGATTACTTGTTTGTATAATTTATACAAACAAGTTTTTTTTATGAAAAACTTGATTTTTATTAAAGGACAGGTGTAAGCTTTTGAAGAATGAATAATAAAGGATGAAGGAAAATGAATGTTAATGAAATAAGAGAAAAAAGTAGAAGTGTTATTGGACCTTATTGTAAGTCATGTCCAGTATGTAATGGAAAAGCTTGTTCGAATAAAATACCTGGACCAGGCTCTAAAGGAACAGGAACAGTAGCTATTAAAAATTATGAGGCTTGGCAAAAGATAGAAGTTAAAATGGATACTCTTGCTGAAAATAAAGAAATTGATACAACTTTTGAAATGTTTGGAAAAACATTTAAGTATCCTATTTTTGCTGGACCAGTAGGAGCAGTAAGTCAACATTATAGTGATTTATATAATGATAATACGTTTAATGAAATTTATGTACGTGCTTGTGCAAAAAGTGGGATTGCTGCTTTTACAGGGGATGGTTTAAATGAAGAAATCATGGTGCATGCAACACATTATATTAAAGAAAATAATGGCATT
>ERZ827088.2511-NODE-2511-length-19009-cov-6.872428_pt1 | contig 19009 bp, 13 predicted proteins | sample MGYA00519922_ERZ827088 | MGnify/ENA primary metagenome ERZ827088 (study PRJEB31778, sample SAMEA3449254) | human gut metagenome | biome: human gut; feature: human-associated habitat; material: faeces | place: United Kingdom | collected 2010/2012 ...
CGCGTCCGCAGACGCGCCTCCAAGCTGCTCTTCCCCCAAGATTCCGTGAAGAACCATTCATCTACGCCACCTTGGCACTCTTATTTAAAAAATAAAAACGGGTACTGTGGAGGATTTCGTCCTCACACAGTACCCGTTTTTTTGATGCAATCGAGGGGGGATTACTCCGCAGCAGGCACAGAGAAGGAAATCTGCGTTGCACCGGTCATGGCATCGGCGGACAGCATCGTGATGGGAGACGTTTCGACGCTCAGGGTCGCGAAGGAGCCTTCATAGCCGCTTTCGGTCGTGAAAGCGAAGGTCAGCGCACCGTCGCCGTCCAGCGCGCCGTCCATCGAGAAGACAATCACCTTCACCGCATCAGCCGGAACGTCCGTCGCCATGACAAACTTTTCACCGGTCGCATTGATGGTAATGCTGACTTCCTTTACGGTTTCGCCGGTCTTGTTGTAGACGGTGTAGTAGCCGGTCTGGTTGTTCGCAGCCTTGGCAGCGGCCAGCAGACCCTGCACATAGCCCAGCGTATCCACCAGCGTGCTGCTGGAGACGGCGTCTACCATTTCTTCCTTGGTCTTGCCTTCGATGGCAGCTTCCAGTTCAGCAATGGTCTTGCCGGTCACGAAAGCTTCGATGGCGTTGTAGCTCACGCCCAGCGGCGTGGTTGCGCCCGCCTTGGTCGTCATGTTGGTGCTGTACAGACCGTCGTTCACAACCTTAGAAGCCAGCACCTTGCCTTCGGGATAGTTCTGACCGAAGGAAGCGTCGGAGTTCGGAACGCCTTCCGCCGTGGCGGCATCCATGAACTGGAACTCGTCGATGTGCGCGGCAACGATGGTGTCGCCATCCATCGCGACGGTCAGCACAGCGAAGCAGGACGTGCCATGTGCGGCATACTCAACCTGACCGATTTTGACTTCAGCCAGCGCAGCCGTGGACAGCAGCATGATGGACAGGAGCAGTGCGAAAAACTTTTTCATAGGAGCCAACCTCTTTTTTGCGAAACTTGGCAGAATTTCTACCAGCAACACTATTATACGCGCAGCAATGCCGGTTTGTCCAGACAAACTTGTCAGAAAAATAGCAAAATCGTCGCTTGATGCAATCAAACGTTATTGCCGTATCGACCAGTCATTTGCGTCCGTACTTGCTCGATAACCTCATCCAGCACAAAATTACGGAACCAGTATTCCCCGTCATCAGGGAAATCAAGGTAGTCCGTGTAGAAGGGCATGGCGCGCGTGTCCTGCTGGCGGAGCGTCCGAATCGCGCCTGTCCGGCAGTCCACTTCCGCGTTGAAGCTGCGCCCGTCGGGGTAATCCAGCGTCACTTTCCAGATGGGGTCGCCCTCGCCGGGGTCAATCAGCACACCGCCGCGCAGGGAGTAGTCATCGTCGCCCAGCGCGCGGGCAGCGTATTCCGCCGCGACCTCTTGAGAAATTGCGTAGTCAGGGATGTCGGGGTAAATCGTCTGACACAGGCAGGCAACAGACCAGTCGCCGACGTAGCTGCCGCTGATGCTTATCGCGGACTGGAAAGAACGGAGCGTCGCCTGATCCCAGCGCAGGATATTGGCACCGTACAAATCAACATAGCGCTGAACAATATGATTGGCGTACATGCCGTAGACGATGCCGGGCTGCGTGTTCGCGTCGCGGTAGAAGATGGTGACGCGCAGGTTTTCCGCCAGCGTGTTCCAGACGCGCACGGGCAGCAGAATGCTGGCGCGCAGGGCGCTGAAGCTCGGAATCTGTACGGAGCCTACCACGGACAAGTCGCTGTCGCGCACGTCCAAGAGGAAGTACCCCATGTCGGTGGACAGCCAGAAATGCCAAATCAGCTCACCATCCTCGCGATAAACAAGGAACGAGGAATTCTCATAGCACAAATGGGCGTTCAGCGATTTCAAGGCGGCAGCGGTTACATCATCGGCGGTGGATTTCGTGCTGGCATCAGGAACGACCTCCAGCGCCAGCAGGGCGTTGAACAGCGGCAGGGTGCCGTCCGTTTCCAGCTGGCGCAGACCGGCTTCGTCCGTCAGGCCGCCGGTCAGCAGCGCTTGCAGCTGCTGGACGGTTTCGCGCTGGTAAATCGGGGGCAGATAGCCCTGCATCAGCAGCGTGAAGCACGCTGCATCCAGCGGATTGCGGTTCCAGCCGACATCCAGCACTTCGCCGTACCAGTTCAGCGCTGCCCAGTAAATGTCGCCCTGCGACGTGTTCTGCGCATCCTTGGTGAAAATTACGACACCGCCGCCCGTGTAGTAGGAGAATCCGCCTGCCGTGTCCTCAAAATCGCTTTCAATAAAGCAGGTGTACCCTTCTTCCGCCATATTCCGCTGATATTGGCGCTCAATGGCGGCACTGGCGGCAGATTGCGCCGTTTCGGCATCCACGGCGGGTACGCCATGGGAGAAGTCCGTGCGGTCAAGGGTGGACAGCAACTGACTGGGGAAAAACTCCTGCGGCAAACCGTAGAGATTGCCGGAGTACGTCGTTGTCAGCAGCGTACCGGTCAGCCCGTTCAGCTCCAGATAGACGATGCTCTGCCCGCTGGGGGCATTCGGCTGGCGGATGGCAATCTTCCAGAAGTCGCCGGACGCGCCCGCAAGGTACTCTGCCGCCAGCACGTCGGACGATGAACCGCCCTGAATGGCGAGCGCGGCGTCAATGGCTTCTTCGCGGGTCAGCGCTTCCGCCGGAACATCCGGGAAGCCATCGCGCCCGACGCTCAGGAACAGCTCATGCACCGTCTGCATTGACGAGCGATCCGCCCGCGAAAGCGCCAGAATGTACACACGCAGCTGCATGGGTGTCCATGTGCGCATGTCGTAGCCGAAAATGCGCCGGAAGCCGCGGGTCACTTCGTCCGCCGTGTGATTGCTGCCCGCGCCGCGTTCCCGCCGCATTCGGCAAATGCTGCCGTCCTCCGCGTTCACCGCGACTTCGTACGTTGTGCCGAATGCATCCAGCGCATCAAAATTTACGCAGTAATACGCTCCCTCACAGGTGCCGTCATAAACACCGGAAAGGAAGCGGATACCTACACGATAGAAATCAAGATTGGTGAAATCCGCCTGCGGGTCGTCATTGGTGCGGATGTAGGCAACTGCGCGGGCAAGGGCGTCCTGCGCGGTGATTTCGGTGGAGAGCGGTTCGCGCGTCATGCCCGGCAGAATCCCCTGATAGCCGATTCTTTCAAGCGTCTGGCTGAGCGCCACCTGCGCGCGGATATCCCACTGCCCCAGCGACGACCCCACAGGGCAGAGAATTTCCAGCAGCGTGGAGAGTGAACAGCCGCCGTCCTTTTCGACCTGCGTCATCAGCGCCGAAATCGCCTCTTCGTCCACTGAAAACTGCAAATCCGCCGCGCTGGCCAGCAGCTTTTTCACTTGCGCCGCCGTCAGGAAATCGCCCTGACGGGTGACATCGGCAGTGAGCTGCGGGGAATCGTCCGACAAAATCCCGGTTTGCAGCAGGACACCCGCGCCCAGTACCAGCACGAGCAGCACCGCCGCGATGGCCTGCCAGCGAATCACGCGCGGACGCTGTTCATCCTGCGAAACGCGGCGCAGGATGAACAGCGTCCGCGCGTCGGTGACGTGCAGTCCAGCTAAATTCGTATCCAGCACCCGCTTGAGTTTATCAGACATAGCAGTCACCTCCTGTCAGCGAAAGTTTGAGCGCCTGTTCCGCTTTTTTGAGCCGCGTATGCACCGTCGACTTGCTGATGCCCAGTGCATCGGCGGTTTCCTGAAGGTTCATGTCCTGATAATAGTAGAGAATCAGCGGCTTTTTGAGGTCGTCGGGCAAGCGCAGGATATCCAGCATCAATTCTCGATCCTCTGGCAGCACGGTCATCATGCCCTGCGGCAAGTCTTCCAGCGCGTGCCGCATGTCGATGTGCCGAAACCACCGTTTCCGCTGATAATCGCGGCAGACATTGATGGCAATGCGCATCAGCCACGTTTTGACGCTCGTGCCGTTGCGCTGCTCGAAGGTGTCCATGGCGCGCCAAGCGCGGAGGAAGGTGTCCTGCATGGCATCCTCGGCTTCACGCGCGTCGGAAAGGATGACGAAGCATGTGCGCAGGATGGCGGTGCCATAGGTGCGCATCCAGTCTTCCAAGCGGCGTTCATTGGGGGATTGCTGCTCCATGCTTTGCCCTCCTTTCATTTTCATGGTGATTTCAATGGATTAGACGCATAAAGCGGTGCGTTTTTCCAGGGGTAAGGAAAAATTGCGGAGAAAAATAATACGATTTTCCAATTCATTTGCGCTATTTGCTTGCGCCGCGCATTTTCATCCGGAAATAGTATAAGAAATCCTTATAGCCCCCTTCCTGAATTGATGTTTGTGTTTTGAAGAGAAGTATGGTATATTTTTCACAAAGTTGCGAAGAGCAACCAGAGTGTCTTCCCTGCACGGAGACATTCAAAAAAGGAAAGGGGTTTTTCATCATGAAGAAGCTGACGGCGCTGCTGCTCAGTCTGTAAGCTGCCTTCGCGGACGACGGCGAGGAAATACGCGATTCGGTCGGTGTTCATGCGAAAAGACCTCCACTGGGGACAAAAAACTCCCTTCCGCGGTGCGCAGAAGGGAGCAAAGATGCGAGCGGTTAAGGGCGCTGACCCATGCCGCCTTCAAGGGTGATGGTTTCGCCGGACATGAATTTGAAGTCCGGGGAAGCCAGCTGGACGCACACATGGCCAATTTCTACCTCGGAATCGCCGTAGTGACCCATCGGGGGCATCTTGACATTCGCCTTGAACGCCTCGGGATATGCCTTCTGGAAGTTCTCCAGCTGCGTCGTCCATGCCAGCGGGCAGACGACGTTGACGTTGATACCGTCCTTGCCCCATTCGGTGGCGGCAACGCGGGTCAGGCCGCGAATGCCTTCTTTTGCCGCGGCATACGCGCACTGCCCATAGTTACCGAACAGGCCCGCGCCGGAGGCGAAGTTGATGACAGCACCCTTTGTTTCCTTCAGATAGGGGTAGCACGCCTTCATATAATAGAATGTGGCGTACAGACCGGAATACAGCGCGAGATTGAACTGCTCGGTGGTATGGTCAGCCAGCGGAACGCCGGATGCGGAAGCCTGCGCGTTGTTAATCAGCACGTCGATGCGGCCGAAGGTGTCAATCGCCTGTTTGACGACATTGTTCACAACAGCCTCGTTGTCCGCGCTGTCATTCACGTCCGCCTGCACGCACACCACCTTCACGCCATAGAGGCGTTCCAGTTCTTCCTTCGCGTCGGTCAGCTTCTTCACGTTGCGCCCCGTGATGACCAGATTCGCGCCTTCCTTGGCGTAAGCGGTCGCAATGCCGTAGCCAATCGAACCGCAGCGGCCGTTGCTGAGCTTCGCATAGCCCGCGCCGGTAATAATCGCTGTCTTTCCTGCCAGAAAACCCATTATATATTTCCTCCTTCATGGTGAAGGCTGAACAAGCAGCCTGTGCACTTATGGTATCACAGATGATGCGGAAAAGCAAGAGCGGACGGCACAAAATGGACAAAAATTGATGATTTTTTCACAATGTCGCCGGGCTCCAATCGGAAAAACGGAAAAGAAACAGCAAAAGTCCGATGAATTGTTTGACGCATCCCATTCATTGCACTATAATGGAGCCAGTAGCGTTCCGGGCGTACTGCGCGTCCGGCAAAGTGGGAGGAACGCGGAATGAAGGCAGAGAGCAAACGCTCGGTGCGCATCATGCTTCAGTGGCTGCTGAGCGCGGCGACGGTGCTGATGGCGGCGCTGCTGATTTGGCAGTGCGTGACCATCTATCATGAAGGCATCGCGCCGGAAAACATGGGCGAAAACGGGCTGCGGATTCACGATATTTACAGCCGGGAAATTGTCACGGCGCACTTCGCTTCGATTGCGTGGAGCGTGTGGGTCTTTCTGGCGCTGCTGGCGGTAAACATCATCGCCGGAAAGCCGGAACAGAAGGAATCGCTTCGCGCGCCGGTGGAGAATCAGCTGCTGATGCTGCGCGCGCGGACGGAGGAGACGGACGAAATCCGCAAAGTGAAGAAACAGCGTATCGGCGTATGGTGCGGCGCAGCGATTCTGTGCCTGATTTGCGGGGGCATGGCGGGGCGATTTCTGCTGGACTGGTCGAATTTTGCCTCGCGTGATTTGGAAGTCGTCGTGCGCCAGATGGTGATTGAAACGTTCCCGTGGATTGGGCTGGCGTTCATCTTCCTGATGGCGGCTGAGCAGTGGAATTTCCGCCTGTTGATGAAGGAATTGGAACTGCGCAGGAGCGCCCCGAAGCGCAAACCGGATGCAGCCGCTCCGGAAAAGACGACGGGCAGGAACGTCATCCGCGTGATCATCGCGGCGGCGGCGGTGGCGCTGATTGTGCTGGGTGTGATGAACGGCGGCATGTTCGATGTGCTGGTGAAGGCAATCAATATTTGTACGGAGTGTATCGGCCTTGGCTAAGAAATTTGCGGCATGGTGGAGCGCCCATAAGCCCACCACCCGGCGGCTCATACAGGTCTACGCCGCCCTGCTCTACAACGCCTATGTGAAGGGATTCATCAAGGGCGACATTTACACCGGCGGCATCAAGAACTTTTGCGTGCCGGGGTTCAACTGCTACTCCTGTCCGGGCGCGATTGGCGCATGTCCGCTGGGGGCGCTGCAAAACGCGCTGGCGTCCTCGGATAAGCGCGCGCCGTACTACGTTCTGGGCATTCTGATGCTCTACGGGCTGATTCTGGGGCGCACCATCTGCGGCTGGCTCTGTCCGCTGGGGCTGATTCAGGAATTGTTCTACAAAATTCCGACGCCGAAGGTGAAGAAGAGCCGCTTCACCCATGCGCTGTCGTATCTCAAATACGTCCTGCTGGCGGTGTTTGTGGTCATCATCCCGCTGGCGTACAGCTTGCAGCAGTATCCCGTGCCGGGCTTCTGCAAGTACATCTGTCCGGCAGGGACGTTCGAGGGCGCAATGGGCTTGCTGGCGAACCCGGTCAATGCGGGCAAGTTCTCCATCCTCAACATCCTCTTTACGCGCAAATTCGTCATCATGGTGGCGATTCTGCTGGCGTGCGTGTTCTTCTACCGCGCGTTCTGCCGCTTCCTCTGCCCGCTGGGGGCGATTTACGGGCTGTTCGCGCGTGTGTCGATTCTCGGCGTGAAGGTCGAGAAAAGCAAATGCACGAACTGCGGGCGCTGCGTGGCGCACTGCAAGATGGATATTCGGCATGTGGGCGACCATGAGTGCATCCACTGCGCATCGTGCGTGGACGTTTGCCCGACGAAAGCCATCAGCATGAGAATGGGCAAAATTACGCTGAAAGCGAACGAAGTGCAGCCGATGAAGCCGGAAGACAACAAAAAGCGCACGAACCGCCGCATTCGCGTGATGGCGGCGTGGACGGCGGCGCTGGTAGTGCTGGGCGTGGTGATGTGGCAGGTAAACAAGGCGGACACGGTGGAAGAACCGGTAAGTCAGCCCGCCGCGACGGAAACGATTGCACCCGAAGCCACGGAAGCGCCGGACGACGATACGCCCGTGGGCTACGAAGTCGGGATGAAGTGCCCGGACTTCACCGTACCGCTGTATGGCGAAGACGGCGGCGAATTTACGCTGTCGGCGCAGAAGGGAAAAGTGACGGTCATTAACTTCTGGGCGACATGGTGTACGCCGTGCGTGGCGGAGCTGCCGTATTTCGCGGAACTGTATGCGGAGTACGGCGACGAAATCTCGCTGGTGGCGATTCACTCGAACCTCGTGACGGACGATGTGGACAAGTTCCTCGCGAAGGAGAACCTGAATATGCCGTTCGCGCTGGACAAGACGGGCGCGGTGATTAAGTCACTGGGCGGCTCGACGCAGCTGCCGATGACGGTCATTGTCGATGCGGCCGGGAAAATCGTGTACAACAAGGTCGGGTCGGTGACGCTGACGGTGCTGGAAGGGCTTGTCGCGCCGCTGCTGGCGGAGTAACCAATCAATATGGGCAGGGGGATTCGTTCTCCCTGCCTTTTGAATTGTAACAATTGCGCCGGAGCACTTGCGAAACGGGTGCAAGGCTGGTATCATGAAGGCAGAAATCACCATAGAAGGGAAAACGCATGAAGAAACTGCTGTGCGGGATATTGTGCCTGCTGATGCTGTTAGGCTGCGCGTCAGCGGAGGGGTATTGGTACGCCGCGAAAGGCGACAATGGCTTGTGGGGACACATCGACGAGATGGGGAACTGGGTGATTCCGCCGAAATTCGACAGTGCGGGCGACTTCCGGGCCAATTATGCGTGGATTCAGCAGGGCGACCGGGAGGGGTTCGCGAACCGCGACGGCGAAATTGTGCTGCTGCTGGATGAGAATGTAGTGACAGACAGCGGCTATGACGGCTTCTGTTACGGTGGACGCGAAACGGGCATTTGGCTGCTATACAAGAAGGCGACGGGGAAAAACAGTCTCGGCACGGAATGGATGGAAGGCTTCTTTGATGTGCAGAGCGGTGTTTACAGCGGCTTGAAGTGGCGGGGCGTGAATCATAGGGAGTCGAACAGCCGCTTGATTGCCGTGGCAGACGAAACCGGCAAGTGGGGCTATGTCAGCCGCGATACGGGCGAAATGGTGATTCCGGCGAAGTATGATTCGGACAACATGGGTTCCAATTTTTATGATGGGTACGCCGTTGTCACATTCTGGGACGATGATTACAACATTGTGCAGACGCTGCTGCTGGACGAAACGGGGAAGGAATATCCCCTGCCGGAGGGCATCAATGCGGCGAACTGCGATACCGTGATTAGCGGCGGGCTGTTTGAGGTGGTGGACGAGAACGGCTTATACGGCTATTGTAATACAAGCGGCGAAGTGGTGATTGAACCGCAGTTTGCGTATACCTTCGAGTTTGAGGATGGCTATGCGGAGGTTGAATTGACCGACGGCACTTGCGGCGTCATCGACCGGACGGGGAATGTTGTGATGCGCACGACGGATACGCACTATGCCCACGTCCGTCACGGCTGCTATGTGTTGCCGACGGGCGAACACAGCTTCACGATGTACAGCGTGGCGGGCGAGGAGTTGTTCACCCTGCAAGGCGAAAATATCGTGCGGCTGTGGACGCCGGAAGAAAACGGCTTGTGCGTGTACGTTGTGGAGAAGGGCAGACAGCGCCGCTGCGGTTGGGTGAACATGCAGGGCGAAATCATCAGCGAAGCGAAGTGGACATTCCCGGAATACGACCAGCCGGACGTGTATTTCCCGTCGGGCTTGCAGGCAGTGTACGATATAGACGGCACGAGGCTGGCAGGGTATCTCGACGAAAGCGGCGAACTGGCGATTCCGCTGCAATTCAGCTTTGTGACGCAATTTTACGGCGAATTAGCGTATGTGGGAATGGTGCAGGACGACGGCACGACCCAATACGGCTACATCAACCAGCAGGGCGAATGGGTGTACAGCTGGACGGAATAATCCCTCGGCGGCGGTGGAAAATGAACATCGCCGCTTCTTTGTGCCTTGACATGGAATGTCCTCAATGGTATAATAAAGATGATATTGTCCATCTGTCTGCACGGCGCTGCGGGAAAAAGCGGCAGTGCCCGTTTGGAGGCGCGGAAAACATATGACGCAGGGGGATGAGCGCATGAAGGCTGCGAAAGCGTCGATTCGCCAGCGCCTGACCCACAGCAAACTGCCGATGCTGGTGCTGGTCGGCGTTGTTTTATTTGCGCTCATTTTCCTTGGGATGCGCTTTTTCACCCGCTATACGCGAGAAGAACTCTACCGCGAAAGCCAGAATCAGCTGACGGAAATTACGTCGCAAATGTACGAGAAGCTCTCCATCACGCTGGAACAGCAGTGGGATTTCCTGACTGTAATGGATAGGTCCGTAGCTTTCTACGCCCCGACGACACAGGAGGCACTCGTGCAGCTGCTTCAGGCGACACAGAATCAGCTGATGTCGCAGGACAGCGCCCTGCGATTCCTTGCGATTGACGAAAGCGGAAACCTGATTAACGCGGCGGGAGAGCGGATGCCCTGCGAATTTGCCGATACGCTTGGCATGACAGGACGACAGTGTTTCCTTATTCGCGGCAGGGGCGGCGATGAAAATCAAATGGTCTTTTCCCTGCCCATCATGCAGCCGCTGACGGTTGCGATGGGGGAAAAGAGCATCCGCATCACGCATCTGGTGCTGCTCAAGGGCATGAGTAGCCTGACGCCGTTCTTCCGCAGCAGCGCATTTCACACGCAGAACAGCACCTATGTCGTCATCAGCGACGGCGTGAAGATGTATTCCGACGCGGCGGATGAGAACATCAACTTTCTGGGACGGAACATCTATCCAGCGCTGCGGACGCTCCGCTACCCGCACGCGGGCAATTTTGATAACTGTCTGACGGAACTTGAAGCATCCGACAATCATTTTACCTGCACCGATGTGCTGGTGGACAAAACACAGTATTTCTTGTGCATGAAGCGCCTAACCGGATGCGACTGGACGATGCTGTTCCTTGTGCCGGGGGTGGAGGTTGCTGCCGGTGCGCGCGCAATGGTGGATTCGATTACGCTGATAGTCAACATTGCGTTCTTCGTCTTGCTGCTGCTGACGGTGGGGGCAATGTACTTTCTGTTGACGGCGATGCAGAACCGGGAGCGCTACGCCGTGGAGACGGAGAACGCGCAGGCGCTTGCACAGGCGAACGCGGAGCTGGATCAGGCACGTCAGGCAGCGGTGGATGCGCTGAAACTGGCGGAATCCGCCAACGTATCCAAGACGGCGTTCCTGACGAATATGAGCCATGACATCCGCACACCCATGAACGCCATCATCGGCTTGACGAACCTGATGCAGCACGACCTGAACAATCCGGAGAAGCTGCAGGCGTATATCGACAAGCTGCATACATCCAGCGAGCATCTGTTAGGGCTGATCAATGACGTGCTGGACATGTCCAAAATCGAGAGCGGCGCGGTGACGCTGCGCATGGATGAAGTCAATCTTGCTGAGCAGATTGAGCAGATTGAAGCCATCATCCGCCCGCAGACGCGCCAGCGCGGGCAGCACTTTATCGTCCGCGCGAGCCAGATTCACCACGAGAACTTCATCGGCGATGCGACCCGTCTGCGGCAGGTGCTGCTGAACATCCTGTCCAACGCGGTCAAGTATACCCAGCAGGGCGGCGAAATCAGCCTTGATGTGCGCGAGGTGTCCCGCAGCGGGCATTCGTATGTGAAATACGCGTTTGTGGTCAAGGACAACGGCATCGGCATGACAGAGGAGTTCCAGAAGCACCTGTTCGACGTGTTCACCCGTGCGGAGGATTCCGTGACGAACAAGGTGCAGGGTACCGGGCTGGGCATGGCGATAAGCAAGAGCATTGTGGACATGATGGGCGGCGTGATTAACGTCGAGAGTGCGCCGGGCGAAGGCAGCCGCTTCGAAGTGCTGCTGGAGTTCAAGGTGGACGCACAAGCGGATGACCGCGCGCACACGGTGAAGGACTGCCGTCTGCTGCTGGTCGGCTATGCGCCGGGGCGCGTGGCGGACGTGCAGGATGCGCTGGAACACACACCCGTGACGGCGGAGGCGGTCGAGCGCCCTGAAGATGCGGTGAGCATCCTGCGGCAGGAGGATGTGGACGTAGTGCTTTTGTCCTGCCAGTACCGCGCGCCGGAGATGCTGCGCCCTCTGGTTCGCCAGATGCGCGAGGCCGCCGGGAAGCCGATTTTCGTATTCTGTATGCAGGCGGGGCAGCGCGAGGAAGTGCTGGATATCATCAGCGCCTGTGGGCTGGACGGCTTTGTGCCGCTGCCGTTCTTCCTCTCCAATCTGGAGAACGAGATGGCGAAACTGCGTACGGAATTCGGCAATATCGGGAACGTGGACGGCACATCGGTGCTGAACGGGATGCGGCTGCTCTGCGCGGAGGACAATCCGCTGAATGCGGAAATTCTGGAAGAACTGCTGCACATGCAGGGCGCGACCTGCACGATTTACAGCGACGGCAAGCAGCTGGTGGAGGCGTTCGACCACGTCCGCCCCAGCGACTACGACGTTATCCTGATGGATGTCCAGATGCCCGTGATGAACGGCTACGAAGCGACGCGCGCCCTCCGCGCCAGCGACAACCCCGTCGGCAGGACGATTCCGATTATCGCCATGACCGCGAACGCCTTTGCGGACGACATTCAGCAGAGCTTGGATGCGGGCATGGACATGCACCTCTCCAAGCCGATTGACATTGCGGTGCTGGAAAAGACGCTGAGCCTCTTCCGCACGGACAAGAAGAACCATGGGCGGGCGGTGTTTAAGCGGAGGGTGATGGAGATGGAGAAGTGAGGGGGGAAAGCCTCTTGCTATCTCTATAATGGTTTTCGCTGCGATGTTGAGGATGCAATTCTCCTTGCAACGATAAAAACCAACTACGGCAGTGCGAACCGAAGGGGTCAAGGGGCGATCGGAAAGCCTCCTTGTCGCGCCCGCAGGCGCGATTCCCCCTGCAACGAGAAAAATCAAGAAACATGGAAGTGCAGTGCGAAGGGGCGTCGGGGGCGACCGCAAAGCCCCCGACTCGCCTCCGCAGAGGCGAAACCTCTTGCAACAAAAAAGACCAGCATCGGGAAAACAAATCGTTTCCCATACTGGTCGGTCGCGCCCATCCGGCGCGACAATATGTGAGTGGTCGAATGTGCAGCTGGGGGGCGCTCCTGCGGGAGCGCAAAGTTACTGGCAGGGACGCTTCGCTGCCTGCGCCTTTGTTGAGCGCGGTTGGCATACTGGTCGCCCGCGGAACGGTTGGGGCGTTGCCCCAAACCCCACAAGGGACGCTGTCCCTTGACCCTTTTTCGCGATTGAGTTGGTCGCTCTTCCTTACTTCTTCCGCATGTTGCTCCGATTTCCCCCTATCCATCCCCATACAAAACCGCGCGGTCTGCGTTTTTCGCACAGACCGCGCGGTTCTGTTTATCCCATCACCAGCGCATATAAAGTTCGCCATTCTCATTCACGTCGATGGTCAGCGTATCGCCCGGCTTCACATCCGCGGCAATAATATGCTTCGCCACCAGCGTCTCAATCTTCGACTGAATGAACCGCTTCAGCGGACGCGCACCGTAAACCGGGTCAAAGCCCTGATCAATCACGGCATTCATCGCCGCGTCGGTCAGCTCCACCTTCAGCTGACGATCCGCCAGACGCTTGTTCAGGCTGTCCAGCATCAGCAGCACAATCTTGCTGATCTGCTCCTTCGTCAGCGGCTTGTAGTACACAATTTCGTCAATACGGTTCAGGAACTCCGGACGGAAATGCGTCTTCAGCAGCGCATCGACCTGCGCGCGCGCTTCGGGCGTAATGTCGTCGTTCGCGATGCCGTTCAGGATGTACTCGCTGCCGAGGTTGCTCGTCATAATGAGGATGGTGTTCTTGAAGTCCACCGTGCGCCCCTGACTGTCGGTGATTCGGCCGTCGTCGAGCACTTGCAGCAGGACGTTGAACACATCCGGGTGCGCCTTCTCCACTTCGTCGAACAGCACGACGGAGTACGGATGGCGGCGGACAGCCTCGGTCAGCTGACCGCCCTCGTCATAGCCGACATATCCGGGAGGTGCGCCAATCAGACGCGATACGCTGAATTTCTCCATGTATTCGCTCATGTCGATACGCACCATGTTCTTCTCGTCGTCAAACAGCGCCTGCGCAAGGGCCTTTGCCAGCTCGGTCTTGCCGACGCCGGTCGGGCCAAGGAACAGGAAGCTGCCCAGCGGACGGTTCGGGTCTTGGATGCCTGCACGGGAGCGCAGGATGGCTTCGCTCACGCGCTTGACGGCTTCATCCTGCCCAATGACGCGCTGATGCAGCGTGTCCTCAAGGTGGAGCAGCTTCTCGCGCTCGCCCTCCATCAGCTTTGCGACCGGGATACCCGTCCAGCGGCCGACGATTCGGGCAATTTCCTCCTCCGTCACCTTGTCGCGCAGCAGGCTGTCCTCGCCCTTGGACTTCTCAGCGATAGCTTCCTCCGCCGCCAGTTCCTTCTTGAGCTTCGGCAGCTCGCCGTACTTCAGTTCTGCTGCCTTGTTCAGGTCATACTGACGCTCGGCGCGCTCCATTTCGGCGTTCACGCGCTCGATTTCCTCGCGCAGTTTGTTCACCTTCGTGATGGCGTTCTTTTCGCTTTCCCACTTCGCCTTCATCTGGTTGAACTCGTCGCGCTGCTCCGCCAGCTCCTTCTGAACCTCGGCAAGACGCGCCTTTGTCAGCTCGTCGTCGTCCTTCTTCAGCGCCGCTTCCTCAATTTCCAGCTGCATGATGTGGCGGTTGATGTCGTCCATCTCTGTCGGCATGGAGTCGATTTCGGTACGAATCATGGCGCACGCTTCATCCACAAGGTCAATTGCCTTGTCGGGCAGGAAGCGGTCGGTGATATAGCGGTTGGAGAGGGTCGCGGCAGCAATCAGGGCGTTGTCCTGAATTTTCACGCCGTGGAACACTTCGTAGCGCTCCTTGAGGCCGCGCAGGATGGCAATCGTGTCCTCAACGGACGGCTCGCCCACCATGACCGGCTGGAAACGGCGCTCCAAAGCGGCGTCCTTCTCGATATACTGGCGGTATTCATTCAGCGTCGTCGCACCGATGCAGTGCAGCTCGCCGCGCGCCAGCATCGGCTTCAAGAGGTTGCCGGCGTCCATTGCGCCGTCCGCTTTGCCTGCGCCGACAATCGTGTGCAGCTCATCAATGAACAGCAGGATGCGCCCTTCGCTGCGCTTGATTTCCGCAAGCACCGCCTTCAAGCGCTCCTCGAACTCGCCACGGAACTTCGCGCCGGCAATCAGGCTGCCCATATCCAGCGAGAAAATCGTCTTGTCCTTCAGCGAATCCGGCACGTCGCCGCGCACGATTCGCTGCGCCAGCCCTTCGGCGATAGCGGTTTTGCCGACGCCCGGCTCACCAATCAGCACCGGGTTGTTCTTCGTCTTCCGGCTCAAAATACGGATGACGTTGCGGATCTCGCTGTCGCGGCCAATGACCGGGTCGAGCTTATGCTGCCGCGCCATCTCCACAAGGTCAGAGCCGTACTTCTTCAGCGCATCGTACGTTTCCTCCGGGTTGTCGGTGGTCACACGGGTTGCGCCGCGGACGGCGGAAAGCTCCTTCAGGAACTTCTTCTCGTCGTAGCCCATGCGGGTCAGAATTTCCTTGACGTGGGCGTTCGGCTTCGACGCGATGCCGAGGAAAACATGCTCAACGGAGAGGTACTCGTCCTTCATCTGCTTGGCGCGGTTTTCCGCCTCCAGCAGGGCCTTCTCGAAGTCCGGAGAAATATAAACCTTGTCTGCCTCGCGGCCGGGGCCAGACACGCGCGGAATCCGGGACAGCGCATCATTCAGCGCCGCACGGAAAGCATCCACGCTGATGCCGCACCGGGTCAGCAGCTGCGGGATGAGCGCCTTCGCATCTTCCGTCAGGGAGAGCAGCATATGCTCCTCATCCACCTGCATGTGCTGATATTCCACCGCGATTTGTTGGGCGCGCTGGAGAGCTTCCATCGTTTTCTGGGTGAACTGGTTCGTGTTCATAACCAAACCTCCTTCCGAGGGTTTGACTTTCTTTGACTTTCGTCAGACTCTATTGTATTCATTTTCTCCCGTTTGTCAAGAGGTTTTTTTGAAAACTTTTTGTGAACATGTGAGAGCGTCGTTCTGTGTGATAATAGAATAGGGCAGATACTTCTGCTTAAGCCGTTTGCGATTACAAAGCGCAAAAATGCATGATTTTCGAAAGCTTTGCGATAGTAATCCGAAAAAAATCCAAATTTCTCACATTTGACACGCCCCCTTCAATGCGCTATAATCATCTCCGAAACCATCGTACAGGAGGTCAACCCATGATTCGACGGGCGACGGAGGCGGATCTGCCGGAAATGCGGCGCGTGTTTGATGCCGCGCGCGCGTATATGGCAGCGCAGGGCAATCCGAACCAGTGGGAGCCGGGGTATCCGACGGACGAAGTGCTTCGCGGCGATATGGCGCGCGGCGGATTGCATGTGCTGGCGGATGATACGGGGATTTATGGCGCGTTCGCGTTCCTGACCGGCGATGACCCGACGTATGCGGAGATTGACGGCGCGTGGCTGTCTGACCGCCCGTATGCGACGATTCATCGCGTTGCGTCGGACGGGACACATCGGGGCGTGTTTGCCGAGGTGATGGCGTTCGCGATGGCGATGCAGCCGCACTTGCGAATTGACACCCATGCGCAGAATCTTCCGATGCAGCGGCAGATTGAGCGGTTCGGGTTTCGGTACTGCGGCGTGATTCAGTGCCGGAATGGGGCGCGGATGGCGTTTGAGCGCGTATCGGAAAAGAAGTAATTTTGCACTGCGCAGAAAAAACTGCCTGAAGGTGTATACTGCTCATGGAGACTTTCATGCCGGAAGAAGCTCGGAAAGCGGAGTATAAGTTTAACGCTCGAATTTATCGGCGCTTTTTTCTCTTGCGGAAACAATATAAAACAGCAAGCCGAGCGAAAAGGTTCGGCTTGCTGTTTTTCAACCTCCATAAATGCCAGACTGCATAAAAAGAGCAGGAACATAGGAGTGCTTAAAGAAATCGGAAAGCCCTTGGGCGCCTTTTACCCCAGCAAGTCCTTTAACCAGCCGATTGCCTCGGTTTCCTTGTGCACATCCGCGCGCAGTTTCTTCTTCTCCATGTCAATTGCATCCCGATACACCCGAATTTCCTTCGCAAAATCCCCGCCAATCTCCGCGCGCCGCTGATATACGCTCCTTGACGCTTCTTCAACTTCCGCCTTATCAAAGTTGATATTCGTCCCAAAGTACAAATTATCCTGATTTCCCGCGCCCCAGTTCATATCATTCAGCGTATCAATCACTGCGGGCGAGAAATAAATGGAGTAGCTTTCCAGGCAGTTATTAACCGTCGCAACATATTGGTCAACAGCCGTTGCCGGGTCGTGGCGTACCAAGCAGTCAATGATGTGCTGGCACAGGGCAATGGTCTCCTGCGGGGCTTGATGCGGCACAATCGGGCGCTCGTACATCAAGCCCAAGAGGTACTTCTGGCAGTAGCGGAAGGCGTTCAGCACCTTGCGAATCAGCGGGCGGCCCGCCTGACGCAGGCGAGTCATTTCGGCAATATCACCGGCTTCATCCGCGGCAAGATAGCGCGCGTTCAGGGTGTCGATGCGCGTTTTCAATGCCTGTGCGGGCGGCAGAAGAGATTCGACAACGCTGCGGTACAAAGCAGCATCCGCGCCGGACTGCGCAAAAATGTCCGCATCCAGCGCATCTTTCAGGCGTGTATATTGCGCGGTGAAATCCAGCTGCAAGGCGGGCATCTGGTCGATGTAAATCGCCAGTGCGCCGTAATAACGCAGGTTGAACGCCATCACCGCGTCGTTGTAGGTGTCGGGCGTGTCGTACTGCGTATGGTAATAGTCGATGTAGAACGGGTGAACGTGTTCCATGTCCTTTTGCAGCAGGAAGCCGTTGACCGTGGACGGAACGCCTGCCGCGTAGTAGGAGAAATCATCGGAATAGGTATAGGTCTGATAGCCTTCGGTCAGCACGCCATCCGGGAAGCAGCCCTGCGGTTTGGGCGCGTAGGGATAGCGCGTGGTGAAGTCGCGCAGGAGCGAGAACATTTCCGGCGCGGAATAGGTTGTGGTGTACGTCGCGAACTCATATGCGGGCAGCTCGAAATTCAGGAACGCCAGCGTTTTGCCGACCCACTCCGGGTGCAGGGTGTTAATCATTTCCCACGCGCCGACCGTCCAGTCGAACTGCGTGTAGCTCGATCCCCATTCCTCTGCGCCGTGCAGGCAGAACACGATGTCATTTTCCGGCTCGAAACCGATGTCCAGCATGGCTTTTGCGGCGGCCAACACCAGCCCGACGGCACAGCAGTCATCCTGAAAGCCCCAGAAGTGCGTGTCATAGTGACCGCCGAGGAGAATCTGGAATTCGGAGGACTTGCCGCGGATGCGCCCGGTGACGTTGTAGGTCGTCCCCTTGCCGATTTCAACGGTGTTATCCACCTTCAGTGTCCCCAGCACAGTGCCGTGCGGCAATTGCGCGCGGATTTCACGGCTTGCGCGAACGCCGATGGAGCAGGTTGGGATGCTCGTCGGGCCGCAGATATCCTGACTGTTCAGCGCGTCGTCCGCAACCTGCCCGAAACCGCCGACGTTCGCCGCGAGAATCGCAGCCGCGCCCTGATGTTCCGCTTCCAGCATGGGGTAGGTAATCCACCAGTCTGCGCGCTGGTCAATATCCACCAGCACAATTTTGCCCTTGACATCCACACCCTCATAGTCATACATTGTGCCGCGCCCGACATAGACAATCGGGGCGGTGATGCCTTCGGGGACGGTGGATGCCGTGGCGTAGGTATAAACAGGGTATTCCGTGCCGTTCACGGTGAAGGATGCGCCGTTGAACTGCCACTTATCGCACTTCGCCGCCGCCTTTTCGACGTCGGACAGCCCAATGCGGCGCATTTCGTCCGCGAGATAATCCGCCGCGGCGTGTTCCGCGTCGCTGCCTGCCTGACGACCGCCGTAGGTGGCGTTATTATGGAGATGGAGGTCAGTGGCGAGGCGGTGCGCGATGGAATAGGCGTACTGGGAATTGGCGGCGCTGCTGAACGCGTCGTGGAGGGACTGCAAAGAGCGTCGCTGATGCGCGGCGGGGGCTTCGTCGGCACGGGCGCACGAGGGCAGCAGCAGGATGCAGACAAACAGGATGAGCAGGAAAATGAACATCGTAAATCCCTCCTAATGCAATGAAATCGCAGGGGTTTCGCGCCTGCGGGCGCGACAAGGGGGCAATGAAAACAGACAAGTCTGCGGTCGCCCCCTTGACCCCTTCGCCGGTCGCCTCTAAGCGACTTTTGGGGTATTGTAACTGATTTTTGGTTTCCCAATAAACACGCGGAAACTGTATGATAGACGTAACTAACTCAATCGCGAAAAGGGTGTCGAGAGGGTCGAAGACCCTTCGCGGGTGCAGGG
>ERZ827088.2519-NODE-2519-length-18964-cov-4.515310_pt1 | contig 18964 bp, 21 predicted proteins | sample MGYA00519922_ERZ827088 | MGnify/ENA primary metagenome ERZ827088 (study PRJEB31778, sample SAMEA3449254) | human gut metagenome | biome: human gut; feature: human-associated habitat; material: faeces | place: United Kingdom | collected 2010/2012 ...
CCACCTCAGCAATGATGGAAACGGCACCTGCGATCTCCGCAGCCTTGCCCTGGGCACCGCTCATACCGCCCAGACCGGCGGACACGAACAGGCGGCCGGCCAGGTTCCCGTCCTCGGGGATACCCAATTTGGTGCGCCCCGCACCCAGCAGGGTGTTAAAGGTGCCATGCACGATGCCCTGGGGACCGATGTACATCCAGCCTCCGGCGGTCATCTGGCCGTAGTTGGCAACCCCGATGGCTGCCGCACGGTTGAAGTTTTTCTGGTCATCATACATGCCGATCATCAGGCCGTTGCTGATAATACAGCGGGGAGCCAGCTTATGGCTGTGGAACAGGCCCAGAGGATGGCCGGACATCACAACCAAAGTCTGCTCGTCCGTCATGATCTCCAGGTACTTCTTGATCAGACGGTACTGCATCCAGTTCTGGCACACCTGTCCGGACTCGCCGTAGGTCACCAGTTCATAGGGGTACAGCGCCACCTCGAAGTCCAGGTTGTTGTCAATCATCACCTGGAACGCTTTGCCCTCGATGCAGTTGCCTTTATATTCGTCGATGGGCTTGCCGTACAGCTTTCCCTCCGGCCGGAAACGGTATCCATAGATACGGCCGTGTTCCTCCAGTTCCTGGGCAAACTCCTTTGCCATCTGCTCATGATGATCAGGATGGATATAGCGCAGGGCGTTCTTAATGGCCAGTATCTTGTCGGCCTCAGTCAGATGGGATTCACGGCGGGGGGCACGGCGGTAGCCCTCTTCAAAAGCGGGATATTCAGGCAGTTCATAGTCCAAGTGAATGGTCATGCACTTGTCCATGTCAAGATGTGCTGGGGTCATAATGGTTCTCCTTTCTTCTTCAAATATGTGTCAGCAAGATGTCTAGTTTTTAATCCTTTTTCTCGCCTTGATATATTGAATTCTAACAGATAAGTGTTATAATAAAAAGTACTTAATTCGTATATTTGTTATATAAAGAAGGTATGCCACTATGAACTTCAGGCAATTGGAGTATTTTACTACTGCGGCAAGGTTAAAAAGTATCTCGAAGGCCGCTCAGGAGCTCCATGTGGCCCAGCCACCTGTGAGCCGCCAAATCGCACTTTTAGAGGACGAACTGGGAGTATGCCTTTTCCTGCGTACAAACAAGGGAATAGAACTGACCGAAGCAGGGCAGAGCCTCTATGTCCAAAGTAAGCATATCTTCCAAAGCATGCACACCATGATCGACAGTGTGCGGGACATTGACCAGGGGCTGCGGGGCTGCTTGAAACTTGGATCGATCTATTCCACTATTTCTTTCACCTTGGATTTTCTAAAGAAATATCATGCGGAATACCCCAATGTAGAGTACTACATCCGCATGGGAACTCCCGGGGATCTTTTGAAAGATCTGAGCAATGGCGATCTTCACGTGATATTTCTCCGGGGGACTACAAGTGAAATCTCCGGCTCATGGGAACGCATACTCGGTGAAGAAACACTGGAAGTCATTTTGACAGAGAGCCTAGATCCTGCACCCGGACTGGATTATATTCCTATCGAGCGTCTTCGAGATGTCCCAATGTGCCTGCTGCGCAGCGATGACCTTTGGAGCTACAACAATTACCTTATTAATGAGTGTCAGCGCAATGGTTTCTCTCCCAATGTCGTCTGCCAGTGTTATGATACCCCCATGGCTCTTCAGATGGTACAGTCTGGATTTGGAATTAGTTTTTTGCCTCCGGCACTTGTGAATATAATCGGCTCACATGAGCTTTACTCGAAGCCGATCCGGGGCATAACCGCAAAATCATATCCTACTATGATGTGGAACAGCAGTGTCATGTACTCTGGCTGTGTCAAACGCTTTATTGACATGTTCGGACAATAGGACCTCAGTGACTGACTAATAGAACTGTTCATATCCAATGGTCTCCTGAGTCGACTTTAAACCAACCAAGTGAGTCAGATATTTATTCACTTTTCACTGGTGTACCTCAAGTTTCAAATAAGAATGGGGCGGCCGCAAAACACGGCCGCCCCATTCTTATTTGAAACTATGTCAGTATATATATTTTTGATATTACCCATCCCAATTTCTGCACCCTTGTTTTATACATAGAGCTGATATTTCTTCTGATCTTATGAGATAAATCGTAGCATACCAAAATTTTTATACCTTCCCCAGCAAAAAATAAGGGAGCCGGACCAACGCCGACTCCCTATATCGTTTGATTATTTTAGGGCAAACATCCCCTATTAGACCGCATTTGCGATCATCCCCCAATATAACACTTGGGTGCCTTCGCCAGCCTAATCAGTCAGCTCTCTCATCACACTCCCCCACATCCCGTGTGGTATTTTCGGCAAGTGTGGTAATACTGTGGCAACACAGAAAATCATGTCATTTTAGTACAATTTAGCACCGGCAGGAATCGCATCATCTAACATGAGCAAATTCAACCCTTCGTGTCCGTCATACTCGTACACAGCAGAGATCAGCATTCCCTCAGACGGAATTCCCATCATCATTCTAGTGGGCAAATTCGTGATTGCAACGCAGGTTTTACCCACCAATTCTTCAGGAGTATAATAAGTGTGAATGCCACTTAAAATAGTCCGTTTGCGCTCAGTTCCGTCATTTAATGTGAACTTCAGTAACTTTTTAGACTTTTCGACCGCTTCACAGGATTCGATTTTCACCACACGAAAATCGGATTTTGCAAAAGTTTCAAAATCCACAAACTCCTCAAACAAAGGTTCAATCTTCACCTTTGAAAGATCAATACGTGCGCTATTTGTGGACACATTACGAGTTACAACAGCTTGATTTTCCCCTTCACTCTTCGTGTTCGCACCATCATTTTTTTCCAGGGGCTTCATCGTGGGGATTTTGAAGAGCACAACTTTGTCATGTTTCATCACGCCTCATCTTCCCCTCGATCCCCTAATAACACTGGATTTTACTTTCCATCATGTTTTATCTTACCCCGTCATAGGATAGGCAAATGGGGTAAAATATGGGGTAACTCCCGTGCCGTTTTGAATACACATCAGATGGCAGTACATTATATATTATACACGCCCTGTTTCCCCGTGTCAAATAGAGGCTATGACGAAAAAAGAGGGATGCCAAAAGCATCCCGTTATAATCGCTGCTCACTCAGTTCTGCCCTTTAGTTTTTCCACGAGTGCCGATACCAAGGCAACCGTATTATCGTCCAGAGTTGATACGTCAACAACCTTTGGAGCATCCACGCAAACCAAATAATCAACGCTAACACCATATAACCGTGAAAGGCGAATCAAAACTTCAATGGAGGGAGCTTTGCTTGCCGTCTCATATGCAGAGATCATGGTTTTTGAGACGCCGACCCTGTTTGCTACCTGCAGTTGTGTCAGTTTTCTTGCTTCACGGAGTGCCCGCAGTTTTTCAGAGCAGTCAACCATAAGCTATTCCCCCTCCCGCCAATAGTGTACCAGCAAGGCAACCACTTATAGGGGACTTTAGACCAACCATAAGTTGACTTTAGGTAGAAAGAAGCTATAATTATGGTATAAATCCAAACCGCTATCAAACGGTGAAAGGAGACGCCCATGATAAACCCGAAACGGTTCGCCTGGTTCTGTTGCGCCCTCTCCGTGTTACTTCTCTTATGTTCAGCGTGCGCAGAAAGTAATGTTAATTCAGGAGCCAATCAAGAAGACATCAGCTATACAGAAATAGCCGTTGCCGCAGTGGAAACAGCATTAAAAGACCGCTTGAAAAATTCTGAGTCCTTGCAAGTACACAGTGCGAATCTCGATGGGGAAAGTTTTGAAAATGATACTGCCTATTTTGGTACGATTGTTGTTGACTATTCTGCGCAAAACGGTTTCGGTGGATACAATCGGAATACTACAAAAAGCTATGTAGAAATATCAAAAGTGGATGGCGTTGTTACCGAGCTTGACGAAGCATCCTACTATAATCGGCGGATAAAAGCACAGTTTGGTGACGGATTATGTTCTATTGTTGACGGTATTCCGTTGCAACTCATCTGCTCAGATGAGCATTATTCTCAACTATTGACGATAATAAGGAAAGAATGTGGCGATTATTCCACTTTTACATACAAAAGCGGCACAAAAGAAGTATCCTGTGTTGCGAACGCGGGAGACTTAGAAGGTACAGCGACTTTTTTGTTCTACCCGGAGAATGAAAAAATCTGGCAAATCAATTTCTTTTGGTCTGATGGGCAATCCTATTATGATGGCACAAATGCTTATACTCTCGGGACTGAGTATATTGCTACACTTAACGACGTGGACGAATTAAAAGAACAAATAGGTAACGCTCTAAATATCCCCCACGGAAAAATAATCGAAACCACAGAGACCTTCTTCCATGATTATGAATGTTGCTGGAGCCTGGTAGAGGGTATATACATCAAATTGAGTTGGACTATAAATGACACAGACGGCACCATTGGTCACATCCAGCTGCTTCTCTGTAATGATGTAAATGGAAAGGCATCTTAATTGAAAATCTTATTATCAAAAGCCATCTCGAAAGAGGTGGCTTTTCTCTATATTTCAGTGTTTTCAAATCGTAGACGGCAGTTTTCGGTGAGTTGTTCATAATATGCTATCCTGTACCATGTGCATGGAGGTAATGCACATGATTATTGATCTTTCTGTACGTTTAAGGCAACTGAGACTGGACAAGCGGCTGCGGCAAGACCAAGTTGCGCGGTTGGTGGGTGTTTCCAAGGGGGCAATCTCGGCATATGAGACGGACATACGGCAACCCTCTTATGATGTACTGATCCGGCTGGCAAATCTCTACCGTGTGAGCACTGACTATCTTTTGGGGCGGCAAGATGTAAGAATGCTGGATATATCTGGCCTTACTACCGCAGAGGCGGCAGCAATCAGTGATCTTGTAGCCTCCATGACTGCGAAAAATCAAAAATTGGAGGATATGCGAACATGAAAAAGATGTTAAGCCTTTTGCTTGTTTTTACGCTTGTGCTATCTATGGCTACAAGCGCATTTGCGGCAGAGGGTACAGGGCGCAGCGAACAGCCGCAAGAGCAAGAAGATCAAACAGCCACCTCAGTTTCTACACTGGAAGAACTGCAAGCCGCTATTGCTGCCGCAAAGGATGGGGATACCATTGCTATATCATCAGAAATCACGCTTGACGCTGCAACACTGGAAACTGACAAGCGAATTGTCATCATAAGAGCCGATACATATCCTTCAGGTACTCTTATCCGCCTTTATAATGGCGCAAAAATATCTGGGTTCATTTTTGAGGAACCAACGGATTCTACAATTATTTGTGTTTCATCCTGGGAAACAGCTATTGAAATAAAGAATTGTCAATTTATAGGTAATTCTATGAATACGCAATCTTTCATAAATGCGTATGGCGGAATAAACTATCCAAATCAAGTCAAAATTGATAGTTGCTATTTTGATGGAGCTACAAAAAGTGCAATAGTATGTACTAATGGGCTTACTTTGACCATTACGGATAGTGGATTTACAAATAATTCTTCTTTAACTCAAGGAGGCGCAATTTACAGTAGCAGCACACTTATACTTGATAATTGTACTTTCACAGGTAATAAAGCCGTTTCAGGCGGGGGTGTATATTGTAGCGGTGATCTGACAATTACCGATTGCCAATTTAGTGGAAACCAAATTGAAAGTGAAAAGTTTGGTACTGATATTTTGTCTTTTGGTGCACTGACCATTACCGATGATCCGCAGGACGGCGCAGGATACTACGAAGAATCAACAGGTGAAAAGGTTACATTGCCGTTTACTGATCACGCCAATGTTGCAAAGCTGATTTACTTGACAGATGAACAGGCGGCGGAGTATTTTGCGCCTGAAGAGTCTGATAACCCCGATGATACAGAGGATAACGAGCAGAACGGCGGCGCAGATAACAGCAATCCCGATGAACCTGACGAGGGCGAACCCGATAACCCCGCAGAAACGCCCTCAGAGCCGCCAGAACAGCCCGATAACGGCGAGGAAGATACGCCCATTGAACCAGAAGAACCGCCTACAACGCCTGAAGAGCCGCAGGACAAGCCTGATAGCAGCGATGATGATTATGAGCCGCCTGTATATCGTCCAGTGCGTCCTACAAAGCCCGTTGAACCAGAGCCGCAGCCCGCTCCCGCTCTGATTTGCAATAACGCTGTGATTGATACATCTCGCTCGGCTAAACTACACGGGTATGGGGATGGCTTACTCCATGAGGATGATTCACTTTCACGTGCGCAAATGGCAACCATAGTATATCGGCTGTTGGATGATGAGAGCGTGGCTGCGTTAAGTGTGCCGTCCCGCTCCTTTACCGATGTGGATGCCGGTGCTTGGTATGCTCCCTCTGTGCTGGCGCTGGCTGATGCTGGCGTTGTTGGAGGTACAGGCAACGGATATTTTGCGCCTGACAGCCCGACAACATGGGCACAGCTCTTGACCGTGCTGGGGCGCTTTGTGGAGCAGCAGGAATGCGCCTTACAACATATCCGATATGATGGGTGGGCGAGGCCGGCCATTGAAACGGCTGTTGCTCTCGGATGGATTGAGGACAGTGCCGAGATTGTCCCCGATGACGTGATAACCCGTGGAGCGGCGGTTGATCTTATTAACATGGTGCTAAAGCAATACAGATAGACCGAAACTGTAGAGCCGTAACCAAGAGTGGATCGAGCGGGTGGGTAGGAGTCCCTTTTTACTGAAATGTAAGGTATCCCCCTTGGGATAAGAAGGTGTCCGCTCGAAGTCCTCACTTTTGAGCATTTTTTAAGCGTACGCAATAGAAGAAAGGTACTGGGAGCATATATCAGATAAAATGTGGTTTTGAAAATGTGATGGCTCCCCCGGTGTGGCGGGCCTCTCCCCGCTCCCTCGGCAAAGCAACACCCCCGGTGCGAACCGGGGGCGCTTGCCTTTTGAGGCGTTATGCTGTTTCGCTGTGTCTGATATGCCACAGCACTCTTTCGACGGCAGCGGGGGAGAGTTGGAAAAGAAGATTGTCAAGCCCGTGTTCTTCCAGCACAAGCCGCCGCCAGTTAATGTAGCTTCCCTGCCAAAGTCCCAGACTGTAGCGATCCAGGCCGGTGCTGCGTCTGGTTTGACCGTCCGCATCGAAAAAGAAGGACTGCAAGATGTGGTCAATCTCTTCCGGCGTGGCCTTGACGTGGTAATGGTGTTTCTTACCGTCCCGCTCGACGGTCAAAAGGATGTTGACGGTCAACCCCACCTGGAGCGTGATGACAATGGCCGCACTGGTGGTACCGCTGAGATCAACAGGCAACGAGCCATTATAGGGTAGTACGATCTTTGTTTTGCTGGTGCTGGTGTTGCCGATACGGGCAGTATCCAAGGCAAAGCCCTCGGTATCGGTCATATTGTTCTTGATGTACATTTTATAAACCTCCTAATAATTTATTGGTACAACTCCGGGTACTTCTGTCGCAGCTCAGCGTTGCGCTGCTTTTGTCCTTCCATCCTCTTGCACTCCTGCCGCAGTCTCACAACACCCGTATTGATGTTCTCGCGAACATCCCGGTCAAGATCAGCCATAGTCCGTTGGAATTGCTCATCCAAAGTCAGTCCGCGCGTCTGTCTGCGATACTCTTTCAGACACTCTTCCAGTAGCACCACACCAAATCCCCCAGCGAATACCGCAAGATAGATAATTATTACTGCCATCCTTATACTTCTTTCTTCTGCTCTGATCATCATTATACACTATATTTTAATGTATGTCTATCGGCATAATCTCTAAATATACATTAAATATTTGTGTATATTGTGCGGCGATATTTTTAAGCCCTCGCCGCTGGGCTTCAGCTTATGCCGTGGCCTTAATCAATTCTTTTCTCATCCGCGCTATCCGTTTATGCACTGCTGGCCCGCTGATACCTATGGCCTCTCCTATTTGCCTTTCCGTCAATCCCTCGGCAATAAGTGCTGCTATGCTCTTGTCCCTGCTGTCTCTCTGTTCCATGAACCGCTGAAGGTCAACCGCTATAATAACGGCCTCTGTGCTATCCTTTCCGGCCTCTCGCTCGGGGACAAGCTCCCCGCCGTCCCTGCTGTCCTGTATCCTGTCAACCCTCACCACTGCGCTCATACTTGCCCTTACCGCCCTATATACCATGCTAATAAGGGTAATAGGCTTCTTGCCGTCCTGCTGGCGCAGGGCGTTGATCTGCTCCACCTCGCCCGCTGTCATCGTCTCTGCGAGCTTCAACCACGCCTCGCTGATATACTCATCTATGCTGTGCCCGTGCTGGTAAAGTGCCTGTACGCCGTGCTCACGCTGTGCTACCTGGTAGACGCAAGCGGCTATCATATCATGTTGCTCTTTGCCGGTCATACTCTCCCATGCTGTTATAATGCTGTCCCGCTCCATTATGTTCTTTCCTCCTTTAAGCGCTTGCAACCGGGGGCGGGCTTATGTTATACTGTGGTTGCCCGCCCCCTGTGGGTGTTGGTACCGGGGTGCTACCTGTCTTGCTGTCCAGGCCGTCAGGTATGCGCCCTTTCTTTAGCCGCTAATGGTAAAGCGGCGGCTGATCGTTTCCTTGCAGAACCGCTTGTAAACGTCCTCGCCCAGCTCATTTTTGAACCGCTTAGTGTCGAACCGGCTGCTCTGCACCGTGGTAAACCGTGCGATGTACTGTCCTGCCTCGATGACCTCGACGCCTCGACCGTCCATCTCTTTCTTGATGGCATCCCGCAGGGATTCAATCTCTGCAGCGGCTTCCTCTGCCAAGGCTTCCCATTCCTTCAGGGCTTCAATCTTGCTGATGATTTCGATAGTAGACATTTTTTAGTCCTCCTTTAAGTTTGACGTTTTGTTTCCCTCTTTCTGATTATTATTATACATTAAATTATAGTGTATGTCTATCGGCAAAGTCGCCAGAATATACATTAAATTATTGTGTATATTGTGCATTGATTTTCGGTGTATGTCCGTATTATAATAAGGACAATGGAAAAGGTGCACATTTATATACTGCTCCCGCTCCAACTCGAAAAAGAAGGTGTTACTATGCCTGTAAAGTATAAAATTGATGTGTTGGCCTCTCTTAAAAATGCCGGATACTCTACATATAAACTCCGCCGCGAAAAGCTCTTAGGTGAAAGCGTCATCCAGCAGCTTAGAGACGGGGCACTTGTATCTTGGCCTAACATGGGGCGGCTTTGCCATCTGCTAAACTGTCAGCCTGGGGACATCCTCGAATATGAAGATGATTCCGCCGAAAGCGCTACAGATCCCGAGTAAGGGCAAAAAAGAAGGGCCAGCCAATCGGCTGATCCCTCCTATTAGATGTTAACATTTAGTTTTCGGTCATGGGGACAAGGCAATCCCCACAGATCAAGTGAGCATCCTTGGTAGTTCTGGCGATCATACCGCACACGGGGCAAACATATCGGCGGTAGTGCCCTTTTGTCGCTCCTGGGGTCTTTGCTCCACCGTTGGCCGCGTTCCCGCTCCCGCCAATTCTCGGCCCAGTCACGTCGTTGCGGCTCATCATGATCTCCTGTACATCGTTCATAATGAGCCATTCAATGAGCTTGTCGCCCGGTTCGGTGTGGCTCCATCCGTATTTATCGGAGCGGGAAACGATCAATCCGTGGGCCTCTGCCGCCGCCTTAAAAGCCTTATTGTGATACGCCTTGGAGCTTCCGCTGCAGTCTTGGGCATGGAGCACTTCGGCGTTGTACTGGTGGCACATCTCATGCAGGAGGGTGGCTGTCACGTTCTCAATCGGTCTGTCCAGCGTCCCGGCTGCAATGTTGATTTCCCGCCGTTCCTGTCCTTTAACGCTCCACGCTGAATAAAGGGTATAATGTCCATAGGTTCGGGGGCTACTCTGAATTGTGATGATTGGCGGTTCCAGCTCCCCGTTGAAAAAATCAGCATTGAGCTTGTTATACAGTTTTTCAAGCTGTCCGGCAAGCCTACTTGTCTTTGTGGTTTCCTTCATGGTAAGTGGCCCCTTTCATTTTTGGGGGAGTGTCACCGGTGGCGGTGGGCGTTGCGGCTGTGGCCTCATCTGCTTCCCATTCCGTATCCCGTCCCGCTCTTGTCTGGTGTTCTTGGTCGGCTCTCGCCTCAGCGTCCACCTTGACCGGTTTCGTTCCCTCCCTCTTTCTGATTATCATTATACATTAAACACCAGTGTATGTCTATTGGCAAAGCAGCCAAGGTATACACTATTTTTCCGTGCATATTATACATTATTTTTCGGTGTATAGTCGTGCAAACTCAGCGGCCATAAAAAAGCGCGGGGGTTATTCCTCCGCGCTTTCTGATTTCAGTTCCTTTTTATATTTGTAATAAGTATTCCGTGCAAGCCCTGTTAGCTTCATTAGCTCACCGTCGTCAAGCCCTCCTCCAAAGTCCCGAGAGTGCTTTATAATAACCGCTTTGGCTTCCACACTCTTTTTGGTGGTCAGCTTTTTTCCTGGCACCGCTCCTATCTGCTTACCGTGTGCTCTGGCCGTCTGTATCCCTTCACGGGTGCGCTGATGCAAGTCCTCCACCTCTTTTTCGGCCTGGTCAAATGCAATCCGTATCTGGGCAGCTGCAAGCTCCCTCTGATAGTCATTGAGTGCGCTTATTATGGATTGTATCAATCTGCCCTCGCTGGTATTGCCGTCCTGGGAGATGGTCAAGGTTCGATTTTTCAGCGCCGCCGCATATACCGCCGTGCTGATTGTCGGCTCCTTGAGAAAAACGAGGTTGACGCCCTTGCCGTAAAGCTCAAAATAGGCTTCTACTCCTTCGTCAGCTGTTCGGCTCATACGCGAAACGCTGTCAAATACTACGGTATCTCCCTCTTTGAGCTTGTTTCGGAGCCTGCTCCATTCCCTACGGTTCAAGCTGGTGCCGGTATACACCTCTTCAATGATCGTCGCCTCTGGATATGCGGCCCTGATATTTCGGATTTGCCGCTCAATGCTCTGCTTCTTCGTGCTGATACGGACGTATCCATACACCGCCATAGTCGCCACCCTCTCTGGTTCGTATCTATTCTGTCGTTCGTCAGATTTGATACTGAGATTGTAGCAGATTTAGGTGCTGAAGTCAATATCTTTTGATACAAATTAGATATACGTTAGTTTTAATACTTTTGCCAGTCTTAGTGGTATACATAGAAAAGAGCAGCCACACTCTATTAAGCAAAGATTCACTTTTAAGGTTTGCAGGCTCAGGATTCCAGCCAAAAGAGCAGGTAAAAGTTTGAAAAAAAGCTTGCGTTTATGCTGCAAATATGGTATAATAAAATGAAATTAAATAACAAATGCGTTCCGTATTTGGGGCGCTTACAGCAAGTCGAGAAACATAATGGTGAACAAACGTGGCACCTTTATGTCTTCTTGGCTTTTTTGCGTTCATAATGAAAGGATGAATCAGCATGAAAAATCTTGAGAAAAAACTACGCCGGCAACTCAGAGAGTTGGGATATTGTCTCAAAGTTTCGGCAGCCCAAAGCGGAGGAACGCCAATTAGTATCGGGAACGATTTAGGCTTGTACCAAATCTCTGACGGAGATCATATTGTGGCGGGGTATGAGTATAATCTGACGCTCAAAGACGTGGAAGCATGGATTAACAAACGACAGCAAGATGACGAGTGGCTGATCTCTGGAGGTGATGGTGAATGAAAGATACCATCTATCCAATTGATATTGCAACTGGTGAGTATGTACAAGGTATCCAGATGACCGATGAGGAAGAGCGGAAACGACGTAAAAAATATTGGGAGCTGCGTAATGCCAAAGAGTTACGGCGCATAGACCACGGCCCGCTCGGAAAGTTTTATTTATCAGCTTGCCGCTCAGAGCAGTTTGAGGGACTTAAACCGCAAGATATAACCAGACTAATCTACCTGGTGAGCCACCTCAATTATAAAAACGTCCTCATGTTAAACGAACGTAGAAAAATGACGCTTGCCGATCTCCCAGCTGTGCTCAATGTTTCCGACTCTACCGCAAAACGATTTTGGGATAATGTCAGCGGTCGGTACATTACCCAGGAATGTGATGGGACATTGGTTGTGCAAGGCACGTTTTTCCGTGGCAAACAGAAATACATTACCGAGCGGCTTACCAAGTTTTACATCCAATCTGTGCAAAAACTCTACCGGGCAACACCGACGAGCAAACAGGGCTGTCTTGGTCGTGTATTCCAGCTTCTGGCATTTATTAACGTGGAGTATAACATTTTATGCCGCAACCCAGAGGAGACAGATCTATCCAGAGTGGCCCCCATGACACTAAAAGAGTTTTGCGATGAGACGGGGTATGCCGTATCCAAAGCACATCGTCTGGTAGTGGACTTGTGCTCACTTGTGTTCGATGTTGACGGAGAGCAGCGGCATTTCGTCGCCTTTGTGACCAATAAAGCAAGCCCAAACGCAGAAGACCGGCTGATTGTAGTCAACCCGAGAGTCCTATACGGTGGACACAATTTCGAGCGAGTTGAGGCATTTGCGCTGTTTTTTCGGGATTAAAGGTCTGACTGCTCGACAAATTTGACGGAACCAGAATTACCGGATTTGCTCGACTATAAACGGACAAATACCTGTTTCAGGGCAAATTTTAGCTCGACAAATTTGACAGAGCTAAAAGCACCCAAACGTTCGACAATAGACGGTGGTTAGGACGATTTTGGAGGGGGCGAGTTCTTTATCTAATGGGGGCTGAGGAGGTAAAGCGGAGGATAAAGATGTGGAGGTCTGCATAATGTCGGTTGAATATACCACGCTGTCAGTGCCGCCAAATTAAAACAAAAATACACCAGGAGTGAGATATATAGACATCGAAAAACTGGAGGGTAAACATGAGCATTACTAAGAATCGGATAATTGATTGCCATGACGATATGGTGTTTTTATGGTTAAGCGACAGGCTACCGACGTACACAGACAAGGTAAAAATAATGAAGCCAATCTTGGAAATGCTCATTTGGTCGTGGCATTGGAAAGCGGATGGCAGGATCGGTGCAGTTGTGAGCAAAGCAGGCCAAGAGGCCGGAATTACATCTGACCCATACATATACCAGTTAAGGTGGGCAGCCGAGTATTACGGAGCAAAAGATGATCTCACAAGTATCTCGATGGCATTACGAAATATGCGGGAGGACTTTCAAAGGGATAAAATCAATCTTGACCACTTAGATAACAACTACCGTAACTGTTGCCTATGGAATCTCTCCGCAATGACACGCAGCCAAAACGCAAGGAAACAGAATCTTACAGCGGGAATTTATGAACCGTTTTTCTGGTTCTCCGTAAATATGGGGAATAGTTATCGTATTATGTGCGGTGATGATATAGATAATCCACGTAAGATGTTGTGCATCAAGAATGAGGAGTATCTTGAGATCCTGAAAAGGTTCCGTGAGGCTATCGGGGAGCAGTTCCCTGGAGGCCAAAGAATGGGGTACGAACAAAACGGCAGTCTGACCGACATGGGAGAACGCATAATTCAATATTTGCTGACTGCTCCTGATAAGGATTTCGAGCACCGCCAGTTTCAGTGTATACGGCAATTCTGATGTAAATTCGATGTTCTTCCGTTTGTTGTCGGAGATTTGAGTAAATTGAGCACTCCAAAATCAAACAAATGGCGGTTTCGATGCACTACTCGGAAAAAAGCGTCTATTGTCGAATAATTTGGCACTTTAACACACTAAAATATATGGTTCGGGAGATACTTTAGCAAAGTGAAGCAATGGACGATAGCACAAAGGACTTTCCCATAATAAAGCAAGGTGATTGTCAATGGAAAACTTTGATTGGCGGAAGATGTCAAAACTTACCTTTCCCTCTGGTGCCAATGAAACGGAATATCTGCGGTTCGAGGCAAATGGTACCTGGACGGCTTCTAATAAGGAGCGAGTATGCACTTTGACAAATAGCAATCCGGCTAACGCCGTTGCTGTGCTGAATGCGAAAATGCACCCTGTTAATGACGAAGATCGTGGGCATATGATAGCTTCACTGCATGAATGTATACAGCGGTATCAAGCGTTTTTGGCGGCGTATGGCGCTTTCCCCCAGTGGAAGTCGGATACAAAGGATGCTCGCAAGAGCATTGAGCGTATGGAGAAAGAAATCGAACGTTTGAGTGAAATGGAGTTTCCGAAGTGAACACCGCCCCACCCCGGAGGTCACGAGGGAAGTACGGAAGATATGGTGGTATGTATGATGGAGAAGCAATACGAATATGCAGGCATTTGGATAGAACTTACACGAAGATGTAATTTACAATGCGCTCATTGCTCGTGCGGTGAAGCTCAAAATGTGGATATTTCTACGGAAATCATTGATCAAATTTTTACAGATGTGAAGGATTGTGGCCGCATAGTGTTGACTGGCGGTGAACCGCTCTTGCGGCTGGATATGATAGAGTATCTTATTGATAAGATTGGCGAATACCGATGGAAAACAGATTATCTTGAGTTGACGACAAATGGCTTGATTCAGGATACACGAATTGTCAATCTGCTGTCTCGCTTCTGTGGGTTTAGAAAAGGAAATCGTGCGTATTTGCGTGTGTCCACTGATGAGTTCCATGATATAGTAGCTTCCGCAAAAGCTCTGAGTTTTTATTGGGAGTTATGCCGGGACATACCTAATATCACGGTTATCCCCTCAGATAAACTGTCTGTCATTCTTTTACGAGGCAGAGCAAAAAAACTTATAGAAACTTATCCAGAACTGGCAGAAAGGTATTTTATAAATGCACTCGATTGTAGCCTTAATCATCGCGTGAAAATCGTTAACGATAAGGTGATTTGCGCAATATGTGTCCACGCAAACGGCAATGTTGGATTAGCCGAACAGATTAGTTATGATGAAGCTGATAAGGACGCATTTGGGAATATCCTTAACAAAGGACTGACAGAACTGGTGGACAGCCATAACGAAGGATGCTTAGTTACTTGCAGCGAAATTACAAAGTGCAATCTTGACAAAAAGTGGTCGTGGAAATATATCGAAACGCTATTCAATCGCTATGATGTCATTCCGGATCGAATCAGGAGTAGATACATCAATGGAATTTTTGACGTGGTTTTAGATTTGCGGCAAAAGGCAAGGGAACTCTACCCTGCTGTTCCAGCGCAGGACATTATTGATGTGTTTTCGTTCGACTTTGTTAAAAAGCGTATAGAAACTACAATTACAACTTACCCTGTGCTATCCGCATATAAGATGGAAAAGCGTTTAGAGAGTAGAGTCCGTGAAGAAATCAATGAATTTTCTCAATTATCTGCGTGGAAAGATAAAGAGGGAGTCAGACTTGGATTGATCGGTGTAGCATATCTAACTCAAGAGCTAAAAAAACTGTCCATCTTTGATATGGGATGGGTAAAGCAGCAGTTTCAGAGGCTCAAAGACTTGAATGAGCAATATCAGTTAGGACAACGCTGTTGGAGGAACGATAAAGATTATTATTGCGACGATGACAAAAACTCTCGCAAGGCAGTATAGGCAATAAAACAAGTCTTTTATGTTATGCAAACATCTTCTATTTAGAAAGCAAAAAGAGCGTAGGTGAAAACCCTACGCTCTTATAGCTTTAGATTTCTTCGCCGGTATCATTGCTGATAAACCGTCCTTCAAACGAACAATCCAGCGCCGACGCTATCTCATGCAACTCCTTTTCGCTAAAATTGTCCCGTTTGAATTTTCCGCTGAGATTCTGGGAGGTACATCCAACCCGTGTCGCCAATTCCTTCAAAGTCATATTGCGCTTGATGAGTGCAATTTTGATTTTCTCAGCCATTGACATACCAACGCCTCCCCCGCTTTGATTTTCATTATAAATTGAATGGCTACGAAAATCAACAATAAATTTCAAGAGTAACTAAAAAGTGAATTTTTCTTGACGAAAGTAATTGTATGGGGTATTATGTAACTAATGACTTACCATCCATACCGAGACAAGGAGGAGATAGTATGGCTGGATTAAAACGAACAGACAACAAAGGCCGTATCCTGAAAGACGGCGAATCCCAGAGAAAAGATGGATCGTACCGATACCGCTATACAGATGCAGATGGGATTCGGCGTGATGTGTACAGCAAGCGACTCGTTCCCACTGATCGTCTACCTGCGGGCTGTAAAGATGACCTTAGCCTGAGAGAAAAGGAACGCAAAATCAACCGTGATCTGGAAGACGGGATCAAAGCTGCAGTCGAAAATAAAGCCACCCTCAATGATTTGTTTGAGCTGTATATGGCAAACAAACCCGAACTGAAAGATACCACCCGCAGCAACTATCTTTATATGTACAACAAGTACGTGCGAAATAATATTGGCAAAAAGAAAATCGCCAGTATCAAATACTCAGATGTCAAGGCTTTTTATAATAAGCTCATCAAAGAAAAGGGCTTCAAGCCAAACTCAATGGAGATCATTCACACCATCATCCACCCCGTATTTACCCTGGCTGTCCGAGACAATTATATTCGTATCAATCCCGCTACCGGGGCAATGACCGAAATCAAAAAGAGCCACAACTGGGAAAAGCCTAAACGACACGCCTTGACTATTGCAGAGCAAGCAGCGTTTATTGACTATATGAAAAACCACAAAGTCTATAATCATTGGCTCCCTCTTTTTACGGTTCTCCTCGGTACAGGGTGCCGCATCGGTGAAGCTATTGGCCTGCGCTGGGAAGACTGTGACTTCGACGAAGGAATTATCAGTATCAATCATAACATGGTCTATCGGAAATATGAAGACGACGAAAAAGCACGCTTCCATATCGTGACACCAAAAACGAGTGCCGGCATCCGCATTGTTCCTATGTTGTCAGAGGTCAAAGCTGCTCTTAAAACAGAGTGGCAAACGCAAGAGATAATCGGGTTCAACGAATGTGTCATTGATGGATATACCGGCTTCATCTTCCAGAACCGATACGGAGACCCTCTTTCTCCTCATAGCGTCAACCGAGCCATAGACCGTATTTGCGCCGCCTATATCGAAGACGAAACGGTACGGGCCGATCAGGAAGGGCGCGACCCCGTATTGATCCGGCATTTTTCCGCACACAACCTACGCCATACCTTCTGTACTCGCTTTTGCGAAAACGAAAAGAACATCAAGGTCATCCAAGAAATTATGGGTCACGCTGACATTGAAACCACGATGAACATTTACGCGGAAGCTACCAAGGAGAAAAAGCAAGAGTCGTTCTCCAATCTCGAAGGGAAAATAAAAATCTCTTGATGGAGGGCTTCAAATGGGAAAGTTAATCGACCTCACCGGGCGAACATTTGATATGTTGACCGTTGTAAAAAGGGTAGACGATAGGAGGCCAGGTCGTCCTATGTGGCTATGCCTGTGTGAATGTGGCAATACCGCCGTTATCTCTTCAACCAATTTGTTGAAGAAAAACGGAACAAAATCATGTGGATGTCTTCGGCACCAGCAATCACCTACCCTCATTGATCTGAAAGGCAGGACATTCGGAAAACTGACAGTGATACAGAAAGACCCAGAAGCAGAACCTGGCAAAGCGAAGTGGCTTTGCAAATGCGAGTGCGGGAATATCGTATCTGTGCTTTCTGACAGCCTCCGCAACGGCAAAACCAAATCTTGCGGTTGCTCCCAGTTCCAAATCAAGCACGACCTTACAGGCCAGACCTTTGGTTTTCTCAAAGTGATTGAGCCGGTAAAGAACACAAGAATCAGAAGCAATGAAACCAGATGGAAATGCCTCTGTCAGAATTGCGGACGCACAGTTGAAGTTAGCAGCTATTGGCTCAGGCACAGCGATCCTTATGGGCACTGTAAATGCACCAGATTTAATAAGCCACTCTAAGGCCATTTACAGCCTCTCTAAGCGCTCTTAATCTCAGGGGTAAACTTACCCTTGAAAAACCCAATCGTCGCTCCTGCGCCATCCAGTGCTCCCGTGGGCAAAAAAATAGGGTACAGAAATCTATCGAAGAAATCTGTACCCTGTTTTTATTTAGAGATATCTCCCGCTCGCCTTATTTCAGCCTCTCAGTCAACATGATTATGTCATGCTTGAGCTGGGGCATTTTCGGCAAATGGGGTAAAACCGGGGTAAAACATAAAGCCCCGTTCAAACATTCAAACTTTTTGTCTGAAGATTACCTGTTTTTTCAGCAAATCAGCGCATTTCAGAACATTTTTTAGGAATCACTCTCCAAGGGGTTTCATTGTGGGGAACAAAATGACCTCCCGGATGGAGTCGCTGTTGGTGAGCAGCATGACACAGCGGTCGATGCCGATGCCCAGACCGCCCGTGGGAGGCATACCGTACTCCAGGGCGGTGAGGAAGTCCTCGTCCATCATGCCGGCTTCGTCATCTCCCTTATCCCGCAGCTCCACCTGCTTCTGGAAGCGGCCCCGCTGGTCGATGGGGTCGTTGAGCTCGGAGAAGGCGTTGCCCATCTCACTGTGGCAGATGAACAGCTCGAACCGCTCGGTGAGCCGGGGGTCCTTGGGGGACCGCTTGGCCAGTGGGGACACATCCACCGGATGCATGGTGATGAAGGTGGGCTGGATCAGCTTCTCCTCCACCTTCTGATCGAAGCAGGCATACAGGGCGTTGCCCCAGGTCTTTTCGGCGGCATCCGCCAGTTCCACGCCCACGACCTTAGCCGCGGCCACGGCCTCGGCGTCATCGGTGATGGCGCCGAAGTCCACGCCCACATACTCCTTGACGGCGTCCACCATGGTCAGCCGGCGCCAGCCGGGAGTCAGGTCGATCTGCTCGCCCATCCACTCCACCTGATAGCTGCCGTTGATCTCCTTGGCAGCGCCTGCCAGAATACCCTCGGCAATGTCCATCATGGTGTGGAAGTCGGCGTAAGCCTGATACATCTCCACGGTGGTGAATTCGGGGTTGTGCTTGGGGTCCATGCCCTCGTTGCGGAAGATGCGGCCAACCTCATACACGCGGTCCATGCCGC
>ERZ827088.2529-NODE-2529-length-18897-cov-4.167339_pt1 | contig 18897 bp, 16 predicted proteins | sample MGYA00519922_ERZ827088 | MGnify/ENA primary metagenome ERZ827088 (study PRJEB31778, sample SAMEA3449254) | human gut metagenome | biome: human gut; feature: human-associated habitat; material: faeces | place: United Kingdom | collected 2010/2012 ...
AGACCAGCCACAATGACGCGGGGACAAACTCATTTCCCGGAGAATAAACCAGAGAACGGCTCTCCTTCTTATCCTTTTGGGCAAGAATGAATTCAATCAGTTCCGGATGCGTTTTCAGAGAGATCGGCGTTACCGTGTCCGGGTAGGAGTTCAGCATGAGAAAACGCCCCGGCTCCTTTTCACGGAATTTGCAGCGGACATATTGATCCGCCAGCGGATTTTCCTTTACGAAATCCATTGCATTTTTTTTCTCCTGTCCCCGGTAAAGACGGGTGTTTTTCAGAAGATTTTCAAGCTGGACAAACAGCAGATTCGCCTGTTCATCAATCAGTTTCGCCTCATAAATAATCGCCGTCTTTGCCGTATCTTTCATGATTCGCGAAGAATATGCAGACTCCTGAAGCCGGAATCTCGTAAGAAACTGATTCATGGCAATGAAAGCGATACAGAGAGCCGCAGCCGCAGCCAGCACCGCCGTCATCCCGATGAAAAGAAGAAGTTTTGAGTGAATCTTCATCATGATGCCGCCTCGCTTCCGATGATCCGTTCCGGCCGGCTCATTGCGCTCTCATGGCTGGCGCCGCTGGAAAATAGAAGAAATGCGACAATCAGAATCACCACCAGCAGAAAAATGGAAACCGTGATGATTACCAGGGGGTGATACAGAAAACGCTGAAATGCGCCGGGCTGTACCGGCGGTTCCGCCTCGGATGCCGCGGCACCGGCAGGGGCTGCCTGAACCGGAGCGGGAGCGCCGTTTTTCAAGACTCCGGGGGAAACGGGCGGAACTGATTTCCGGACGCTGCTGGCGTAGCGCCTCATGCTGGAGGAATTCGGCATGGTGCGCTTCATGTAGACCTCCAGCGTTGTAATGATCTCACGGTAGGAAGGGCGCATGTCCGGCGCGCGGTTCATCATTTTCATGATCAGCGAGGAAAGTTCCGGCGCCAGATCGGGGCGGAGCTGATTCGGCGCGACGGGATTGTGTCTGGTCCGCATCCAGATCAGTTCCTCAATATTCGGATTGGAAAACGGAGTGATTCCGGTTACAAGATGGTAAAATGTCGCGCCCAGACTGTAAATATCTCCCGGATAAGTTTCGGTTCCTGTGGATATCCGTTCCGGGCTTACGTAGTTCGGGCTGACCCATGCGGTTACGGGTTTCTGCGTGCCGACGGCTTCCGCTTTCACAACCTGTGCGAGCCCGAAATCCCCGATTTTGACATTGTCGTCGGTATCCAGCATGATATTCGCGGGCTTCACGTCGTGATGTATGACGCCATGTTTGCCGGCGTTTTCCAGCCCTTCGGCAATATCGTGAATCCATTTGACGGCATCATTCACCGGGACGGTCAGATTTTCGCAGGCTTTCTGCTTCTGTTCCAGAGAACCGCCGTTCATGAACTGCATGACAATATAGGTCTTGCCGTCGCATATCCCGCAGGTATAGATGGGAACGACAGCGTAATGGTTGATCGTGGCGGCGGTTCGTGCCTCGTTCAGGAAAAGGTCGGAAAGCTCGCTGGCGGGAAGCACTTCCTCTTTCAAAATCTTGATTGCGACTTCACGGTCGAGCGCGGCACCATTGTCCATCGCATCCACCAGGCGGTCGAACACCTTCGAAGGCAGATACTTGAACATCTTCTCACGATTGAACACATACTTTCCGAAATACTCGCTCGGACGTTCGGCCGGTGCGGGCACATCCTTCGGCTTTGCCTGGAAAGCCTTTTCTACGACTCTGAATCTCAGTGTTGACATAATTCGTTGCTATTTTAAGAGTTTATGATGTATAATAATGTAGTTGCATTAATGGTTGTAGGCCGATTCGCCGTGCTCGTAGATGTCGAGTCCTTCTTCTTCCACCCGCTTGTCCACGCGTATGCCTACCAGTTTGTCTGTCACCTTAAACAGGATGAATGTCATCACTGCGCTGAACGCGATGGAGACGAGCGTGGCCGCCGTCTGCACCCAGAGCTGATGCCAGTCACCATACAAAGCACCTTCCACACCTCCTTCACCGGAAATGGCCTGCGTGGCAAACACACCGGTGAGGATAGAACCGATGATGCCTCCGATGCCGTGCACTCCAAAGGCGTCGAGCGTGTCGTCATACCCGAATTTCGGCTTGACTACACCGACCATGTAGAAGCACACCAGCGAAGTGATGAGGCCGATAAAGAATGCCCCCAAGAGATCCACCGTGCCAGCCGCAGGAGTGATGGCCACCAGTCCGGCCACAGCTCCGGTGCACGCACCCACGGTGGTCGGCTTGTGATTGCACGTCCAGTCGAGCACCATCCAGGTGAGAGCTGCCACACACGTGGCCAGATGGGTGACGAGGAAGGCATTGGCAGCAATGCCGTCGGCTGCCAATCCGCTACCGGCATTGAAGCCAAACCAGCCCAACCAGAGGAAAGCCGTGCCCATAAACACGAAAGCCACATTGTGCGGCATCATGGGTTGCCCCGGACGGTAGTCCGTACGACGGCCGACGAGCAAGGCCATCATCAGCGCGGATATGCCGGCGTTGATGTGCACGACGGTGCCTCCGGCAAAGTCAATGGCACCCATCTGCTGCAAGAAACCTCCGCCCCAGACCCAGTGTGCCATAGGCATGTAGACCAGGATGCTCCAAAGTATGGTGAACAGGAGGAAACCGGAGAACTTCACACGCTCGGCAAACGAACCCAGAATCAAAGCCGGCGTGATGATGGCAAACATGCACTGGAAGAGCACGAACAGCAGTTCGGGTATGCCTCCGGTGGTGAGTGTCTGAGGAGTAATGCCCGCGAGGAACACTTTGTCAAATCCGCCAATGACAGCTCCCAGCGGATTTCCACTGTCCATCAGCCCCGTGCCGAAGACGAAGCTGTAGCCGAAGGCGACCCAAAGCACGCTCACCGCACCCACGATGAGCAAGCTTTGCATGACAATGCTGAGTATGTTTTTCTGACGCACCAGGCCGCCATAGAAGAGGGCGATGCCCGGAATAGTCATCAACAGGACGAGGATGGTGGCAACAATAATCCATGCAGTGTTGCCGCTGTCGAGTAAATATGTTGTATCCATAGATGTTCAGTTATTTGGTGTTAGCTTTTGTTTTCTTTTCCCGAGTCTCTTGATCCACGTTGTAGAGCGACGTGTCTCCACGCACACCCGTCCGGATGCTGATGGCGTCCTCCACGGGAATGATGAAGATACGCCCGTCGCCGATGTCACCCGTACGGGCAGCTTGCATCACGGCTTGGACCGTCTTCTCCACATTTTTCTCTCTGACAACGATGGACAGCAGTATGCGCTCGATGGAGCTGGTGTCATACATCATCCCTCGATAGATGCGTTCTTCTCTCATCTTTCCCACCCCTCTTACATCATAATAAGAGAACCACTCGATGTCGGCGGCCAGCAACGCTTCCTTCACCTTCTCAAAGCGGCTGCGGCGGATAATGGCTTCAATCTTTTTCATACAAACAGTACACTATTTTGAAGTTTATACTAAATGTTATCCCGTTCATCTTTCTACCTCAGTTATCTTATAAACTAACTCCGAACACGAAATAGGCGCCTCCCGTGGCAGGATTCCATACTCCCTTAGCAAACACGGGCAGCGAGAAACGGCTTGTGATGGGAAGTTCCTTGCTGACGCCGATAGCCACATCGGTCACTTCAAATCCGCTTGCTCCATCGTTGTAGAAGCTCGTGACCCAAGGCGTAGCACCTACTTCAGCCGTCCAGTCCAGCCCGCCCAAGCGGAAAGGGGCCGAGACATTCAAATAGGACGAATAGGCACGGTCACCGTCCTCATTCACTCCGTCGGCACCGGCGAAATTAGTGTACCAGTTGACGGCCACCGGACCGAAGTCGTATCCCACCTGCGCTTCAAACACATGGGCCGTATGGCCTGCTCCGTAACGGAAATAACCCGGTCCGGTGTTAAACCAGTAATCCGTGACCGACAAGCTGAATCCGCCAGTGGAATACCCCAGCGTAAGGTCCAATTCCTTGGTGTCCTCCTTGTCGATGCCCACCGAGCCCCAGACTGCGAGCGACCATCCTTTGTAGCCGACAGACAAGCCGGGCTGGATACTCACATTACCCAAGTCTTGCCCGCGCCAGACATACCCACTCACCAGGTCGGCCCCCACAGAAGCCTCCACACGGTCTTGTGCCATCGCCCCTAAGGGCAGCAACGTCGCTACCATAGCCAGCAACGCAGCTTTCATTTTCTTTTTCTCTTCCATAAATAAATAAATAATCAATATAGTTTATAAAACCATTCATTCTCAATGCTATTCAAGTCATCCATACTCGCCTGCTTTTCCTGCCCAATCCGGTCAGTCCTCTTGAGGCAAGTGAGTCCTTGACTTTTCATAACAAAGCTTCAGATTCCATCTTATCATCCCAATTTTCCGACAAGGGCGGATAAGACTCCCGGCCGGAGGATGTCATGTAGCCGGCCGGGGCTTGTCCGTTTTTCCCTCTCCATTAATTGTCAGCTTGATGGAATAGCAAACACTTTTCCTATCCTTTTGCTTTATTACGGAGGCAAAGTTATAGCATTATGAAAGACAATAAAAGAATATACTAGACAAAAGAAGCAAGAAAAGGCTATACAGTTTCACTTTATTACTCACGTAAGCCTACATATAACAGAATGAAAGCATAAGAAAAAGGATGCTTTCAATCCGTCACAATTCAAACTACCGGAAAAATTATTTTGAGAAACAACGGACTATTCGCCGAGCAAATAGCCCAACAGAAGAAGCAGGTCATAGCAGCCATTACGACGCAAGGCGGCACGCAATAACTCGACAGTCTGCGCCTTGCGCTTCGTGACGGTGCTCTCCGACACCTGAAGGATGGCAGCCACTTCGGCATTTTTCAATCCCTGTTCATAACTCAATTCGAAGAGGCGGCGATGCTCTGCGGGGAGTTCACGGATGGCGTTATAAAGCTGATTGAGCACTTCCTCGCGGATAAAATCGTTCACCAAGTCTGTGCCTGCTTCGTCCTGTTCGGCGAGATAAGTTTCCTGCGCATGACTTTTACGCAGGATGGACACGGCACGGTTGCGGATACAGGTGTAGAGGTAAGCCTTGAAAAAGAAAGCTGACTCGAATGAAGCTCGCTGCTGGTAGGCCTGAAGGATGGCTTCCTGCACACAGTCTTCTGCCAGGAAGGCATACTCCGTGCCTAAGATGTGCGTGGCATAAGAGAGCAGGCCCGGATACATATTATTATATAATGTATCCAGCTTCCCGTGTCGTAAATCGATTAAGATTTGGCTGTCTGTATCCATAAGAGCTATGCTTTACGCGGCTAATTTACAATTTTCATAAAAAAAGAGCTCTTTTTGGTTACTAGTTTTTGAGAGCTTTGCGTTATCTATAATAGAAGACTCTAAAAATGTACGATCACATGAGAACGATGATTTGGAAAACAATGATGCTGGCAGGCGGACTATGCGCCCTCCCGCTTGCGGCACATGCGCAACTGCTGCGCGGCGTGGTGAAGGGCGCACCCGTGGAAAGCCTCACTGTGGCCTACTCCCCTACGGGCAATGTCATGGCGACGGAGTACAAGGACATCCCTGTGACGGACGGGACTTTTGTCTACGACACAACACTCGGCACACCCTATGCCGACATCACCGTACAAGTGGGCGAAGCCATCTTCGGCGCACATCTGGAACCCGGAAAGACCGTGGAGGTCGCCGTGACCGTCGCTCCGGACGGCACACTCGCATGTTCCTATGCGGGCGACAACGCTGCGACAAACCGTTTTTACGACCGCTTCGTCCACGCCTTCGACATGATGCGCTACTTCTCGCCCGACCCCTCACAGGGAAAGACGTTTGAAGAGTATTGCGCCTTGTTGCAGAGCGAGACCGACTCTGTGCGTGCCCTGCTCCCCTCCGTGCCTGACAAAGCGTTGCGCCGCTATTATGCCCGCATGACCGAGGCATCCAACTTGTGGCAACGCCTCCGCCTGCTGATGGACCGCGCCGAGGCCAATGACGCCAAGGTCAACGACGACCCGCTCTATCGCGCCCTGCTCGACTCCATCGACGTGAACGACGAAGTGTCCATGCGCGCCAACCTGTCACAAACATGGCTCGTGGCACAAATCCAAACGCCCCTGAGCATGGGCGACCCCGCACCCTACTGCTACGACTACATGGGCTCATAGACCGCCATGTGACCAATCCCACCGTGCGCCGCGAAATGGCACGCAACGTAGGCTACATGTATTTCAATTACAGCGACGGCACAGGCGACTATGAGAAGTTCTGGGCCGACTACACCCGGTTTGTCGGAGGCGACCGCACGGTGCTGGCCGCTTATGAACCCAAAATCGAATCCTGGCGCAAGACCAAGAAAGGCTCACGCGCCTTCGACACGACGATGACAGCCCCGGACGGCACACAACACCGCCTGTCGGACTTCTTCGGCAAGTTCACCTACATCGACGTATGGGCCACGTGGTGCGCACCCTGCTGTGCCGAGATCCCCCATCTGGAAAAGCTCGTCGAGCGGTTTAAAGACAACGACCGTGTACAGTTCATCAGCCTCTCCATCGACACCAACAAGCAAGCATGGCACAAGAAGCTCGACACCGACCGTCCCGCCTGGCCGCAATTCATCCTTTCCAAAGAGGAAGCTGCCGCCTTCATGAAGGCATGGGGCATCAGCGGCATACCACGCTTCATCATGCTCGACAAGGAAGGCAACATCTTCTCCGCCGATGCATCCCGCCCGTCAGAAGAGAGCACAGCCACGACCATCGAAGAACAAACACGCCCTTGACATGAACCTGACAGACCATCCAGAAGACCTGCGCAACCTCATCAGCCTCATCACCAAAAAAGTCTTGGGGCAGACGACACCGGAGGACGACGCCGCACTCGATGCCTGGCTGCGAGAAGATCCGCGCAACGAAACACTCCTTCGCGAATTGCTCGACAAGCAGGCACTCGGACGCGCCTTCCGCCGGCGCGACGCCGTGGACATCAGCCGCCCGCTCTCCGACATGGAAGCCCGCATACGCCGCCTGCGGCCCATACCCGTCTACCGGCGCACGTGGTTCCGGACAGGAGTCGCCGCCTTGGTGACCGGACTGGTGTGCGGGCTTGCTTTGTGGTTCCGCCCGGGCACGGAAAGTCCGCTCGTGGCCGGACTGACAGAGACTCCGACCGACAGCCTGATACGGCACGGCGACACACGCGCCCTGCTCACCCTGCCGGGCGGCGAACAAGTGGCACTGGGAGCAGACGAGGAGGAAAACCGCGCTGCCATCCGTGCCCACAAGCCGAAGGCTGCCCCCGCAGTACTGGCCATGAACGACCTGACCATCCCCCGCGGCGGCGAATTCAAAATCGAGTTGGAAGACGGGACGCAAGTGTGGCTCAACGCCGAGTCCACGCTCCACTATCCCGACACCTTCGCCACGGACGAACGCCGCGTGCGCATCGAAGGCGAAGCCTACTTCAAGGTGGCCCGCGACGAGCGGAAACCTTTCTATGTGGAGACAAGCGGACAGCTCATCCGCGTCTACGGCACGGAGTTCAACGTCTTTGCCTATCCTGACGAAGAGGCCGTGCGGACGACACTCGTCGAAGGCAGCATCTCCCTGCGCCCGGCAGACGGCACCGAAGCCGAACTTATCCTCACTCCGGGCCATCAGGCCGTGTTCGACAAAGATAGCGAAGTGACCTCCGTCCGCCCCGTCGACACGGAAGCCGTGACAGGCTGGCGGCGCGGCGTGTTTGTGTTTGACGAACAAAACCTCGAACAAATCATGCGCACGCTCAGCCGTTGGTATGACTTCGAGTTCCGTTTCGAGGACGACCGCCTGCGCTCGCTGGAATTCATGGGCAGCATGCCGCGCTACGGCGCCTTCAGCGAAGTGCTCGACATCCTGTCGCGAAGCTGCGGGCTGACCTTCCGCCTTGAAGGACACACGCTCCACATCGGACCGGCCGATGCCACCTCCTGACCCCGGCCGGACAGGTCCTTAAGGCCGCGGTCGGACGCCTTCCTTTCCGTGCTTGCCCGCCCTCTATTCCGTGGTCGGGCGGAAAGGAGGCCGTGGTCGGGCGGCCTTAACACCCCTCCCAACAGCAAAAAGAAACCATTACATGTATCATTTTTATATTCACAAGTTATGAAACAGAGGAGAAAAGGATTAACCTTAATTCTAATGATGCTCTTGCTTACCCTCATGCCTGCCACGGCACTGGCGCAAAGCATCACCGTGACCTACCAGAACGAACCGATCACGCAAGTCATCAATGACCTGCGCCAAAAGACCGGTTACGAGTTTGTCTACCTGAAAGAAGTCGTCGCCGACGTCCCGCCCATCACCTGCTCGGCGGAAGGCACGGCGGACGACGTGTTTGAACTCATCTTCGGCGACATCGCGGGACTGGACTACGAAGTGGTGAAGAAATCCGTCATCCTGCGCAAGAGTACACGCCGTCCCTTTCTGAAACGTACGATCACCGGCACGGTGCTCGACGAAAACGAACAGCCGCTTCCCGGCGTGAACATCATGCAGCGCGGGACGAAGACGGGCTGCATCTCCGACATCGACGGACAGTTTTCCATCCTCATCAACGGCCGCGACCCCGTGCTGACATTCTCCTACATCGGCATGGAAAGCCAGGGACTGCGCATCCATGAGCGGACGAAGAACTTCGTCGTCATCCGCATGACGCCGGCTGAAAACCTGATGGAAGAGGTGCTCGTGACGGGCTACCAGAACCTGAAACGCGAAGCTGCCACGGGTTCTTACCAGACCATCACGGCCGAGGACATGGATGCCCGCTACACGGGCAACATCGTGGGCAACCTCGAAGGCAAAGTGCCCGGACTCGTGACTTACAACAACGGCTCAAACGGCGAGGGCGAACAGCTGATTACCATCCGCGGCACAGGCTCTTTCCAGGCACGGACCAACCCGCTCGTAGTGGTCGACGGACTTCCCATCGAGGGCAGCATCGAGTCGGTCAACCCGTATGACATCGAAAACATCACCGTGCTGAAAGACGCTTCGGCAGCCTCCATCTACGGCGCACGGGCTTCAAACGGCGTCATCGTCATCACCACCAAGCGGGCGCAGAGCGAGAAGCTCACCGTGGACTTCAGCACCGACATCACCATCAGCGAGAAGCAACGCTACGGCAACTACCACTGGGCCGATGCCTCGCAAATGCTCCAGCTCGAACGCTATAACTTCGACAACGTGGTGGCCAGCGAAGGCGGATACTCTACCCTGACCGGTGCTTACAAAACCAGGCCCCACTCGCTGAGCACAGCCAGCTATCTTTTCATGCAGCACCACTTAGGACAGATAAGCGACACCGACTACAACAACACGCTCGATGCCTGGAGCCGGAACGACTACCGCCGCGAGTGGCGCGACGCCATGCTACGCACGCAGGTGACACACCAATACAACGTCGCCCTGCGCAACAAGGGCAAGGTGGTCAACTCCAGCATCGTCATCAACTACAAGGGCGACAACAACGGCATTGTCAACGAAAAGAACAACGCGCTCATGATGAGCTACCGCGGCGACCTATCGCCCGCCAAGTGGCTCGACCTCTCCTTCGGCGTGAACATCGTGCAGGAGCGTGCCCGCAACCAAGCCGACCTCTTCGGCTACAAGAGCATCAACTCCTTCCAGCCCTACCAGAGCATGTACAACGCCGATGGCTCACGGGCCGCGATGGAGGCTGCCGTGTGGCTGGACGAACCGTCACTTTCCAACGAGTCGCTCGGACTGAAGTCGGAAGCCTTCAACCTGCTCGACGAACTGGACATGAACTATCAGAACACCCGCCGCACGACGACGCGCTCCTTCGTGCATGCCGACTTCAAGATTCTCCCCGAACTGGATGTCCTCACGCAATTCCAGTACGAAGACATCAACTACGACAGCGACACGCAATACAAAGGCGAGTCTTACGACATGCGCCACCTCTACAACCTCTTCACCAGCGGCGGCACGCACTACATCCCTGAAGGCGCATGCTCCAGACGCAGAACGAACGTGGCGCCTACTACACCTTCCGCGCACAGGCCAACTACAACAAGACCTTCCGCGACAAGCACGACGTGGAGGCCCTGCTCGGCTTCGAATACCGCGACACGCACACCCGTTCCAAGGCATCCACACTCTACGGCTACGACAAACAGACGCAAACCAACACGACCCATCTGGTGAACTTCGACGCATTGCAGTATCTGACCACGACCGATCTCGGGGAGAACTATTCACCTTCAGGCAGCGCACCGACGGAAGACAACTACCGCACGACCGACGTGCTCCACCGCTACTACTCCATCTACTTCACGGGCAACTACACGTATGACCGCCGCTACTCGGCCTCGTTCTCCTACCGTGTGGACAACACCGACCTCTTCGGAGCTGATGCCAAATTCCGCCGCCGTCCGCTGTGGTCAATAGGCGGGAGCTGGAACATGCACAACGAAAAGTTCATGCAGTCAGCCTCCTCCTGGCTCGACGTGCTGAAACTCCGCTTCAGCTACGGCCTCACGGGCAACATCGACCAGTCCGTGTCGTCGTTCCTCACTGCGGCCATCTCGGTAAATAACCTCTCCGGAGACAAAATGGCCACACTCAACACACCGCCCAACGACGATCTGCGCTGGGAGAAGACCGCATCCTGGAACGTCGGCCTCGACTTCTCGCTCTTCCGCAACCGCCTGAGCGGCTCCATCGACTGGTATCACAAGCTCAGCTCCGACCTGCTCACTGTCACCGACCTCGACCCGACCACCGGCTGGACGTCTCTCACCATCAACAACGGCGAAGCCGTGAACACCGGCGTGGAGTTCCAGCTCAACGGAGAAATCCTGCGTCCCGTGAATGACGGACTGGGCATCAACGCTTCGCTCAGCTTCTCCTACAACAAGAATGAGGTGAAGAAAATCGAGCACCTGCCTGCATCGGGCTTCGAAGCGCTCCGTTCGCTCCATGAGGGTTATCCCATCAACTCCATCTTCTCCTACCGCTACGCAGGCATGGTGACCGAAGGCGGGGTGCAAGCTTACGGTTGGTACGACTCGAAAGGCAATGTCAATTCGACAGACATCAGCACAAACGTATTCACTCCCGACGACGTAGTGTACTGCGGCGGGCGCGACCCGAAATACGTAGGCAGCTTCACGCCCGAAATCACCAACAAAGGCTTTACGCTCTCGGCCATGCTGGCTTACTATGGCGGACACTACATGCGTGCCCGTGCCGAAGACTGGTCACATGAAGGCACATTTAGGGGATACTCTGAAAGCGAATTGGGCGGCATCCCGTCTTCTTACCTGAACTATTGGACCACGGCCGACAACGGCAAGCTCGTGCCCAACGGTTATCCGGCACAAAGCATCATTGGAAACTATGAATACATGGATGCCAATGTCGTGCGGGCCGACTATCTGAAGGTGCGCAACATCGTGCTGGGATACAACTTCCCGCGCCGCTGGTGCGAGAAAGTGCATGCCAACAGCATCCGCCTGCGCGTGCAAATGAACAACGTAGCCACCTGGAAACGCAACAATCTGGGCGTAGACCCCGAAGCCAACGACCCCTACTCGGGTGCGACCCTCGACAAGACACCCCGCAGCTATACGATGAGCTTAAATGTGAACTTTTAAATGACTGACATGATGATGAAAAAGATAGTATTAGGCGCACTGCTGGCACTCTCCGCAGCAGCCTGCGATGACCGACTGGATTTCACGCCCAAAGGGCAAACCACGCTCAACACACTCGCCGACCTCGAACTCCTGCTCAACCAGAACTGGGGACTGGACACGCCCATTTCCTCGCTCTGTGTCGTGTGTAACGAGGCTTACGGTTACGCGGCCAACGTGATAAACACCTATGAACAGAAGAACACCGTCGAATACGCCATGCTCTTCTATGACGAGAATGTCGACCGCGCCGCGCTGACGACGACAGATGCCAACTATGCCGGAGCGTATCGCTACATCAACTACATGAACGTACTCCTCGACAAGATAGACGACGTGGAAGGCTCGGAAGCTGAAAAAGCACCCATCGCGGCCGAAGCACACATCATGCGTGCCTACATGCACTGGCTGCTGGTCAACATGTATGCCCGCCAATACGATGCCGCCACAGCTGCCGAAGACGGAGGCATCCCCTACATGACAGACATAGATGTCACTGCACAGAAAACGAAACTGACCGTGCAGCAGGTGTATGACAACATCCTGGTCGACTGCGCCGATGAGTACATCAATGCACTGCCGGACCAGCATGACAACGTGACCCGTGGCGACAAGGCTTGGGGCAACGCCGTGCGGGCTAAGGTGCTCATGCAGATGAAGCGTTATGATGAAGCCTTGCCCTACGCACTGACAGCCATCAGCTACAATGATAACCTGCAAGACCGCTCGGACATCCCTTCGACCTATAAATGGAACTTGGAACAGCGCGATGCCAGCAACTACATTTTCATGGGCGGTATGGCGTCACCTTTCTGCGAAATACTCTCCATAGAAAGCGCAGCCTGTTTCGAGCCGGGCGATTACGTGAAGGATTATGCCTACATGTCCGACACACCGGAAGCGGGCAGCGAAGCCTGGAACTCGTTATATGGCAAGCTTATGGGCGGCGTTCCTGGAGCATTGATGTATTTCGACACGTCGGCCAATGTCAACAATTACGGCATCACGGCTGACCGGATGCACTACACCGCTGCCGAATGCTACATCCGCACGGGCCAGATAGACGAAGGACTGGACTTGGTCAACCAAGTGCGCCAACTCCGCATCCACCCGGACAACTACCAACCTTTCACCGCCACGACCGAAGCCGAAGCGATGGCGCAACTCCAGCGGGCAAAGTGGATAGAGTGCATTGCCACCTATGAGAACTTCTTCGACTGCAAACGCTGGAACACCGAGGAAAATTACCGCCGCACCATCACACGCGACATCCCCGGACTGGGCACGTTCACCCTCGAACCCGACTCGCCCCTATGGACATTCCCCTTCCCGGCCAACGCCGTGCGCTACAACAGTTCGCTTACTCAAAACTATTAATCTTTCAGGCACAGAGACCAAAGCCCTAAGGCCAACCTCTTAACTTCTGTCATCTGCCTATGTGTATCAATGGTACTACGGCTTTGCGTTTCTGTGCCTTTATACCACTAACACTTTTAATATTCATAACGTATGAACAAACTTCTTTACGCTTTGGGCACGCTTACCCTTTGCGCAGCCTGTAACCAGCCCCCGAAGCCTTTCGTGCTGGAAGGCACGCTGAAAAACTGTCGTTCGGACTATGCCTTGCTGATAAACGCGGTCATCGGCCTGCGTGACACCATCCGCGTCGCGCCCGACGGGACATTCGCCTACGCCCGTGTGCTGGACGAGCCGGGAGCTGCCTTTATGGCTTTCTCCGACCAGGAAGCCGGAGGCATGGTGCTCGCCGTGAATGGCACGGCCAACCGCTTGGAAGCCGACCTCAACGACCCGTCGTCGTGGAAAGTGTCGGGCGACCTGCAAGACGCCTATCCGCTTTACCAGTCCATATCCCAAAGCCTGACGACCGGAATCGCCTCGACTGCCCCGACCTTTGCCGCCTACCGGGACAATTTGCAACACTTGAATGATTCGCTAACGGATGTCTCCGGGCAGGTGGGCGTGGACGGATTCCGGCAGTTAGTAGACAATGCGGTGAAAAGCAGCACAGCCTTCGCCCTTATCGGCTACAACGAGCGGTTGGCCGAAACCGGCAAAGCTCCCGACAGCGACCCGGACTACAACGCCTACATGGGAACCATCGACCTGAACCAAGCCGACGACTTCGCCTACCTCTACCTGCATTGGCTAAACGACTGCAAAGCGGGGCCGGACAGCCTGTCATACCTGTATATGCTTCAGACGGTGAAGGAAAAAGCCACCGACCCCGTAGCCCGCGAGACACTCGCCAAGCGGCTCATGGCCGAGTATGACCAAAGCGGCGACCCGCAGCTCGAAGCCGTGTGCGCACTGGCCATCGAGATGCTCCCCGACGAGAAAGACAAGGAGTGGGTGCGCCAAAAGCAAGTTGCCATGCAGGGAGTACTCCCCGGCAGTCCGGCCATCGACTGCGAGTGGACAGACCCGCAAGGAAACACGTCGCGCCTCTCCGACCTCTTCGGGACGGTGATTTACATGGACGTGTGGGCGACGTGGTGCGGCCCGTGCTGTGCCGAGATTCCCTACATCGAGAAGCTCGTTGAGCGCTTCAAGAACGACGGACGCATCCGGTTCGTCAGCGTGTCGGTGGACAGTAACAAGGAAGCTTGGCTGAAAAAGCTCGAAACAGACAAACCGGCTTGGAAACAATTTCTCCGCGAGGATTTCTGCACACTCTATGGCATCAGCGGCATCCCCCGCTTCATCCTCATCGGCCGCGATGGCAAAATCATCGACCCGAATGCACCCCGTCCTTCATCCGACGGCATCATCAGCTACCTCGAAGAACACATGAAATAGAGCCGCATCCGGACGTCGATTTCTCGACGCAGAATTTATGACCAAAGAGGGTGTATCCGCAGACGAATCCACAGTCCGCGACGATACACCCTCTTTTCATATCCCTATCCGACAAGCGGAAAGCAACATCCGTAATTCATGTATAGGAATCTGTAATCTGTGTTAAAGTCTTATACATCCAATAGATTACCTTTGTCTACGAATAACACTAAAACCCACTACTATGAACAAGACAGGTCTATTTCTCTCCATCCTCGTAGCCATCATGGCCATCTGCAGTGTCTACGCCTATGCCTGCCGCCCGTCGGCCCGACAAACCACCGAAGCCACGCCCGTCGCCACTCCATCCGCAGCAGCCCCGATAAAGGGCAAAGTTCTCGTCGTCTATTTCTCTTCGCCCGAGACCGACGGCGTGGATGCCTCCTCCGGTGCCAGCCGCCTTGTAGCCGACGGCAAGCTCTACGGCAACACGGAATACGTGGCTACACTCATCAGCCGCAAGACCGGAGGCGACCTCTTCCAGATCAAGACAGCCACCCCCTATCCCGGCACACACAAGGCCTTGATTGACGCCGCCAAGAAAGAGCAAGAAACCAAAGCCCGCCCGAAACTGACGACACACATCAAGAACCTTGACGACTACACGACCATCTTCATCGGCTTCCCCAACTGGTGGTATGACATGCCGATGCCCCTCTACGCGTTCTTCGACGAATATGACTTCACGGGCAAGACGCTCATCCCTTTCTGCACTCACGGAGGCAGCCGTTTTTCACAGACAGAAAAGACCATCGCCACGCTCGAGAAAGGGGAAACGATGGTGAAGGGGCTTTCCATCTCACGCAACAGCGTGGACCGCTCCGAAGAGACCATCAACAAATGGCTGCAACGCCTTGGATTTAACAACTAACCGCCGACGGCACACGACACGAAGTTTGCACACACCATGGACAAAAAAGACATCACACGCCGCGACTTCTTCAAGCTGATGGGCGCGACAGGACTCGCAGCCACCGGACTGGCTGCCTGCTCCGGACAAGACGACTCACACACGAATGCAACTCCCGTGCCCACCGGCACGATGACCCGCCGCACACTGACGGGCGACAGCGTGTCGCTCCTGGGCTACGGCTGCATGCGCTGGCCGATGCTGCCGGCTCCCGACGGCAAAGGAGAAATGGTCGACCAAGACGCCGTAAACAAGTTGGTGGACTACGCTTTGGCACACGGCGTGAACTACTTCGACACCGCTCCGCCCTACTGTCAGGGCCAGTCGGAAGAAGCCACCGGCATCGCCCTCAGCCGCCATCCGCGCGACACATACTACATCGCCACAAAGATGTCCAACCACCGCCTCTACGGCGCAGGCCTGCGCGGCAAGGAACTCTACGATGCTTCCGTGAAGATGTACCAAGACTCGTTCAAACATCTGCGAACAGACTATTTCGACTACTACCTCTTCCACATCCTCGGCTCCGGCGCGGGCATGGAGGAGATGCGCAGCCGGCTCTACGACAGCGGCGTGGCCGACTACATCCTGAAAGAGCGTGAGGCCGGACGCATCCGTAAACTGGGCTTCTCGTTTCACGGCGACGTGCGTGTGTTCGACTACATGCTCCAAGAGTCGGGCATTCAATGGGACTTCGTACAAATACAACTCAACTACCTCGACTGGCGTCACGCCTCCGGCCGCAACGTCAACGCCGAATACTTGTACGGCGAACTGACGAAGCGGGGCATCCCCGCCGTCATCATGGAGCCGCTCCTGGGCGGACGCCTGTCGAAGGTACATGACCATGTAGTCGCCAAGTTCAAACAACGCGAGCCTGAAAACAGCGTAGCCTCCTGGGCTTTCCGCTTCGCAGGCAGTTTCCCGAACGTGCTCACCGTGCTCAGCGGCATGACCTACATGGAACACCTGCAAGACAATCTGCGCACCTACTCACCCCTCCACCCTCTGTCAGACGAAGAGTTTGCCTTCCTCCAAGAGACAGCCGAACTGATGATGCAATACCAGACCATCCCATGCAACGACTGCAAATATTGCATGCCCTGCCCCTACGGGCTGGACATCCCGGCCGTACTCTTACATTATAATAAGTGCATCAATGAAGGAAACATGCCCCGAAACGTCCAAGACGAGAACTACCGCAAAGCCCGACGCGCCTTTCTCGTGGGCTACGACCGCAGCGTACCTCGCCTACGCCAGGCCAGCCACTGCATTGGCTGCGCACAGTGTAACCCGCATTGTCCGCAGGGGATAGACATCCCGAAAGAGATGCAACGCATCGACCACTTCGTGGAAATGCTAAAGCAACAGAAAGCGTAGCTGGAGACGCGCAAAAATATGGAACACCAATTACAAGACCACATTTTAAAAGCTGTCCGGCGGAGAGTTTATAGGCCCTCTGCCGGACACATTATCATGGGTATATACACTCTTTATCGAAGAGCCTTATACCCTTTTCATTGCATATATATAACTTACTCACAACATATTACAGAACTATTTTACATCGGCACAAGGACCTCGCCGGGATGCGGGCAGGGTCGACAGGTGTTTGCATCGGTATCGGAAGACGATCTATGACTTTTCAGCAAAAGACATAAACATGCATTCTCTTCAAGAACAAGACCTCACCCAAGAAAACGTGCATACTACCTCCCCAAGCGGTTTTCACCATCATCCGCATGAAGCAAGTTCATGGAAAACTTATAGTGAAAATTGTGCATGCCCTGCCGCAAATAGAATTGATGGGTACGCATCCGAAGCTGATTGCAACAAACCTCAATTTGCAGACAACCGCATTCACGAGCTTGTGCACAGGCCGCCCTGAACAATCTCGTCCCCAATCCTCCGCAACGACACGACGAAGAGACAGCCAATTCCATAATTTCACAGATACGCGCCGCATGATGAAGCTGAAACTCCATCCGCAGGTTGATGCAACCGACAACCCGATGCTCCGACTCATATACCAAGCAATAATAATTCTCATCGGCACACTGACTCTGATAGATAGATTCAAAATCTGAGAATGGAAGTTCCTTCTCCTCCATCTCGCATATCAAAGAATACACGGCTGCACAATCGTGCACTGTGGCCAATCTTATATAATCCGGTGTCATAATGGTATAATAACAAAAAAAGAGGACATCTTTTACAGATTATCCTCTTTTTTACTTATATAGTGAATTCTATATTATTCAGCCTTAGGAGCTTCCTCAGCCGGAGTTTCGGCAGCAGCTTCAGCAGCAGGAGCTTCAGTGTTGGCAGCCGGAGTTTCAGTAGCAGCTGCTGCACCCTTCTTGCTTGAACGACGAGTGCGGGTAGCTTTCTTCGCAACTTTGTCCTTAGCCATGTTTTCATCGTAGTCAACGAGTTCGATGAAGCACATTTCAGCGTTATCACCGAGACGGTTGCCCAACTTGATGATGCGGGTATATCCACCCGGACGGTCAGCAACCTTGACAGAGATTTCCTTGAACAACTCTGTTACAGCATACTTGTCTTGCAGGTAACTAAATACGACACGACGTGAATTCGTTGTATCGTTCTTAGATTTTGTGATTAAAGGCTCAACGTACTTCTTCAGCGCTTTAGCCTTTGCCAAGGTCGTAGTGATTCTTTTGTGCTTGATCAGGGAAATGGCCATGTTTGACAACATTGCTTTTCTATGAGAAGCAGTACGACCCAAATGGTTGAATTTCTTATTGTGTCTCATTGTTTATTCTTTATCTAATTTATATTTAGAAATGTCAGTTCCAAACGACAGATTCAGACTTTCGAGCAAATCATCAAGCTCCGTAAGCGATTTCTTACCAAAGTTTCTGAACTTCAAGAGGTCGGTCTTATTAAATTGTACCAAGTCGCCCAATGTTTCTACGTCAGCAGCTTTCAAACAGTTCAAAGCGCGGACAGAAAGATCCATATCAACCAATTTGGTCTTCAACAATTGACGCATGTGCAATACTTCCTCGTCAAACTCTTCATTGCCGTCTGCATCGGAGTTTTCCAATGTAATCTTCTCGTCAGAGAAGAGCATGAAGTGATAGATAAGGATTTTCGCAGCCTCTTTCAGTGCATCCTTCGGGTGTATGGAACCATCCGTCGTAATCTCAAGTATCAATTTATCGTAGTCAGTCTTCTGTTCTACACGGAAGGGCTCGATTGTATATTTGACATTACGAATCGGAGTATAAATAGAATCGATAGGAATCACATTAACATCGGTGCAAAATTCGCGATTCTCGTCAGCGGGAACGTATCCACGACCTTTGTTAATGGTCAAATCGATTTGCATTGTTGCTTTTGAATCTAAATGGCAAATAACTAATTCAGGATTTAACACTTCAAATC
>ERZ827088.2532-NODE-2532-length-18873-cov-4.075725_pt1 | contig 18873 bp, 19 predicted proteins | sample MGYA00519922_ERZ827088 | MGnify/ENA primary metagenome ERZ827088 (study PRJEB31778, sample SAMEA3449254) | human gut metagenome | biome: human gut; feature: human-associated habitat; material: faeces | place: United Kingdom | collected 2010/2012 ...
GGTAGTCGATGACCTCCTCGGCCACGTCGCAGATGGAGCCCATGGCGATGATGACCCGGTCAGCGTCAGGGGCGCCGTAGTAGTTGAACAGCTGGTAGTTGGTGCCCAGCTTGGCGTTGACCTTGCCCATATACTCCTCCACGATGGCGGGGAGGGCGTCATAGTAGGTGTTGCAGGCCTCGCGGTGCTGGAAGAAGATGTCGCCGTTCTCGTGGGAACCGCGCATGGTGGGCCGCTCGGGGTTCAGGGCGCGCTTGCGGAACGCCTCCACGGCGTCCATGTCCACCATCTCGGCCAGGTCCTTGTAGTCCCAGATGGCCACCTTCTGGATCTCGTGGGAGGTGCGGAAGCCGTCGAAGAAGTTGATGAAGGGGACGCGGCCCTTGATGGCAGCCAGGTGGGCCACGGCGCCCAGGTCCATGACCTCCTGCACATTGGATTCGGCCAGCATGGCAAAGCCGGTCTGGCGGCAGGCCATCACGTCAGAGTGGTCGCCGAAGATGTTCAGGCTCTGGGCGGCCACGGTACGGGCAGACACGTGGAAGACACCAGGCAGCAGCTCGCCGGCGATCTTGTACATGTTGGGGATCATCAGCAGCAGGCCCTGGGATGCGGTGTAGGTGGTGGTCAGAGCGCCCGCCGCCAGAGAGCCGTGGACAGTGCCGGCGGCACCGGCCTCAGACTGCATTTCGATGACCTTGACGGTGGTGCCGAAGATGTTTTTCTGGCCCTGGGCCGCCCACTGGTCCACATAGTCGGCCATGGGGCTGGACGGCGTGATGGGGTAGATACCGGCTACCTCGGTAAACGCGTAGCTGACATAGGCCGCCGCGTTGTTGCCGTCCATGGTCTTGAATTTTCTAGCCATAGAGAATCCCTGCTTTCTTCCAATTTTCTGGGCCCGGCCATCCCGCCCCGGTCCCTGTTCTCCTGTGGGATGTATGTCTCCTCCCGCCGGCCCGGCGGGCCGCCTGCCTCGGGTCGGGATGGCGGTCAGCTCCCCGCGGTCAGGCGTCCGGGCACAGCGATCCCGCCCCTCCCTGTTTTGGAGCGGGCGGTCTCTTCTCAGACAAAGCTAGTTTATCATCTTTTCCCCCATTTGTAAATCGGGCTGGAGCGATTTCCCCCGATTTCCGGAAGAAAAATACTGGCATCCGTTGCAAAGGATGGTGCCGAAGGAGTAAAATGTACCAAACGGGGACAATTTGTGTTCCATACTCCCGCCAAGGAGGATGTGCCTATGGTATTCCAAGTGCGCTCTCTGGGGCTCCAGGGGGTCTCAGGCTATGAGGTGAGCGCCGAGTGCGACCTGTCCAGCGGCCTGCCCGCCTTCACCCTGGTGGGCCTGCCCGATGCGGCGGTGAACGAGGCCCGGGAGCGGGTGCGCTCCGCCATCAAGAACTGCGGCTTTCAGTTCCCGGTCAGCCGCATCACTGTCAATCTGGCCCCCGCCCATGTGAAGAAGTCAGGCACGCTGTACGACCTGCCCATCCTGGTAGGCATCCTGGCCGCCGGCGGGCAGCTGAAGGTGCGGGACCCGGACTGCGCCTTTGTGGGGGAGCTGTCCCTGTCCGGGGAACTGCGCCCCGCGGCGGGCATCCTTCCCATGGCATTGGCCGCCGGGCGGGCTGGCATCCGCTCTCTCTTCGTTCCGGAGGCCAATGCCGCCGAGGCCACCCTGGCCGGCGGTCCCGCCGTTTACCCTGTCCGGGACGTGGCCCAGCTGGCCCGGCATCTCACTGGGGAGGAGCCCATCCCCCCGGCCCGCCCCTGGGTACCCGGCCCCGGCCCAGAGCCCGCCCCCGACTTCTCCGAGGTGAAGGGGCAGGAGAACGGGAAGCGGGCCCTGGAGATCGCCGCGGCCGGCGGCCACAACCTGCTCATGTGTGGTCCTCCCGGGTCTGGCAAATCCATGCTGGCCCGCCGCCTGCCCTCCATCCTCCCCGATATGAGCCGCTCTGAAGCCCTGGAGGCCACCGAGATCCACTCGGTGATGGGCCTCACCGACCCGGACCACCCCCTCATCAGCCGCCGCCCCTTCCGTTCCCCCCACCACACCATCTCCCCCATGGGGCTGGCAGGGGGCGGCACCAATCCCAGGCCGGGTGAGATCTCCCTGGCCCACCACGGGGTCCTCTTTCTGGACGAGCTGCCCGAGTTCTCCAAGGAGGTGCTGGAGGTGCTCCGCCAGCCCCTGGAGGACGGGGAGGTGCAGATATCCCGGGCGGCGGGCTCGGTGGCCTATCCCAGCCGGTTCATGCTGGTGTGCGCCATGAACCCCTGCAAGTGCGGCTGGTACGGCCACCCCAGCGGCCGCTGCCGCTGCACGGAGCAGGAGGTGCGGCGCTATCTCTCCCGCCTGTCCGGCCCCCTTCTGGACCGCATCGACCTGTTTGTGGAGGTGGCCGCCCTGGAGTTCGGTGAGCTGGCCCGCCGCGCCCCGTCGGAGCCCTCCTCCGTCATCAAGGGCAGGGTGGACCGGGCCCGGGACATCCAGCGTGGGCGCTATGGGGACGCCTCCTGCAACGCCCGGATGGGCCAGCAGGAGCTGGACCGGTTCTGCGCCCTGGACTCGGAGTGCCAGCGGCTGATGCAGGGGGCCTTTGACCGGATGGGGCTCACCGCCCGCAGCTATGACCGCATCCTGCGGGTGGCCCGGACCATCGCTGACCTGGACAGCAGCACCTCCATCCAGCTCCCCCACCTGGCCGAGGCCCTCCAATATCGTCCGCCGGAGTACCTGCGGCGGTAGAATGCGCCCTGCATAGGGCACGCGCCGGAGGGACATCCCCGGACAGATCCGAGACTTTCTCCGCTCCCGCTGGACATCCCCGGCGCTTTCCGATATAATGCCTGTGAAGCGAATCGATGGAAAGGATCTTACACATAATGAACGAAATCATTCTGCTCAAGCTGGGTGAGATGGTCCTCAAGGGGCTCAACCGCCGCAGCTTCGAGGACAAGCTCCAGGCCAACCTCCACCGCCGTCTCCGTCCCTTCGGCCAGTTCCGGGTGTACACCCGGCAGTCGGCCACCTACGTGGAGCCCATAGGCGAGGGCTGCGATGTGGAGGGGGCCTATGAGGCCCTGAAGCACGTGTTCGGCATCGTGGGTCTGTCCCTGGCCCGCCCCTGCGGGAAGGACAAGGACGCCATCCTGGCCTGCGCCAAGGAATTTCTGGACGACCAGCTCCGCGCCGCCCGCACCTTTAAGGTGGAGACCAAGCGGGCAGACAAGACCTTCCCCATGACCTCCATCCAGCTCAGCCAGTATGTGGGCGGGGAGCTCCATGAGGCCTATGACAACCTGGAGGTGGACGTCCACCATCCCGAACTCACCGTCTACGTGGAAGTGAGGGACTACGCCGCTTACGTCCACACCCAGCCCCAGCCCGGCGCCGGCGGCCTGCCTGTGGGCATCAACGGCCGGGCCGTCTCTCTGCTCTCCGGGGGCATCGACTCCCCTGTGGCCAGTTGGATGATCGCAAAGCGGGGGGTGGCCCTGGACATGGTCCACTTCTTCTCCTATCCCTACACCTCTCTCGAGGCCAAGGAGAAAGTGCTGGAGCTGGCCCGCCTGCTCACCCCCTGGACCGGGCGGCTCACCGTCCACGTGGTGCCCTTCACCGCCATCCAGGAGGAGCTGCGCCGCTCCTGCCCGGAGGAGCTGTTCACCGTCATCATGCGCCGCTTCATGATGCGCATCGCCCAGGAGGTGGCCCGGCGGTGCGGGGCTAAGGCCCTGGTCACCGGTGAGTGCCTGGGCCAGGTGGCCAGCCAGACCATGGACGCCATGCTGGTCACCGGCGCGGTGGTCGATCTGCCCATCCTGCGCCCTGTGGTGGGGATGGACAAGGAGGAGATCGTCCAGATCGCCCGGAAGATCGGCACCTTCGAGACCTCCATCCTCCCCTATGAGGACTGCTGCACCGTCTTCACGCCCCGTCATCCTCGTCTGCGGCCCCTGCCCGGCGAGGTGGAGTTCGCCGAGGAGAAGCTGGACATCCAGGCGCTGATCCAAGCCGCGGTGGACAGCATCGAGCGGGTCCAGGTCTGAGGGACAGGAGGCGCGATATGGCACAGATCAACGTGATCCTCTGGGACGTGGACGGGACGCTGCTGGACTTCTCGGCAGCGGAGCGGCGGGCTCTGGAGGATTGCTTCCGCTCCTTTCAGATGGGCCCCTGCACGCCGGAGCTGCTGGCACGCTACTCCCAGATCAACCGGACCTACTGGCGGCGGCTGGAGCGGGGGGAGCTGACCAAGCCCCAGGTCCTGCTGGGCCGCTTTGAGGAGTTTTTCGCCCAGGAGGGGCTGAACTGCCGGGACATCCCCGCTTTCAACCAGGAGTACCAGCTGCGCCTGGGGGACACTGTGGTGTTCCGGGATGACGCCGGTTCTCTGGTGGCCCGGCTGAAGGGCCGGGTACGGCAGTACGCAGTGACCAACGGCACCCGGGTCGCCCAGGAGCGGAAGCTGTCCCGCTCCGGCCTGGACCGGATGCTGGACGGGGTCTTCATCTCTGAGATCGTGGGGACCGAGAAGCCGGGGGCCGCCTTTTTTGACGCGGTATTCTCCCAGATCGGCCCCTGCTGCCGGGACGAGGTGATGATCGTGGGCGACTCCCTCACCAGCGACATGCAGGGGGGACGCAGCGCCGGCATCCTGTGCTGCTGGTACAACCCTCTGGGGGAGCCCCGCCCGGCAGACCCCCGCATCGACTATGACATCCGGGACCTGCGCCAGGTAGAGCAGATCCTGGACCGGGCCGGGGCGGCGGAAGCCCCCGCCCCCTGACTGGAGCGCCGCCAATCTCATTTTCCTGGAGGTCTTTTTCATGTCTCATACTGTAGAGATCCTGTCCGTGGGCACTGAGCTGCTGCTGGGCAACATCGTCAACCTGGACGCCCAGATCCTCTCCCAGGGGCTCAGCGCCCTGGGCCTGAACGTCTACTGGCACACCGTGGTGGGGGACAACCCCCAGCGGGCCCGGGAGGCGGTGGCTGCCGCTAAGGGGCGGGCTGATATCATCATCACCACCGGGGGGCTGGGCCCCACCTGTGATGACCTGACGAAAAACGTGTTGGCCGAGGCGTTTGGAAAGAAGCTGGTGTTCCACGAGCCCTCTGCCCAGCGCATCCGGAATTATTTTGCCCGCACCGGGCGGCCCATGACGGAGAACAATCTTCAGCAGGCCATGCTCCCCGAGGGCTGCACCGTCCTGGTCAACGACTGGGGCACCGCCCCAGGCTGCGCCTTCCAGGCGGAGGGCTGCCACGTCATCATGCTCCCCGGCCCCCCCAGCGAGTGCCGTCCCATGTTCCAGCACCGGGTGGTCCCCTACCTTCAGGCCCTGTCTGAGGGAGTCATCGCCTCCCACACCCTGAAGCTGTTCGGCATCGGGGAGTCCCAGATGGAGGCCCAGCTCCGGGACGAGATGAACGCCATGTCCAACCCCACTCTGGCCCCTTACGCCAAGGAGGGGGAGTGTGAGCTGCGGGTCACCGCCAAGGCACCCACCATGGAGCAGGCCCAGGCCCTGCTTCTGCCCAAGGTGGAGGAGCTGAAGGCCCGCTTCGGCACCCGGGTGTACGGGGTGGATGTCTCCTCTCTGGAGGAGGTGGTGGAGGACCTGCTTCGGGAGAAGGGCCTCACCCTGGGCTGCGCCGAGAGCATCACCGGCGGCCTGATGGCCAAGCGCCTCACTGACATCCCCGGCTCCTCCCAGGTGTTCCGGGGCGGGGTGGTCTCCTACACCAATGAGGTGAAGGCGGGCGTACTGGGGGTGCCCCAGCACCTGCTGGACCAGTTCGGCGCAGTCTCCCCGGAGGTGGCCCGGGCTATGGCCGATGGAGCCCGGAGGCTGCTGGGCTGCGACATCGCCCTGTCCGCCACCGGCGTGGCCGGCCCTGGAAAGGACGAATGGGACCACGAGGTAGGCACCGCTTTCGTGGCCATCTCCACCGCCGAGGGCGCCCATGTCCGCGCCCTGAACCTGGGCAGCCGCCCAGTCCGTGCCCGTCTGCGTACTCAGACCGCCCACCACGCCTTTGATCTGGCCCGGCGTTATCTCAGCGGCCTGCCCTTCGAGGACTGATCCCGCCCCCCGATCAAACACCGCGCCCCGGAAGAGAACGTCTTCCGGGGCGCGGTCTGCTTTTTCGCTGGATTTTTCGCCGGACAACTGGGGCAGGTGCTCCATCAGCCCCCTGAAATCCCGGATCTCCTCCACGCCGTCCGGGACCGTGCGCTGCATCACCTCATAGAAGACAGGCCCGTCCTCACAGGCCACCGTGCCGCAGAGGTCTAAAAACTGTTTTGATCATCGTCTCACCTTCCGTAATACAGCTCCGGTTCCCGGCGGGGGGACAGCAGCCGCCCCTCCAGCCCCTCCACCATCTTGGGAAAAGCCGGACCGGCCACCGCCCGCGCCCCCGCCGGACAGCTTTTCACACAGGCCAGACAGGAGATGCAGCGGCCCGTGTCAGTGCTCCGGGGGGATTCCGGAGGGATGGCTCCCGCCGGGCACCGGGACACACACGCCATGCATCGGGTGCAGCTCTCGTCCCCCGCGGGGTGCACCTCCACCCGCCTGGCCGGCCGGTAGGGCCGGTCCCCCGGCACCGTGAGCCGGCAGGTCCTCCAGTCCGGCCGCTCCAGCAGCGCCCGGACCCCCGCGGCAAATTCCCGCACCTTTTCCAGGTCCGCCCCATCCGGCCGTCCGGCCCCGATGCGGCCGGAGAAGGTGTGAGGGGCGATCCAGGCCCCCGCCGCGATCCCGTGGAATCCATGGGCCTGACAGATGTCCTGCTCCTCCAGCAGGGCGTCCTCAAAAGCTCTGTTGCCGTAGCTCACATTAAAGACCGCCGGGGTCCCGTCCCCCCGCAGGCGTTCAAAGATCCCGCCCTCCAGCTGGGGCAGCCGCCCCGCATAGACCGGCGCCCCCAGGATCACCAGATCCTCCGGGCCAAAGACATGGTCCCGCGCCCGCTCCTCCCGCGCCGTCAGATCGATCTCCTCCGCCTCGCAGGAGAGCAACCCGGCCAGCGCCGTAACATAAGCTCTCGTCCCCCCTGTTGGGCTGAAATACACCCCATATACCTTTCCCTGCAGCATAGGTCTGCCCGCCTTTCTCTCCAAAATTTGTTTTCCTGCTGACACTGTACCTCTCTTTGTCTGGCCTGTCAACCTCCGGCACAGGGAGGCGGCGGCCGCTCTCTTCTAAGAGAGCGGCCGCCGCTGTCTGCCCTGTCCGGATGATTTAGTTTTATGCGGGGCCTGCCGCCGTCCTCTAGGCCTCCCCGCCGGACGGCTGAGAGAAGCTGGTCATCCCCGATACAGTCCCGCTTTCTCCAGCCGGGAGCGGATCATGGGGCCCAGCGCCATGGCGATCAGCATTTTGACCAGGTCGCCGGGGATGAAGGGGAACACGCACAGCCCCAGGGCAGCCCCCACGGAGGAACCGGCCTGGAAGCAGTACCAGGCGGTGCCGAAGGCATAGCACACTGCAGTGCCCGCGATCATGCCGGCCAGCTGGATGCCCCGGTTCCGGAAGCGGTCAATGACCGCGCCGGCGATCAGTGCCATGGGGATGAAGCCCACGATATAGCCCCCGGTGGGGCCCAGCAGCCTGCCCATGCCGCCGGTGAAGCCGGAGAACACCGGCACGCCCACCATGCCGATCAGCACATAGACCAGATAGCTCACTGTCCCCCGCTTCCACCCCAGCAGATAGAGAGACAGGTAGATGGCCAGATTTGTGAAGGAGATGGGCACCGGTCCGATGGGGATGGACATGGGCGCCAGGACACAGGTCACCGCCGCCATCACCGCGGTCATGGACAGGCCGTAGATCTTGCTCTTTTTCTGGACCGCCCCGGCGGTCATGGGTTCGTGGCTCATAGTTCTGATTTCCTTTCCTTGTCGTTTGGGGCGTTTCTCCTGCCCCGCTGTCGCTCATACCTGGTAGCCCAGTCCCAGCAGCATGGCCCGGTCCCCCGCCATGCTGGTCCCGGTGGTGGTGAGCATGTCCCCGGTGATGGCCGCGTTGGCCCCAGAGCGGAACAGCTCCGCTCCGCCGTCCGGGAACTGCCCCCGGCCCGCCGCCATCCTGATCCATGCGGTGGGGTTGATGTACCGGAAAAAAGCCACGGTGCGCAGCACGTCCTCGTTGGAAATGGGCTCCATCCCCTCATAGGGCGTGCCCGGGATGGGCCGCAGGAGGTTCAGCGGGATGGAGCTGATCTCCAGCTCTGCCAGGCTGACCGCCAGGTCCAGGCGGTCCTCCCAGCTCTCTCCCATGCCCAGTATGCCGCCGGAGCACACCTCCAGCCCCGCCGCCCGGGCCCGTTGGATGTTGGTCACCTTGTCCTCATAGGTGTGTGTGGTGCACATCTGTGGGAAGTATCGCCGGGAGGTCTCCAGATTGGCGTGGCAGCGCTCCACCCCCGCCTCCTTCATGCGCCGGAACTCCTCCTCGGTCTGGAGGCCGTGGGAGGCGCACAGCTTCAGCCCGCTCTCCCGATGCAGCCGGGCGTAGGCCTCCAGGGCCTGCTCCAGCTCCATCCCCTTCAGGCTGCGCCCGGCGGTGACGATAGAGAAGCGGTGGACGCCCCCCGCCTCGTTCCGTCTGCACTCCGCCACGATCTTCTCCAGGGGGAGGAAGGGATACTCCTCCACCTGGGTGCCGTAGTGGCAGGACTGGGCGCAGAACTTGCAGTCCTCGCTGCACCGGCCGCTCCGGCCGTTGATGATGGTGCACAGGTCCGCCCGGTCCCCGCACAGGGCCTGCCGGATCTGGTCCGCTCCCGCCCGCAGCTCCTCCAGGTCCGCCGTCAGGAAGACGGCCAGGTCGTCCCGGCGGTTCAGCCTTCTGCCCGAGATGATCTCCACTGCCAGCTTTTTCACGCCTATCCCCTCTCTCAATTGTAAACCGTTTTTCTGCAATAGTTTACCACTGCCTCCCCGGATTGTCAACTTTATTTTTTCTCGGTTTACTATTGTGAAACAGCAGAGGGGACTGCCGGGATATCGGCGGCCCCCTCTGTCTGTGGAAAAAGCCTCGCAGAGCTTGCGCCCGCAGGTGCGGATCAAGTTCTGATCTGTTTTCCCCGGCGACATGTGCGCCGAGCAAAACACTTGCAGACTGCATCTTTCTTCCAAAAGCGGCAAAGCCACTTTTCCGACAGTCTCAGGGGGCCGCCGGTGTCCCGGCGGCCCCGTTTTGACTCTGTCAGCTCCTCCGTCCGGGACGGGGAGGGACTGGGTCTGTGTGGACGGTGCTTCGGCATTGCGGGTCGGCCCGCCTTCTGCGGGGTCCCCCACGCCCTCCCCGGTCTGCGGCTCAAAAGCGGTCCAGCACCGGCTTAAAAAGGATGGGCCGGAAAAGTCCGGCGGCTGTTCAGCCCTCCCGGATGGGACGGCCCCAGCGTTCTCCGTTCTCCTTTTTGCCTTTCGCCATCGGGCCCTCTGGAGCACAGGTCAGGAAGTTTGATACACGGTCCGGGGTTAGTATCTCCCCTCCTTTTCCTCCTATGTGTGTTTAATCAATGGAATATTTGACCAGACTATATCATACCTTTCATTGACAAGGGACAAGACCAGCGGGGCCGAAAGGAGGACAATCTCATGGCGGAAGCGGCCCGCATGTTTTCCCTGCGCCGTCTGGAGCGCGCTGACAATGTGGAGCGGCAGGAGCTCCTGACCTCTCTGGCCCACACCCGGGCCCTGATCCAGCAGGCCTACCGGGGCTTCAACAGTGCGGAGGACGGAGATCTCATTGAATCCTATGTTTTTGAGATCAATGCCCTCCAGTCCCGGTACAACTATCTGCTGCGCCGGGTCAAGGAGCTGGAGGCCCAGCCATGACCGGCTCCCTGGCCGGGGCCTGGGGCGTGGCAGTTATGGTGGCGCTGGCCGCCCTGCTCCTGCTCCACCGCCCGCTGGGCAGGCTGCTCCGGCTGGCGGTGCGCTCCTCTATGGGGCTGGCAGCGCTGGCCCTGCTGAACCAGATCGGACTGGGGCTGGGGGTGAACCTAGTCAACGCCCTGATCCTGGGTGTGCTGGGTGTCCCTGGCCTGGGCCTGCTCCTGATGCTCCAGTGGGTCCTGCGGACCTGAGGGCCCGGTCCCTATGTGAAATAATCCCATGGACCCATCTCATTTCTTCATGCCGCCTCTGCAGCCTTTCATGCAGGGGCGGCATTTTTCCCACTTTTTCCCCGTTCTCTCCCCGGATTTTGCGGCTTTTTTCCCCATATCCTGCATTTGAAAATTATTTTCCAAAAAACGCGGGCTTTTTTATCCCAAAAGGCCTCTTTGGGGACGGACGGGGGCATTGACAGAGAAATTTTCCTTCACTATAATAGGGATACATTGTCATTTTTGTTTCCCTTCCCCTGTGCGGGAGCAGAGCTGGCAAGATCTTAATTTGAAAGGGGCTCTCCCAAAATGAGCGACCAGCGTGTTTACAACTTCTCCGCAGGACCTTCCATGCTTCCCCTGTCCGTCCTTGAGCGTGCCGGGGCCGAGATCACCAACTACCATGGATCAGGAATGTCTGTGATGGAGATGAGTCACCGCTCAAAGGTGTTCATTCAAATCTTTGAGGAGACCCAGGCCAAGCTCCGCCGCCTGATGAAGGTGCCGGACAACTATAAGATCCTGTTTCTCCAGACCGGCGCCACCGGCCAGTTCTCCATGATCCCCCTGAACCTGATCGGCAAGACGGGCAGGGCGGACTACGCCGTCACCGGCAACTTCTCCAACCTGGCCTACAAGGAGGCCCAGAAGTACGGCCAGATCAGCCTGGCCGCCTCCTCCGAGGACCGCAACCACACCTATATCCCCAGCCAGGACCAGCTGAAGCTGGACCCGGAGGCCAGCTACTTCTATTACTGCGCCAACAACACCGTCTACGGTACCGAGTGGCAGTATGTCCCCGAAACCGGCAGCGTCCCCCTGGTGTGCGACATGTCCTCTGACATCCTCTCCCGCCCCGTGGACGTCTCCAAGTTCGGCATCATCTACGCCGGCGCCCAGAAGAACATGGCCCCCGCCGGCCTGACCGTGGTCATCATCCGGGAGGATCTGGCCGGCCACGAGCTGCCCTACACCCCCGTGATGATGAGCTACAAGGCCATGATCGACAAGGACTCCATGTACAACACCCCGCCCTGCTGGTGCATCTACATGCTGGGCCTGACCCTGGACTGGCTGGACGAGCAGGGGGGCATCGAGGGCATGGAGCAGATCAAGCACGGTAAGGCCCAGATGCTCTACGACTGCATCGACAGCTCCAAGCTGTTCACCTGCGCCGCCGAGAAGCCCTTCCGCTCCGATATGAACGTCACTTTCCGCTCCGCCAGTGAGGAGCTGGACGCCAAGTTCGTCAAGGAGGCGGCCGAAGCCGGCTTCGTCAATCTGAAGGGGCACCGCAAAGTGGGCGGCATGCGGGCCTCCATCTACAACGCCGTCCCTGTGGAAGGCGTGGAGAAGCTCTGTGACTTCATCCGGGCCTTCGATAAGGCCAACTGAGGCCCTGTTCCCATTCGATCTTCCGCTTACAGACCAAACAGGGGGTGCTTCCATGGCCGCAAAAGAAAACAACCGCTTCGTCAAGATCTACGCCCAGGGTGCCCTGGTCCAGACCGAGATCTGGGTGGATACTGTCACCGGGGTGCAGTATCTCTTTCACCGGGACGGAAATGCCTCTGGGCTCACCCCGCTGCTGGGGCCGGACGGGAAGCCTGTGATCGCTCCCCAGTGATCCGCCCCTTCCATCAGAAATCAGGATTCGAGGTAATTGCCATATGTACCGCATCAAAACCATGAACAAGATCGCATCCGCCGGCCTGGATCAGCTGGACAAGAGCCGCTTCCAGGTGGGTGAGGATGTGGAGAACGAGGACGGCATCCTGGTGCGCAGCGCCAAGATGCACGACTACGTCTTCCCGGATGCCCTGCGTGCCATCGCCCGGGCGGGCGCCGGCACCAACAACATTCCCATCGACCGCTGCTCCGAGTCCGGCATCGTGGTCTTCAATACCCCCGGTGCCAACGCCAACGCAGTAAAGGAGCTGGTCATCGCCGCCCTGCTCATCGCCTCCCGGGACATCGTCGGGGGCGTGGACTGGGTCCAGGAACAGGCTCATACTCCAAATGTGGATGTAGCCGCCGCCGTGGAGAAAGGCAAATCCGCCTTTGTGGGCCCTGAGCTCTACCGTAAGACCCTGGGTGTCATCGGCCTGGGTGCCATCGGCGCCCTGGTGTGCAACATCGGCCTGGACCTGGGGATGGACGTGTACGGCTACGACCCCTACCTGTCTGTGGACGCCGCCCTGCGGCTGGACCGCCATGTCCATGTGGTCAAGGACGTGAACGAGCTGTACAAGGTGTCTGACTATGTCACCATCCACGTCCCCTACACCAGTTCCACCAAGGACTTCATCAACGGGGACGCCATCGCCAAGATGAAAGGCGGTGTCCGCATTCTGAATCTGGCCCGGGGCGAGCTGGTGTGCGACCAGGACATGATCGCCGCCCTGGAGACCGGCCGGGTGGCCAAGTATGTCACCGATTTCCCCAACGACACCATCGCCACGGTGAAGAACGTCATCGCCATGCCCCATCTGGGCGCCTCCACCCCGGAGAGCGAGGAGAACTGCGCCGTCATGGCCGCCCGTCAGCTCCAGGATTACCTGGTCAACGGCAACATCCGCAACTCGGTGAACCTGCCCAATCTGGAGCAGGAGTGGAGCGGCATCTCCCGCCTCTGCCTCATCCACAAGAACGTGCCCGCCATGCTCACCAACATCATGTCCACCCTGTCCAACGACGGGATCAACGTGGAGAACATGACCAACAAATCCAAAAAGGACTACGCCTACACCATCGTGGACGTGAACACCCGCATCACCGACCAGGTGGCCAACGAGCTGCGCGCCATCCCCGGCGTGATCCGGGTGCGGGTGCTGAACCACTGATCTGCCGCCCCATCCGCTTTCCCTGCCCTCCGGCCCCGGCCGGAGGGCATTTTTTCTGTCAGAAATTTCTGAGCAAGCTGCCGGAAAAAGCGCACATACTGAACAGTGAGCGCGATGGGAAAGGCGGCGGTCATCATGTGGTGCAGGAAAAAATTTTTTAAATACTGGCGGGTCCTTGTGCCTGCACTGCTTCTGGCGGCCCTGTGCCGGCCCGGCCCAGGGCCAGCCGCAGAGGCAGGGGGCGGCGGGTCGGTGACGGTGCCGGAGGAGCCCCCCCTGGTGGCTCTCACCTTTGACGACGGCCCCAGAACCTCCACCACCTCCCGCCTGCTGGACGGTCTGGCTCTCCGGGAGATCCAGGCCACCTTCTTCCTGGTGGGCGACCGCATCCAAGGTCAGGAGACCCTTGTCCGGCGCATGGCGGAAGACGGCCACCAGATCGGCGTTCACTCCTACGATCACAGCTGCATCTCTGACCTCTCTCGGGGGGACTTCGACCTCCAGGTGGGCAGAACCCGGGGCGTCCTCTCCGCCGTGCTGGGCTCCGGTGACTTCTGGCTCCGCCCGCCCTACGGAATCATTGACGATGCGGGGCTCCGGTGGGCCGGCTCCCCCGTTGTCCTGTGGTCCGTAGACCCGGAGGACTGGAAGGACCAGGACACTGGGCGGGTGGTGGGCTCCGTCCTCAGCCATGTGGAGGACGGCAGCATCATCCTGCTCCACGACATCTACGACAGCTCAGTGGACGCCGCTCTCCAGATCGCGGATGTCCTCTCCGGGCAGGGCTACTGCTTTGTCACGGTGGAGCAGCTCCTCCAGGCCAAGGGAATCCAGCCCCAGGACGGGACTGTTTACCGGTGCGCAAAATAAAAATTTAACGCTTTTTTGTGTTAAAGTGTTGATTTGCGCCCCAAACCGTGGTACAGTGCTATCGTTCCCACAGACGCACTTTGGAATCGAGGAGATCGTTTATGAGCAGACAGATCGCGGTCATCGGCCTGGGCCTGATCGGCGGCTCCATCGCTATGGGGCTGAAAGAGTTTGAAGATTTTAAGCGGGTGGGGGTGGATGTGAGCCAGCCCACCCTTCGCTACGCCCTGGAGCAGGGAATTGTGGATCAGGTCTGCGAGGACCCCCGGGAGGCCCTGGCCCAGGCGGATCTGGTGTTCCTCTGCATGCATCCCCGGGGCATCCAGGAGTTCCTCTCTGAGCATCGGGACCACTTCCGCCCCGGCAGCCTGGTCACTGATGTATGCGGCGTGAAGGGCGCCATCGTGGATGCCGCCCGGACCCTGCCCTCCAGTGTATCCTTTCTAGGAGGGCACCCCATGGCAGGCACTGAATTTTCCGGCATTCAGCACGCCCTGCCCAACATGTTCCAGGGGGCCCACTACATCCTCACCCCGGACGAGGGGACCCAGCCGGAGCATCTTGCGCTGATGGAGCGGGTGGCCAGGCACCTGGGCTGTGCCGATGTGGTGCGCACCACCCCGGAGCAGCACGATGCCATCATCGCCTATACCAGCCAGATGATGCACATCATCGCCGTCTCGGTGTGCGACGACCCCAGCCTGTTCGCCTACCAGGGCTTCGAGGGGGACTCCTTCCGGGGCTGCACCCGGGTGGCCGCCCTGGACGTCCCCCTGTGGACCCAGCTCTTCTCCCTGAACGCTCCCGCCCTGACCCAGGCGCTGGAGACGTTGGAGGACAACCTTCGCCTCTACCGCCAGGTCATCCAGTCCGGGGACACCCGTCAGCTGGCGGACAAGCTGGCCTTCTCCGCCGCCCGGAAGCGGAAGATGAACCAGCTGGAGGCAGAACGGGGGGCCACCGGCCGGGGCGCATGACCAGCAGGCAGAGAGCCTGGGGAATCTCTTTCCCCACAAATGACAGCAGAGAGCCCCGGCCGTTAGGCCGGGGCTCTCTGCTTGTGTGTGTTGTAAAGGAGAGGGAGAAATGGGAGAATTCTTTGTGATCTTGGGTACAGTGATATCCTACCGAAGAAATACGTCGAAATCATGACCTGCCTATGAACTTTCTGTAAACAGCACGCGTCTCTCCGGACAGCACAGCGCCCCAGCCTTGAGGCCGGGGCGCTGCACCTGTGTGTGTTGTAAAGAGAGGGAGAAATGGGAGGTATCCTATGAAAACTGGGTACGGTCTTATCTTAACGGAGAAGTACTGCTAAATCATGTCCGCAATGTGAATTTTCTGTAAATAGCCCCATCCTGTACCGGAACAGTCTGACACCCCGGTCCATGGGACCGGGGTGTCAGACCTGTGTGTGTTGTAAAAGGAGAGGGAGAAATGGGAGTTTTCTTCTGGGTACGGTGTTATCATACCCAGAAATTAAGGCGAAATCATGTCATCCCTGTGAACTTTCTGTAAACAGAGAATCCCTGCCCGGCTATATGCCCTGCTCCACCATATGGACCCGGGATTGCTCCCAGTATCGGAGGTATGGCCTGCCGCTATTCCCGTCCAGATCCATCTGGTAGAGCCGGAACAGCACCGGGATGTCCTTGGGCTGCCACTGCTCCTCATAGGAGTATTGATAGACCATTCCCAACTTTTTCATCACCGCTCCGCTGTTGGGGTTGTTCACATCGTGAGTGGCTGTGAGATAAGGCAGCCCGTCCCGCCTCACCTGCTCTACCAGGGCCCGGGCTGCCTCCGCAGCGATGCCCCGATGCCAAACTCATGGCGCAGCCCATAGCCCAGGTCGTGGCTCTCGTCCAGGTCCACCTTGACGTAGCCGATGGGGATGTCGTCCTCCTTGAGGCAGATCGCGTATTGGTATCCCCGCTCTGCCCGGTAGACCGGCTGGTACTGCCTTTCAAAGAGCTGCCTCGCCTCCTCCAGCGACTTCAGGGGGAACCACGGGAGGAAGGTATTGGCCTCCACGTCTCCAAAAATGGCCAGTATGGCCGCTGCGTCCTCCGCTGTGAACCGCCGCAGGCGCAGCCGCTCCGTCTCCAGCTCCGGTGTATTCATTGCGCTCCGCTCCCCTTCTGTTTTCCTGTTGGCTCATTTTGTTCCGGTCAGGTCATTCTACCATATCGGAGGCGGCCCCTGCAAGATGGCCCGCCCACCTCGCCGCCGGGGAATGCGCCCCCCTGCCATTCTGACCCCCTCCTCTTTCCCCTTCCTGCTAAAAACTCCCCGCAAAACGATAGGTTTTTCTCTCCCCTTTGGCTTGATTCTGTCACAGCTTCTGTGTTATGATAAAGGTTAGAGCATCAGGACCGGGCCCATTCCCGTCCCCACACCCTCCCGGAAAGGAGCACGCCTCATGGCCCTCGCCACTGTTGTCCACCCCGCCCTGGCCCCCAGCAGACGCATCCTGGCGGTCAGCGACATCCACGGCAACCGCGCTTTTTTCCGCGGTCTGCTGGAAAAAGCTGCTTTCTCGTCCCGTGATATTCTGGTGCTGGTAGGGGACATCCTAGAGAAAGGGCCGGACAGTCTGGGCCTGCTGCGGGATATCCTGGAGTTGTCCCAGGACCACACCATTCTCCCTGTCTGCGGCAACTGTGATGGGCTGGTCCTCCGTTTCTTTGAAGATGACCTGTGGGACCAAGGCTTTTTCCGGGTCTATCTTCCCGCCCACCCGGAGAGTATCCTGCGCCAGATGGCCAGGGAAGCCGGCTTTGACCGCTGGGACGACCTGCCCCGCCTGCGGGAGTGCCTGCGCCGGACCTTCCCCTGGGTCTGGGACTGGCTGCGTTCCCTGCCCACCATCCTGGAGAGCGAACACCTGGTCTTTGTCCACGGCGGTGTCCCCTCCCTGGACCGCATGGAGGAGCTGGACGCCTGGCACTGCATGAAAAACGACGACTACTGGGGCCAGGGCCACTCCTTTGCCCACACCGGCAAGTATGTGGTGGTGGGCCACTGGCCCGTCACCCTGTATGACCCCCGCATCCCCTCCGCTGCCCCCATCATCGACCGCGCACGGCACATCATCTCCATCGACGGCGGCTGCGTCCTCAAGCTGGACGGTCAGCTCAACGCCCTTATCATCCCGGAGGAATCCTCTCCGGACTTCAGCTGGACCGCCTACGACGGGCTGCCCACGGCCCGGGCCCTGGACCCACAGGCGCCTTCGGAGGATTCCCTGAACATCCGCTGGGGCCGCAACCGGGTCGAGGTGCTGGAGCGGGGACCGGAGTTATCTCTGTGCCGCCATCTGGAGACTGGACGGGTGCTCCCCATCCTCACCAGCTATCTTTATGACAGCCCGGAGGGGCTCCGGTGCGAGGACTCCACTGACTACCTTCTGCCCGTCGTGCCGGGGGACTGCCTTTCCATCGTGGCCCGCACCGGAGAGATGGGCACCCTGGTAAAGAAAAACGGCGTCACCGGCTGGTACCAGGGCCGCCTGAATGACGAGACAAAAAGAGAAACAAAAGGAACTTGATCGTATGCTGGATTTCCGACCCCTGCAGCTGGAGGACCTGCCCCGGCTGCGCCCCTATTTTGCTTACAGCGGCAGCCGCCTGTGTGACACCACACCGGGCACCGTTTTCATCTGGCGGGACATGTACCGCACCGAATACGCTCTGTGGGACAACTCTCTCTATTTTAAGGTGGACTATCCTGGCGTAGGTCCCACCTTTACCCTTCCCTTGGGAGGGGGCAGGCTGGAGCAGTTCCGGCAGATCGCCGAATACTGCCTGCAGAACAAGCTGCCCCTGCGTTTTGTCCCCGTCCCCAAGGACGAGCTTGACCGAATGCTCCACTTTTTCCCTGGAAGCACCGCCCAGGCGGACCGGGACACCTTTGACTATCTCTACCGCAGCGAGGACCTGAAGTTTTTCCGGGGCAAAAAACTCAGCGGTCAGCGCAATCACGTCAACCGCTTCCACAAGACCTACGGGACCTGGACCTTCCGCCCTATCGTGCCTGAGGACCTGCCCATGATCCTCGCCCTTCTGGACCGCTATGTCCAGGAGCACGAGAAGGACTCCGTCTCCTATCTGGAGGACCTGAACAAAACCAAGGAGGTCCTGAACAACCTGGACCTCTACGACATGAAGGGCGGCCTGCTGATGGTGGAGGACCGTCTGGCCGGCTTCTCTCTGGGAGAAGTGCTGGGGGACACCCTGTTCATCCACATCGAGAAGGCGGACCGGGAGATCTTTGGTGCCTATCAGATGCTGGTCAGCCAGTTTGCCCAGGCCTATGCCGGGGAGGGGGTCTCCTTCCTGAACCGCGAGGACGACGTGGGCGACCCGGGACTGCGCACCTCCAAGCTGTCCTACCATCCGGTGGCCCTGCTGGAGAAGTATGTGGTGACTGTGCCCGACCCGGTGCTGGCCCTTCCCGGTGCCCGTCCCTAAAACAATTTTTCAAAAAAACTCCCCGTCCCCTTGACAAATCAAAGTCCTATTGATAAACTATCAGAGCCGCTTTGAATGGGCCACAAAATGGGAGCCAGCCTCCCTGCCCCCGACAGCGAGCCCGTTATGAAGGAGTTGAATCATACATGCACGCTATTATTGAGACCGGCGGCAAGCAGTACAAGGTGACCGAGGGCGATACCCTGTTCATCGAGAAGCTGGAGGCCGAGGCCGGACAGGCCATCACCTTCGATAAGGTCCTGGCCATCCTGGACGGCGACAAGGCTACCTTCGGCGCTCCCGTAGTGGAGGGCGCTTCCGTGGCCGCCACTGTGGTGAAGAACGGCAAGGGCAAGAAGGTCCGGATCTTCAAGTACAATCCCAAGAAGGGCTATCGCAAGCGTCAGGGCCATCGTCAGCCCTACACCAAGGTGCAGATCGGCGCCATCCAGGCCTGATCATGACCACCGTGACCTTTCATACCGAGGGCAGCCGCATCGTGAGCTTTGAAGTGCAGGGCCACAGCGGATACGCCCCGGAGGGGGAGGAT
>ERZ827088.2540-NODE-2540-length-18819-cov-4.397836_pt1 | contig 18819 bp, 22 predicted proteins | sample MGYA00519922_ERZ827088 | MGnify/ENA primary metagenome ERZ827088 (study PRJEB31778, sample SAMEA3449254) | human gut metagenome | biome: human gut; feature: human-associated habitat; material: faeces | place: United Kingdom | collected 2010/2012 ...
GGCCTTAAAAAAAGGTTGGGAGTATGATGAAAATGGTAGTTATATCTATAAATCAAATTTAGGGGATGTTTCTGATGGAGGAGATAACAGGATAATTGAGGGACATATCATAAATGAATATTATTTAAAGGAACCTTATAAAGGAGATGCTACTTACTTTTTTAACAATGGATTGGTTAATCCCACAGGAGGTCCTAAAGATGGGATGATTCGTACAGAGCAAGATATGCAGTGGTTGAAAGCGATGCAAGATCAGGGTTATGTGTTTTATCCTAACCAGAAGATTGGGAAGGCCAATTTATGGTATGGTGACTATATTTATGCAGATATAAATGGAGATGGACTTTATGGAAATGATTATGATAAGAAATTTCAGAAGGTATCATCCGTTCCGAAATATTATTCAGTTCCAGGATCGGCTTGGTCACACTTCTGGAGACGAACCAGATAATAATACCACCCGCCATTGCTCCCAGACATCCTGCAAGGGCATAGAAGCGGTTGGCGATCTTTGCACTCTCCTGAATACTGGAAAGAGGTGTCTGCATAATAAAAGAAATGCCGGTATTCAGTCTTCCGTAGATTTCCAGATATTCCTTGTCCTCCTGTCCGGTTCTCTGGATCACATAGTCATCGCCGTTCTCGATCACCCTCTGGTCATTGAAAGGTATGCTGAGTCCAAATACATAACCGATCAGGCGGTTTTCCAGTCTCTCACCGCCGTTGATGGACACATATTTCATATTGGAATTCACATCCATAACGCATACCGTCATGTTGTAGCTTCTGCACACATCATCCAGTTCTCTGGCAAATTCTTCCGTGTCATAGCTGTCGCTCTCCGCTGCCTGCTTGATGGTTCCGTAAGCATCATGAATAACATCCAGTTTGCTCTGCATATAGACTTTTCCCAGAAATAAATAGTTGATCATCAGGCACAGCAGGATCGTACCGATCATCAGGCCGATAAAGATCCAGGCAAGCTGTCCCCTGATAGAATGTACTTTTCTCTTTTGTTGTTTATTCCGCTGTTTCATCCATCTTGTACCCCATGCCCCATATGGTCTTTATGAGATTGCCTTCCTCGCCCAGTTTGCTGCGCAGTTTTTTCACATGTGTGTCTATGGTACGGGCATCCCCAAAATAATCATAGTTCCACACATTGTTCAGGATCTTTTCTCTGGACAGGGCAATGCCTTTATTTTCCATAAAATAGGTCAGGAGTTCAAATTCCTTGTAACTTAGATCCACATCTTTTCCATCAATGATCACGCGGTGGGCTTCCTTGTCCACGGTAATGCCTCCGCAGGTCAATGCTTCCTCCTGTCCCAGCTGATTTGTTCTTCTCAGGATCGCTTCCACACGGGCCACCAGAATCTTGGGACTGAAGGGCTTGGAAATATACTCGTCCACTCCCAGCTGGAATCCCTGCAGTTCATCCCGCTCATCTCCGCGGGCTGTCAGCATGATGATCGGAACTTTGGAGTTGACACGAATTTCCCGGCATACCTGCCATCCGTCCATCTTCGGCATCATCACATCCAGAATGATCAATGCGATATCTTTTTCTTTATAAAAAATATCCAGTGCCTCCTCACCATCACCGGCTTCCAGTACATCAAAATTGCTCTTCACCAGGAAATCCCGGACCAGCTTGCGCATTCTGCTCTCATCATCCACCACCAGTACTTTCAGTCTGTCCATACACCCTCACCTTCCTATCTTGAGATAGTAACTATTCAGTCCCATTCGCAAAATCGCCTCTTCGAGGCTTTCCTGAATACTTACACTATAGCGTGTAAATATGTCAATTTTGTGAAACTTCGGTCTCTATATGTAATTCTCTTTCCTTTTCCCGTACCGTCTGTTCCCTCTGGGTCAGTTCCTGCTCCCAGGTGGCATATTTGTTCTGCAGATTTCTTTCATAATTCAGGACATTGGGCTGATCGGAATTCAGCGTGATGATAAACATTGCAATAATTGCAATGACCATCACAATATTCATAATAAGAGACAGCCGGAACGTCGTATTTTTATTTTCTTCCGGTGCCGGTTTGATTCTTCTTCTGGCAGGAGACGTTTTTTCCCTGGTGTCCGCAAAGTTCGTCCACAGAGGGATCGGCGGAATCTCTTCTCCCAACAGATCCTGCTCTGCTTTCAGTTCTCCCTGCAATTCCCTGAGGTATTCCAAACCTACCGGAGTGCGGAACACCCTGTCATCCAATGCTTTTTTATAAATAACCAGTACGGACTCCAGATTTGTCCGATCGATCCGCTTATCCAGATAAGCAATCTTCTGTCTCTCCTGCTCTGCCAGTCTGGCATCTTTCTCTGAATAGAATGCAAATCCGGACACTACATGATCCGTCCGGTTTTGCTGTTCCTGTTCTTTCTGTACATCCATTACTGGTTTTCCTCCGCGCTTCCTGCTGCAGCATTCTGCAATAAAATATGTTCTCCCTGTACCAGCGGGTAATGGACAGGACGATCACTGTCCAGATTCTCCCGGTACATATCCACTGCAGTAATCTGATGATTTTCATAGGTCGTATAATAGTAAATTCCTCTGTCTGCATTGCAGCAGGAAGTGTAGATAGTGATCTCATACTCCCCTTTGTCCAGCTGACAGCATCCTCTGGTCTGATCCACGCTCCCCAGAATATGGAAAAACTGGCTGACGCTCTCCGACTCAGACAATCCGGACAGGGAATTCATCTTCGTGAATGCCACCCGTACAAAACGGGATGCAGAAGACAGATCCCCGGGCAGTCCCATGGCTCCCATGCCTCTGCTGTACGGCTTCAGCTTCAGATCTGCGGAAAAACGGTTTGTCGGTGATTCGGAAGACAGGGACATATAATCGTTCAAACGAAACATCTGGATTGGAAACGGGGGATTGTTCGTCAATACTCCCACCGGGTTGTCATAGATCTTCAGTCCCTCCTGCACAGACTCGATCGTAATGGCCTCTTCCTTGTCTGCCAGAATCCAGTGCAGTGGAGAAACCGGATATTTTTCATTAAAGGGCGTATCCACCAGATTGATATGGGATAACAATACTCTGGCTTCCTGCACATTGGCACACTGCCCCAGAATCCAGGGGATGAACTCAAACTGGGCGATGTTGTCCTTACCTGTCTGCACTTTGCTGTATACTGCATTTCCCGGGAAATTCAGTCCCGCCATGCCGAGTCCTTTCTCATTCACTGCATCATAGTACAAAGGATAATCCCCTGCCATATGAGCAATGCCGATCATGGCATAATGCTCCGTCAGGGCATTCTGATGCCGTAGCGGAAAAGGATAATTGCGTGGTGTTACCGTTACCTCTTCCCCATAGTTAAATTCATAATCAAAAGTTCTGCCGAAATAAAAATCCTGTGATCTATAAGTTGCCGCTGTACACATAACATATACTCCTTTGTTCTGATTCAAATAGATATAGAAACTAGTCTTAGTCTATAGCATTTGCAGAATGTTTGCAAGTATACGAAAACTATTGACGCAAATCATATTCTTATCTTTACTAAGCAAATAATAAGGACCTTCGAGGCTGTTATCAATATCTCGAAGGTCCTTTTCTGCTATATCTAATTCACTTGCCGATTAAGGATTACACCGCTTACAGGGCATATATCCCATATTGATGATATCTTCTCTGTTGCCGGTATATATCTCTTTGTTTTTCTCCTTCATCTGATCCACGCTGGAGCAGGACGGATAGTGGAATTTCATGGTGTTGGTATTCAGTACGTAGGTAGTTTCCTGTGATTCCTGTGGCACTGACGGTTCCGGTGTGATCTGCATCGTAGTGTCTGTCTGGGGTTGTTGTGTCGGTGTTTCTATCACAATGGGTGCTGCCGCTTCCTGGGATGCCGCGTTGCTCTCCGCCCAGTTATCTCCGGTGGCATAGTCAATACCGATCCCCGGCTGCACATTGTAGGCAAATACACAGAAGCAGATTCCCTCTCCGGCATCTTCCACGGAATAGGCTTCCATGAGGACGCCGTCTGCCAACAGGTTATCCCCGTCAAAAATAGGAGTGACGCGGTACAGAACATGGTTCCCTGTATTTTTGACATAATCGCAGACTTTCGTCTCAAAAGGGAGCATCCCCTGCACGTTGAGATATCTGGTTCCGGTGATCAGGTTCTGCGGATTGGCGTTTTCCGCCGCCAGCATGTAGGCGATCAGGTGGCAGCGATTGTATAGGTATTTTCCGTCCACGTTATCGTATTTCACCAGATGCCATCCGGTAGGCTTCACGGCTCCGATCTCCCCTCTCGGTTCTGTCGGCATCAGATCCTGTCCCACGTTGGCATATGCCACGCCACAGCGCCCCAGGCTGTCCAGCTCGCTGTATGTCTCGAAGGACTGTGTGGTCAGATCTACCTCTGTGAAATAAGGTTTGTTGCCATTGACCTCTGTATAAGGCGTGCCGGAGTATGCCGGAATCTCCCGGAGGGAAAATGCTGACGTGCCCTCTCCTGTCGGAACGTCTGTTGCAGATGTAACCTGCTGCGATTCTTGTGTATCCGAAGCGTTTTCCTGTGACTGTCCGGATTCGGGTTCCGATGCTGCAGTCTCCGATGCCTCCAGCAATTCGTAGGGGATCGTCGCCGGCTGCTCTATCGTATAGGTATTATCCTGCGGCGTGACGGTGCTTTCCGCACAGCCGGTAAATGTCAATAGCAGTGCCAGCCATAGTGACAATTGTGTTATCAAACGTTTCTGAGGTCTGTTATGTTTCATTTTCATAGCTTGTCAATTACTCCCTTGTAAAACTCTTTAGAAATTATACCACATTTTTCATCTGACCTCTTCTTTTCATTGACAATTTTTTCAAAAAACAGTATGCTAAAAATATCTAAAAACACTTCAAATAATATGCCAATCATCTAAACATTTAGGCTTATTATTTGAGGTGTTTTTTTCTGCTTATTGACACACGTATTTACACGTATTATAATTTAAGAAAGGATATCAATGAAAACAAACGAACTGCTAAAACTATTAAAGAAAAATGGTTGTTCTCTTATCCGCCACGGAAGCAATCATGATATTTGGTATAGCTCTGTGACGGGAAAACAGTTTGCTGTTCCTCGACACAAAAAGGAAATAAAAACCGGAACTGCCATTGCTATTTTGCGCGATGCCGGAATGGATTCTTAGAAAGGAGATTCTTATGTCTAAATATGTTTATCCCGCTATTTTTACTTCTGAACCAGATGGAGGTTATTCTGTATATTTTCCCGATTTGGAAGGTTGTTATACCTGCGGCGACACACTGGCTGATGCTCTGTTTATGGCTGAAGATGCCCTCGCGCTTATTCTCTATGGATATGAAAAGGACCAACGCCCCATTCCACAGCCCTCCAAAATGTCAGGCATCAAAGTTACTGCGGATTCCTTTTTAAGTATGGTTGCATGCGATACCCTGGAATATCGCAAACGTTTTAATAACAAAGCTGTTAAAAAAACATTGACTATTCCCGAATGGCTGAATGAAGCTGCTGTTGCAATGAATATTAACTTTTCACAGGTATTGCAGGATGCTCTTTTGCAGCGAATCAGTCCTCAATAATGCACACACGAAAAATAAAAAGTGCCGCAAAAACGGCACTTTTTCTATGGAGTTATCTGTGTCAATGTCGAACACTTTCTGTTAGACCTTTTGTCCTGGAGTTCTGTGATCTCCGTTAGCGTATCCAGTTCAATGGTTGTTCTGTCATCGCAATACCACCATGTAATAACCAAACGGTCATTATATACATATATCTTATCTATGAAGTAGTCCAGAATTTTGTTTCTGGTGTCCTCATCATCAAAGTCGGCTTTTGCATACATATCGAAATATTTCTTGATGCTGTTCTCGTCCTCTGCCAGAGCGTATTTTAATTTTTCAGCTTCCATGGCTTCTTTCAGATTGGCTTTGTCTTTCTCCAGCTTCTCCAGACGGCTTGTCACGGCATCTGAAATCACACCTTTTTCAATGACTTTAATCAAATTGGCAATTCCTTTTTCCGTCTCCTTTAGCTCATTCTCCAAGACCGCAATATAGCCATTGTCCGTATATAGCTTTTTGTAATATTCCGAAATATCTACCGCAAGACTTATGAGGTTTTCATCGTCCCTTAAAAACTCACGCAATACCCATACCACATGAACCTCCAACAAGTCCTTCGGTATGTTTTTCAGACAACACTTGTGCTTTCTGTGATTTTTGCAGGCATAGTAATATAGAAGATATAAGGAAATGATAATTCCCCTGTAGAAATGATAATGCTGCTAGTTCTGCTCTGGCTTGCGTAGATTCTTTATCTTCTTTTCAAAGAATCTCCAGAGTTCTTCGCCATTCTCACGTAGCTGTACATATTCCTCTGCCCATTGCAGAACCAGCTTTTCATTCTCCGCAGACTGTGTAGCTATGGGAGTTTCATAAGGCGGTATCCCGCTATCCAAAGTTTCTGCCACTCCCCACATTCTGCAAATCCGCATTGCTGTTCTGTAGACTTTTTCTTTTTGCGTGTTGCCGCTCATCCGTTTTTCTCCTTTGCATCCGTTTTTTCTGATAGTCCACGCCGCCGTCTGATTTCATAAAAAAACATACATCCGACTTGTTTCTAAAACAAACCCAGATGTATGTTTAAATTTCTTTTTGCACTTTCTCAAAGTTGAAACATACATCTGAACCTGATCTCTTCTTTTCCTGAATTATCAGTCAAAAAAAGAGACACAAGTAACTTGATGTCTCAACCTACTCAGAAATTAGCACATTTTTTCGGTTTTGTCAAGAGGATTGGCGGTTTTTGGGGGAACAGGCTTTTCTCTATGCCTGTTCACACTCAATGCGGAAAATATAGTAACAGGCAAAATTACCGAAAATCTTTCGATCCGCTTCCAGCTTGCTGATGTCCGGCACGCTCACCCCGTTGTTCTGTAGATAACGGAAATAGATACGGACGCTGTCCATGAACCGGTTGTGCTGGCTGGTGCGGTAGCTGTCGTTCTCGGCTTTCTCTTCTCTGCTCATTTCACTGAACCGATACCGCATCGTTGCATACTTGTAGGCAAACTCCTTTATATCTGCATACAGTTCTGCGGTGGTCTCGTCCTTTTCCTTCTGTGCTTCCAGTACCTGATATACTTCCTCAAACTTCTCTAATTCCATGCTGCTTTCTCCTTTCGCTTTCCCTTACTTTTATCCTGTATTTTATTATGAATGTTTCGACACAGGATGTCAAACATTCTTCCTGCAACCACTCGTTGGTACAACTGTTTTTTCGAGCCTTTCTTCTCTGCTTATCTTTTGGAAAATGATTTTGTGAAAAATAAGCCTGCCATAAGGTGTAGCTTTTCTTATTTTTCAGTTCTCTTTTCAAAAGCATTTTTCATTCTTTTACATCGCAGATGTGACAAGCTCTGCTTATGCCCTTTTTGCTTTCCGGAGCCTTTAGCGGAGAAAGCAATGAGATTTCTGCGAAAACTCCGTAACCATGCGGGTTTGAGCCTGTAAACGAGCCGTCAGAATATTGGCACTTTTCTGTAAACATTGTTTACAACTGTAAACGAGAGTGCCAGAACGCCCGTAAAACGGGCATTTTTTAAGTGAACTTGTTTACAAGCCGCAAGGGTCTGTGACGACGTGTAAACGGGACGTTATTTGCAAAATTTGTAAACAATGTTTACAAGAAAGTTCTTTACGCAGACCTTAGACTGCACCGTAAGGTTCTGCGCAGCTTATTCTAAAAAATAAGTTCCCTTACGGGAACCTTCTGAAAACATGTGACCGCTGCCGGTCGTTCTGTGTATCGTGTCATGCCTTTTTCTTTCAAAAGCGAACCATTCTCTGTACCGGTTTCCGCCCAGATTTGGGTCAATCTTGGGCGCATATTGGTACACAAATGTAGGGAATGCCTGTTCTTTCCTTTTTGGTACAATCCGTGGCTCATTCTGCTCCCAAAGATGGTACATTATCTGGCTAAAAAAATGGGCGGCCTTTCGGCTGCCCGTAGATTCTCTAGTTTATTCTGAAATTATATGCCTTTTTCCGTGAACGCTTTCTGAGTCTTGCCGTCACATATATGATCTGAAATTCTGCGTTCCACTTCTTGATATTTGTTGCGACAAAGACCGTCATCACAACGGTAAGGATTGTCATACTAAGGCTTGTACAGAACAGACACTCCAAATACTTTGCTCCCAGTATTCCCATAAGAACTATTCTGACCGGAACGGGTACTGCAAGAAGAATCTGTAATAACGTTCTCTCCACCAGACAGAACAGGACAATCAATAAGTCTCTGATACCTGAAAGCATTCTCTTCCTCATATTTGCCACACTCCTTCCAAGCACCCTGTCGGCAGTCCGGCGGACTGCAAAAAAGAACCTGCAAAAGCAGGTTCCTTAAATGAGTGAAAATCCTTGTCGAAGAATGGTGTTCCAGTTGCTTTTTTGATAAAGAAAACGTACAATGATTACCACCTTCTTGTCTTCGTCTATGGTATAAAACGCAAGATAATTGTTTACCCTAATAAATCGAATTCCCCAACCAGCCAAAACGGGATCATCCACCAGCTGTAGTTTCTCCGGCATCTGGGTCAGTTCGCCGATTTTTTCCGTTGCAACATCCAGCAGATGGTCTGCTGCCTGTGGGTTCTTCAAGACAAATTCGATGTAATCTGCTGCTTTCGCAATGTCATGCTCCGCAGTTTTGGTGATGTGTACCTGATAATTCATCTTCTGCGGCGGCTCCGAATATCAGCCATGGCTTCTTGAAACGGTCTGGTATTGCCAGCGGCAATATCATCCATTCCTTCCTTAATCTGGCTATATAGTTCAAAGCGGCTGGTTAATTCTTCGTATGCCTCAATGCTCATTACAGCAAGGTCACCTTTTCCATTTTTCGTAATAAAAACAGGTTCCGGGTAGTTATGACAGTAGGTCGATATTTCATTATAATTGTTCCGCAAGTCAGCACTTGATTTAATGGTCGGCATAAAAGCACCTCCTTCTGTGATAGTAAAATTATACACAAATTTTGTTATGCGGTCAATGGAGTATGCTATTATTCTTTGCGGTATGCTTTTCCTTATTCCTTTGTCAACAATCCTCTCTCGCACACACGGTCTCAATGTCAGCACTCAAAATATCGAAATGGCAGTCCTCACATTGCAGTAAGATATTTTCGGGGTTATCTTCCGCACCCTCGAACATGATTTTTACATTATGCCCCATGTGCTTCTGTAGAGCATTCCATAAGTCCATATCTCGATCCATAATTCTTTACCATTCTGTCTAACGACAGCCTTTCTTTTTCGTATTGCGCCCGGTCTGTGCATCAGACCTTCATTAAAATATGAAAAGCGGACGCATCAGCGTCCGCCTTGGCACTTGTTATTTAATTTCCGAACGACACTTCCACATCAGGGTTCTGCTCCTGCCACTTCTTCAAGCCGTCTTCCTGCGTGGGTGGGGTCATAGACCAGCCTACGTTCGAGGATGACGTGTCAGTTCTCGTCGGCAGTCTTAGGAGCTGCTGCGACGGTGTTTTCCGTCACGACAGGTTCTGTGCAGGATGCAACAGAAGAGTCTGCGTTCGTGAATACTTCGTATGCTACGATGGTGTCATTCACATCCAGTCCACCCATGTTCAGCGGGATTCTCTTTATTGCTACAGCACCAGCTACATGTCTGCTGTCCATGTAGTTGTCATAATGTCCCTGGCTGTCATGCCATTTCTGGTGGATGAAGGATGCGCTTACTTCGTCAGGCTGTCCTGCCTGATAATTTTCTGCTGTGGTGGCACCTGCATGTCCATTATCTGCATTACATCTTTCTACTGCAAGATTGTACAGGTCTTCTGACCATGTCAGTTCGGGGATATCTGCTGCACTACGTTCGGCATTGACCATTGCAAATACCTGTTCTGCCATGGCTCTGTCGAAGTATGCATCTTTGCTTGTTGTAGTGGCTGTATTTCCAGTACCGCCGTCACCGTGAGTTTTCATGAAGTTCTCGATAACAGCATCAGAGATACCGAATTCATCAGTTCCTGTATTACTTGCATACTGGTTTCCAGCAGTATTGCTGTTACCAGCTGTTGTGTTATTTGCTGCAACGGTATTCACAGCAGGTTTTTCGGATACGATGTACTTGTCACTTACATAGCCAGTGGTGTTATTTAATTCAAAGCGATACCAACCTGTCTGGTCACATTTACCCGTAACGACAATTTCCTGGCTGGCTTTCAGGCTGCCAATTTTCTTACCATCGGTGCTGGGCAGGTCTCTGACATTTACTGCGGACTTTGCATACATGGTCTGGTTCAATTCCGAATAAGTATACCCTGTGCTTACAGCAGTGGGTTCTACGGGTGCTGTTGTGGGTTCCACGGCAGGTGCAGGAGATTCTGCAGGAGTAGTCTCTGTGGGAACAGCTTCTGATTCTGTGGGAGTCTCAGTAGGCTCTACCGTGGGTTCTGCTACGGCTGCTTCTGTGGTTGTCATTTCTGTGGATTCTACAGAGGTAGTCTCTGTGCTGGCAGTTTCGTTACTGGTTGTCTCTTTGCTGCCGCATGCGGTCAGCATCAGTGCTGCGCAAAGGATTGCTGCTACGGCTTTCGCAGCGAGCCTGTGTGTTCTGTGTTTCATAGTTGGTTTTCCTCGCTTTCGTTGAGAGAATTTATTTCGAGCGATTAACTTTTGTTTTCATGTGATCGTTCTCTATCGTTCTTACATTATAGTCAATATATTAGGTATAGTCAAGAAATTAAGTATGATACTCTTTTTATAATATGTGATAGGAGGTTCAATCTAATAACATGATATCATACAAACCTTTTTTTGACACCCTACTTCGCAAAAATGTGACAGAATATGAATTGATCTTTAAGCACGGTGTTTCCGCCAATACCATCCACCGCATGAAAAAGGGAGAAGCCATCACTACAAAGACACTCGATGTGCTCTGCTACATCCTCGATTGTCCTGTTTCTGACATTATCGAACATGATAAGACAAAATAGAAACGACAGGAGCTAACGCCCCTGTCGATATTTTTTATAAAAATCATTCAAAAACTATATCTCAATTCGTTTCCCTCCCCTCTTTTTCCTGCTTTCCTCACGCTTCACGTAAAGTTCTGCGTGCTTTTCTCTGAAACTGTAATAATCGTCTCCTGCTACAATAATGTGGTCAAACATATGAATCCCCATAATTTCACAGGCTCGCATCAACCCCTGTGTCACATCAATGTCCTGCGTTGATGGATTCGCCGTACTACCCAACCCGGGGTGATTATGTGCCAGAATGATTCCTGCCGCATTGGTCAGAAGCGCTCTTTGCATTATTTCCCGGATTCCTACGGTGGCTGAATCAATTACTCCGTGACTGACCTCTGCATAGGCTATCGCATGAAGACTGGCGGATAAGAACATCACATACAGTTTTTCTTCCGAAAAATCTTTCATGTGAAAAACATTATTCAGCACGTTTACCACTTTCTCCGGGGAATTTACTTTCAGCCGTTGCTCTCCCACATATCCCCCTCGGTATTCTGCCACCGTCTCACTGACCAGATACGGCAGTTTCCTTTCATCCAGTCTCACATCTACAACATCTATATTCATTGCCGTTACCTCCTTCATGGTCTCTCCCGGCATTGACAAATGCAAAAGCCGCCAGGAAGATGTTAATAGATTGCTCTACATCTTCCTGGCGGCTTGCCCTTTGATATATTCTTCTTTTATTTGCACTGTTCTAAAAATTTCAAAGCATCCCTACTTCTTCTGTGCCGTCAGGCATGGGGATGCTTCTACAAAAAATAGCGATACTGTATGAGGTGTAATCACCTACCTACAATATCGCTGCTTTCCTGTAGATTCTATCTACAATAACCGTTCTCACAATTACCATTCCCTCTGTGAAACCAAGCAGAACATATTCCTGTATACCACAATGTTATACAGGGTGTTCGACTTGTTACGGTTTAGTGGAGTAGACGGGAGTCGAACCCGTGTCCAAAAGCCTATTCCCTGTCCTTCTACGAGTGTAGTTTATTTTTTGACATTCCCTCTGCGCCCCGGGAATAAACACCCTGAGCATTTCAGTAGCTTCATGTTACGCCCATATGCGCAAAGCTTTGCATATGTCGTTTCTCACATGTTTGAAGCCGGGATCCTAAGGTGTGAGTGCCCTAGGGCCGACTGCTGCCATTAGGCAGCGTATGCTAAATTATCGTTAGCGTTTAATTTTAATTTGGCCATTTAACGCATTACCATGCGACTCGCTTCTCCAGCTGCAAAACCCCTGTCGAAACCTTTACTACCCCTTATTCAATTGTCAGACCAAGTATACTTGATGGCACACACACTGTCAAGCACTTGCGGTAAAGCATTGCAGGATCAGAGCCTGTGGATCACAAATTGCGGACCTTGAATTCCTTCTCTGCCTCTCTGCGCTGATCCTTTTTGGCAATGGCTTCTCTCTTGTCATAGAGCTTCTTACCACGTGCCAGCCCGATCTCTACCTTTACCTTACCGTCTTTAAAGTATACCTGCAAAGGGACTAATGTATACCCTTTTTCCTTGATCTTGCCCAACAGCTTGTTGATCTCGTACTTATGCAGCAACAGCTTTTTCACACGAAGGGGGTCTTTGTTAAAAATATTCCCCTTCTCATAAGGACTTACATGCATTCCGTAGACGAATACTTCTCCGTCTTCAATGCGGACGAACGCCTCCTTGATACTGCACTTGCCCATACGCATGGACTTTACTTCCGTGCCGTGCAAGGCAATGCCGCACTCATAGGTCTCATCGATGAAAAAATCATGATATGCTTTTTTATTGTTCGCGATCAGCTTCTGGGACTCTTTTCCTTTTGCCATGGCTACCTCTTAAAACCTTGTAACTATTCAGAAACCCATTCACAAGGCGCACCTGCGGAGCTTCTTTTTAACGGCTCTGAATAGTTATAGTTTACTATATTTTCCGTATTTGTCAATGAACTAACAGTTCATTTGATTCATAGGTTTATTTATCCACCAGCCGGAAATTAATGGTCCGCATAAAACGGTCGCAGTCTTCCACTTCGATCCGTACCGGCATTCCCAGTTTGAAGCAACGTCCGGTGGCTTCTCCCACCATCTCACAGGCTGCCTCATTGTAGTGATAATAGTCGCCCGGGATCGTGGAAATATGGATCAGCCCTTCCACGGTATTGGGCAGTTCCACATACAGTCCCCAACCGGTGACACCGGAGATCACACCCTCGTATTCCTCTCCGATGTGCTGTTCCATATATTCTACCTTCTTCAGCTTATCCGTCTCCCGCTCCGCCTCATCGGCACGGCGCTCCATTTCAGAAGAATGCTTCGCCACCTCCGGCAGAATCTCACGATAATGCTCTATGCGCTCTTCCTTCAGACGTCCCCGCAGCTGTTCCTTGATAATACGATGGATCTGCAGATCCGGATAACGGCGGATCGGCGAAGTAAAATGACAGTAATACTGACATGCCAGTCCAAAATGTCCGGTACACTCCGTGCTGTATTTTGCCTGTTTCATGCTGCGCAGGGTCAGTCTGGCGATCATAGGCTCTTCGGGAGTTCCCTCAATCTTCTGTAACAGCTTCTGGATCTCCTTGGGATGGATCTCCTCCGTGGAGACCTTGCTGTTCCTGCGCCCCAGCGCCTTCATGTAATACCCGTAATTGCTGATGAACGTGGACAGCTTCTGGATCCGCTCCGGATCCGGTACATCATGGACGCGGTAGACGAAGGGCAGCTCCTGCCAGTAAAAATGCTGTGCCACTGTCTCATTCGCTGCGAGCATGAAATCCTCGATCAGCATAGTCGCTATATTCCGCTCGTAAGGCTTAATATCCAGTGGATGTCCTTCCTTATCTAACAGAATCTTGCACTCCGGAAAATCGAAATCAATGGATCCCCGCTTCTGTCTCTTCTTCCGCAGTTTGTCCGCGAGCTCAGCCATTTGTTGGAACATGGGGAGCAATTCCCTGTACTGGGAATAGTCTGTTACGGTTCCTGTGCCTTCCCCGGCGGTTCCATCCGGCGCACCGGCGTTATTCTCTACACACTCCGGCTCCTCCAGCAGCTTTTTCACCACAGTATAAGACATTCGCTTATTGACCCGGATCACAGATTCGCAGATCTCATAGTCCACGATCTCGCCCTCTTCATCCACCTTCATCAGGCAGCTTAATGCCAGACGGTCCACACCTTCGTTCAGGGAACAGATACCGTTGCTCAGTGCATGGGGCAGCATGGGGATCACACGGTCTACCAGATAGACGCTGGTGCCGCGCTTTAATGCTTCTCTGTCCAGTGCGGAATTCTCCTGCACGTAGTTCGTCACGTCTGCAATGTGTACTCCTAAGTGGTAATATGTCCCGTCAAAGGATACACTGACAGCGTCATCCAGATCCTTGGCATCCTCTCCGTCGATGGTCACCATGGTCACATCCCGCAGATCCCTGCGGCCGGCACAGTCCGCCTCAGATACCTCCTGGGATACCCTCTCTACCTGGTTCATGATCTTCTCGCCGAATTCCACCGGCAGATCAAAGCCACGTACGATAGACATGATATCTACACCGGGATCGTTGATATGTCCCAGGATCTCCACGACTTTGCCCTCAGGGCTCTTCGTATTCGTGCCGTATCCGGTGATCTCCACCACGACCTTATGTCCGGTCATGGCTCCCTTCGACCACTCCTTCGGCACGAAAATATCCTGTGCTATCTTCGTGTTATCCGGAATGACAAAGCCGAAATTACTCTTGGACTGCTCATAGGTTCCCACCACCTGGGTCATTCCCCTGGCAATGATACGGATGACCTGCGCTTCCTGCCGTTTGCCGGTCTTCACAGGCAGAAGTGCCACTTCCACGGTATCCTTATGGAATGCTCCACCCTGCTTGTCCTCCGGAATGAACAGATCCTCGTCCCTTCCTTCCACTTCCACAAATCCAAAGCCTTTGGCATTGCTGATAAAAGTTCCTGTCAGGACCTTACCGTTGGACTTCATATATTTCCCTTTTACGGTCAGGGTAAGCTTTCCTTCCGCTAAAAGTTCCCGCAGAATCTCACGAAACTCTTCCCGTTCTTCTTTTGCGACCTGAAGAAACATTGCCAGTTCCTTTTCCTTCATCGGAACGTAAAAATCATCCTTCACCAGATCACAAATTACTTTTTTTCTCTTCTCTCTGATTTCGTTTATCATGTAACCTCTCTCAAACAGTAACTATCCAGAACTCCATTCGCAAAACCGCCTCTACGAGGCTCTGAATAGTTACATATAACAAAACACTCTTGTATGCCATGCACACAAGAGTGTCATCCTTCGTAATGATTAAAATACGTTCAGATTCAGTACGACTGCAAGTAACATGAAGAATACTGCAAGGATCTTCGTGATCTTCACCAGCATACCTTCCATGGAACGTCCTTTATTTCTGCCCCAGTAGGTCTCAGCAGCGCCGCTGATGGAACCCAGTCCTGCGGATTTACCTTCCTGCATCAATACTAACACTGTCAGTGCTACACATACCAATATAAAAATTATGTTGATTACTACTCTTAATGCTTCCATTTCACACCTCCTAATGTCAAGCAGATTTTATATTACCATATATTGTACACAATTGCAACAACATTTTACAATACAGCGCCGAAAACGCGGCACAAAAAAGAACCCCCGGAAATCTTTACGATCTCACGGGGATCCTTTATTTTTATTCTGAATGATCAGATCCGAAGATTACTCTTCGATGTCACCATACATGAAGTACCAGTAACCATAAGCGGAATGCCAGATACCGGTGATCTTCTCGCTCTGCAGCCAGAAGTCATTGTAGTAAGCAACAGGGATGCATCCTACCTGCTCCATCAGAACATCCTCAGCCTGATGAAGAGCTGCGGAACGCTCAGCGGTATCCATGGTGGAAGCTGCCTTCTCCATAGCTGCATCGAAGTCAGCGTTGGAGAACTTACCATCGTTGTTACCGTTGCCGGTGCAGAACAGGTCTAACATATTGGAAGGATCGCTGTAGTCTCCTACCCATCCGTTACGTGCTACCATGTACTCACCGTTACGTCTCATCGGAGTGAAGCTGGACCACTCAACGATATTTACTTCTACGTTAATACCAAGCTCGCCCCATGCCTGCTGTAAGTACTCAGCAACAGTCTTGTGGTAACCTGCATCATTGGTAGTATAGGTGATGGTAGGAAGTCCTTCACCATTAGGGTAGCCGGCATCAGCTAAGAGCTGCTTAGCTTCCTCAAGGTTAGCATCGAAATCCTCGGAGATATAGCTCTGACCACCGTTAGCATTTGCATTGAAGGAGCTGCCGTCGGTATCTACCCAGCCCTCACCTACGAGGTTGTATGCGGGAGAGTAGGTTCCCTGCATCAGGGTATTTGCTACATAATCACGATCAATTGCCAGGCTCAGAGCCTTACGAACATTTACATCTGCGAATGCAGGATCTTCCAGGTTCATGGACAGATAGTAAGTTCCCAGGTTAGGCTCTACATGGAACTCGGGGTTACCCTGTAAGCTGGGGATCTCCTGGGTAGGAACATCCTTGATGAACAGTACATCACCGGACTGGTATGCAGTATAAGCTGCGTTGGAATCCTCCATCAGTACGAATTTGATGCTGCCAAGCTTGATCGCATCTGCATTCCAGTAGTTAGGGTTCTTGGACATAGTAATGTGAGAACCGGGTACCCACTCGGTAATGTAGAAAGGTCCGTTGGAGATATAGGTCTCAGCTGCGGTAGCCCATGCATCGCCGTTAGCCTCTACGGTTGCCTGCTGAACAGGGCTCAGGGTAGCGAATGCTGCCAGAGACTCGAAGTAAGGGCAGGGATTGGAAAGCTCTACAACGAAGGTCTTAGCATCGGGAGCGGATACTGCCAGAGCATCCAGATCACCTGCCTGTGCCTCGTCAAAGCCCTTAACCATACCCAGAACAGTCTCAGCATAAGGAGCTGCTACTACGGGATCGCATACACGCTTCCAGCTGTATACGAAATCGTCTGCGGTCAGATCACTGCCGTCAGACCACTTTAATCCATCACGAAGATGGAAGGTCCAGGTAAGACCATCTTCAGATACTTCCCAGGTCTCAGCCTGTCCGGGAGCGATCTTACCATCCTGGTCAATTGTCAGAAGACACTCAAAAGAGTGAAGCAGCATATTACCGCCATCTACTGCACTGTTCAGTGCGGGATCAATGGTCTCGGGATCGGGACCGATCTGAACGGTAAGCTGTTTGCCTTCGGTACTAACTTCGGTTGCTGCTGCATCGGTCTTGGTGCTGTCAGTTGCACTGGCACTGCCGGTTGCAGAAGAACCATTGTCGCTGCTGCCGCATGCTGCCAGAGAACCTACCAGCATTGCTGCGGTGAGCAGCATAGCTAACTTCTTTTTCATAAAGTTATCCTCCTCTTTCTTTTCATACAAAAGCACTATGCTTTGTATAGCTTTATATTAAACAGCTAAATTGCTCAGCTGTCAATACCTAATTTCAGGCATTGATCTTCTCCACATGGTGGCAAGCCACGTAGTGACCCTTTTCCACTTCTCTCCATTCGGGTTCCTTCTGTGCACAGCACTCATCCGCATAAGGACATCTGGTGCGGAAACGACATCCGGTAGGAGGATTTAAGGGGCTGGGTACATCTCCCTGCAGAACAATACGTTTGCTTGCTCTTGCCTTGATGGGATCTGCAATGGGGATTGCAGAGATCAGGCTCTTGGTATAAGGATGCAGGCTTCGTGCTACCAGTTCATAGCTGTCTGCCAGTTCTACCATTCTTCCTAAATACATAACTCCAATCCGGTTGGAAATATGCTTTACGGCAGAAAGGTCATGGGCAATGAACAGGTAGGTCATGTCCCCCTTCAGCTCCAACAGCAGTTCCAGCACTTGCGCCTGTACGGACACGTCAAGCGAGCTCACGGCCTCGTCGAATACGATGAAACGGGGCTTGGTCGCTATGGCTCGCGCGATGCACACCCGCTGGAGCTGCCCACCGCTCAACTCGTGGGGATAACGGTTCCGCAGCGCCTTCGGGAGCCCGACCCGCTCAAGCAGTTCCGGGATTGCGCATGACGCGTCCAGCCGCAAGATATCCAACGGCTCTCTGATGAGTTCCTCCACCGTGAATCTCGGGTTGGCGGAGGATGTATAGTCCTGGAACACAACGCTCATTTGCCCAGGATGTTCCTTGCTCCATACCTGAACAGGGCGGCCTTCCAAGAATACCTGCCCACTGTCCGGCTGTTCCAAGCCAAGGATCAGCCTTCCGAGCGTGCTTTTCCCCCCGCCGCTTTCGCCGATGAGCCCTACGGAAGAGCCTTCGGACAGTGTGAGGTTCACGTCTCTGAGGACCGGCTGCCGTTTTTTCCTCCAAAAGCCTCCCGATACCGGATAGCTTTTGGAGACATTGCGGACCTCAAGCAACGGCGTTTCCCGATGTGCTACCGACATTGCATCACCCTCTCGAAGGCTTTGGACAACGTGGCTCTCGTGTCCACGAGATAACGCGTATAGGGATGCCGTGGAGCGGAGAAAAGCTCCGCTCCGCCGTATTCGACGCCGACGCCGTCCTTCATGACCAAGACTTCCTGCGCGAGCTGGCGGACGACGCCAAGATCATGGGAAACCAAAATCAGGCTGCTCCCGAACCGTTCCCGGATCCAATGGAATTGTGCCACAACCTCCCGCTGGTTCATGGAGTCCAGCGCCGTTGTGGGCTCATCGGCAATGATGAGCTTGGGGCCG
>ERZ827088.2541-NODE-2541-length-18810-cov-5.609811_pt1 | contig 18810 bp, 20 predicted proteins | sample MGYA00519922_ERZ827088 | MGnify/ENA primary metagenome ERZ827088 (study PRJEB31778, sample SAMEA3449254) | human gut metagenome | biome: human gut; feature: human-associated habitat; material: faeces | place: United Kingdom | collected 2010/2012 ...
ATAATTTAGCGTTAGCTAAATTTCAATCCCCGACCGACACTCCGCTAAACCATAAATTACTCCAACTTTTGATAAAGATTTCTTACAAAAAGCAAAAAGCTATCACAAATTAATGTGATAGCTTTTTCAGCATTAATATTCAGTTGTTGGCAAGTGCTCTTTCAAGCCAGATGTCAGCAATATCCATTGCAACAAAAAGTCCGTGCTTTTCGCTTGATTTTACAAGCTGCTTTCTTGGTGAAAGGTCAGGGTCAGTGGCAAGTAACTGAACAGTAACTTTATCCGCAACCTGAAGTCCATTTACCTCGTTTTTGCTTTTTACCTGAAGTCTGATAACATATGGTTCAGACATATTGCCGTAATAAATCTCATCGCCACACCTTACGAGCGGTCTGCCCTTATAGGTGGAAAATTCCTGAGCTGTTTTTTTAGCTTCTGCCACGAAGCATCAGTCCTTTCTAAACATTAAGGTAAGATTTTACGAGTGCTTCAAGTAAGTCGTCACGGTCAATTTTACTGATAATGTTGCGTGCGTTGTTGTAAGTTGTTATATATGTGGGATCCTCACTAAGAATATAGCCTACTATTTGGTTTATTGGGTTATAGCCCTTTTGTCTGAGAGCGTCATAAACGATGGTAAGACTTCTTTTAATAGCATCGTCCCGTTCCTCACCAAGTGAGAAAATCATAGTCTTATCCAACATACCGAAACACCTCCTGTAAATTATTCTTTTTATATTATATACTAAATCAGTTAATTTTTCAAGCCCATTTTCGTGAATTTTATGTGAATTGTTTAAATTTGCTATTTTATTGGTTTTTATAAATCAAAAAGCCTCCCAATTCAGGAAGGCTGTAGATTGTGCCACAAATATGTAGCACATAATCAGACATTAAGTCCGAAAGAAATAGAAATTGCGTCATTTATTTCGCTCATATAGTTTTGGTCAACCGAGCCCATTTTTTCTTTGAGTCGTTTTTTATCTATGGTGCGGACTTGTTCAAGCAAAACAACGCTGTCTTTGGCAAGTCCCGAAGAATCTGCATTGAGCGGAATGTGTGTGGGCAGATTTGCCTTTGACTGCTGACTTGTGATGGCCGCCGCTATAACGGTAGGACTGAATCGGTTTCCCACATCGTTTTGAACTATAAGTACGGGTCTTATTCCGCCCTGCTCAGAGCCTATCACCGGACTTAAATCTGCATAAAAAATATCCCCTCGTTTGATATTCAAGACTTTCACGCTCCAAATAATTAGATTACTGATATTTTTCCCTTTCCAAAAGTTTTTATACAGCTACTATATAATATTTTTGGGCGTAAAAATTGTGAAGGCTTTTAGTTTTCATTTTATTAACCAAGCTCGTATTGATTGCTGAAATCAATACGAAAATTTTTAGAATTTATTTGCGCAGATAATATATATCCGTTTTTATCTACGGAATATGTGCATTTGCCCTTTGAAGTTTCCAGTATATATGTATCGGATTCATTATTTTTTTGATAAAGAATTTCTCTCCCGTCACAAATCTCTGTTGCAACACAATGTATAAGTTGCAAAAGATTGTCATTTGGCAAATATGCCTCGTCTGCAGTACTTGTTAAGTCATCTATTTCAATGGATATTTCACCTCCGTCGTTGCCGATTTTTAACCCGTCAACAGTTTGCGGTTTGTTAAAAACAAGTTCGGTTTGACCGTCATTTGCCGTTATACTTCCTCCTGCCGAAAAATCTCCTTTGCTTGCCGTAAAATCGGCATTAAAATTTGTAATTATACTTTTTTTAACTTCATTACTTTGGCAAGCAGAAAAAATTATTGCCATTAAGAAGAATAATACAAAAAGCCTTAGTTTTTTCATATTACGCCACACTCCTGTCTTTGCTTAATTATATGTAAAAAACAAGGCAAAAATTATTTATACAAAAAATAAATGGCAACATAAATAACTTTAATTATCTATGCTGCCAATATTTAATTTGTTTTTGAATTGTCAATTAAAACAATCCATTTACCGTTTCTTTTTCCGCTTTCACGCTTTATAAAGCCTTTTTCCTGTAAAAGTACGGTTTTCCTTTTTATAGAGCGTTCTGATTTTCCTACCTTAACGGCTAAATCCTTTTGAGTGATTTGCGGATTTTCTTTTAACGCTTTTATGATTACTAAATCTTCAAGAGATAATTCCAAAGTGCCATTTTCTTTTTCAAAAGTGTCATTTTGGCACTTTGAAATTTCATATGTGGCACTTTGAAAATTTTTATTATAGTCGATGTGTAAATACCTGTTTTTTAAATCATGGTTTGCGTTTAATAAGAGATTTTCAAAAAAAAGATTAAGATATTTGGTTGTTGAGCTGATACCTTTTTGCAAGTTATTGTAGTTTGCCCTGACAAGCGCATTTCTAAAATACCACGAATTTTTTGCAAAAACACTATTACTTAAAGAAAAACCGAATGTACTAAGATATTTTAAAATAAATACAGCTGTTGTTCGTGTATTTCCTTCGCAAAAAGGATGTATTTGCCATATTCCTGCCGTAAAATCTGATATATGCTCAATTGCTTTTTGTATTGTTAAGCCTTCATATGAAAAGGCTTTTTCTTGATTAAAATCATAATCGAGTGTATCTTTTATACTTTCAAAAGATGCATAGAAAACAGAATCACCTTTTAAAACCCATTCTTTTTTTGAAATATTGTAACTTCGGATTTCTCCTGCATGTTTAAATACTCCCGTAAAAAGTCTTTTATGAATTAAGAATAATTCAGCAGGGGAAAACTGAAAAGCTTTTTCAGAAAGCAATTGTGTGATTCTTGTTGATACTATATCGGCTTCTTTGGTATCATTTTCAATATTTTTTCTGTCGGTACGAACTTCATAATAATTACTGATTCTCTCTTGTGCAGTCGATATATCTATTTTTCCTTCAATATGTTCCTTTGCGGTTTCAAGGAGATATTCTGATGTTTTTAATCCGTCGACATCTTGAAGACCTATCGCTGTTTTCCAAGCAATACTTTTTTCAGATTGTTCAGGTTCACCTTGACGGATGTATTCTTCCAAATCTGTTTGCCAAGTGTTTTTATAATTCATCATTGTTCTCCTTTCGTATTTTTTTATAAATATTACATTAGTTTCAAATAAGCTGTTGGAATCATATCTATCATATCGGTTGGCAGCATTGATATTTTACCGAGTTTTTCTGCGGCAAGGTCGCCGATTGTGCCGTGAAGAAATACTCCTGCCGCTGCTGCATTGATAGGGGCTGCACCTTGAGCCAGCAGTGAGCCGATTATTCCTGACAAGACATCACCGCTGCCTCCGGTTGCCATTCCCGAATTGCCTGTGTGATTAATATAAACTTCACCGTCAGGTGATGCTATTATTGTTCCCGCACCTTTTAAAACAGTTACTACACCGAATTTTTTTGCAAAATTAATCGCAGTATTTTCTCTGTTTGAATTAACCGTCTTTGGAGTTGAATGTAAAAGTCTTGCCATTTCGCCGGGATGAGGTGTAATAATGGCAGGCGCTTTTAAATTTTTAAGAATTTCCGGTTTATTGCAAATGCAGTTCAATGCGTCGGCATCAATCACAAGCGGCTTTTCGCAATTTGTAATTACAGATTGTACTAAATTTTTTGTGTCATCACAAACCGAAAGTCCGCAGCCTATTACTACGGCAGAAGATTTTTCGCACATTTCAAGCAAAAAATCGGTGTTTTTACTTGAAATTACACCGTTTGAAGTTTCTTCAAGCGGATAATATACGCTTTCAAGAATATTTGTTGCACAGACAGGATAAATGCTTTTCGGTACGGCAATTTTTAATAAACCGATTCCGCATCTTAAGGCTGCCTTACCTGCCATAATTGCAGCGCCTGCCATTCCGTAACTGCCGCAAATGCACAGTAAACTGCCGAGAGTACCTTTATTGGAGTCATCGGGACGGTTAAAAACAGCCTTGTTAAAAAGCAATCTATCTGTTTCTTTCATAATTTAGCCTCTTTTGTAAAAAATCTTGAGTACAATGTCTTTCTTAAGATGACCTTTCATTGCATTGAGAATTTTCTCGTTAGGCGCAAATACAAGCAAAGTTTTGCCGTATGCCGCAGAATTAAAAACAGCATAATAGTTGTTTTCGTCATTAATATCGGCACAAGCCTCAATGCGCTTAGCAAATCGCATTGTATCAATTACTTTTTCATCTTTGTCAAGAATTTCAATGTCGCTTATCTGCAGTTTGCACATTGTTTTTCTTTTTCTTAGAGCAATAATCTTTGAAACAAATAATTCCGCCTGAAACCGAATATTCATATTCTACACGCTGAATACTGAAAACATACCAAACTATGTATATTCCTATAAGGAAAATAAAAAACGCCACATAGATAAGGTAAGCAAGGTTGAGCGGATATGCAAGCGCAATGCAAAGGGCGGGAATTGTTATAAGCAATGCTACCGATAAAATTTTAATGATAAGCTGTTTTGGCTTTTTAGCTCTTTTTACAAGCTGTTCGTTAAATATTTCCAATTTTTTTACTCCTTTTTTAAGTAGATTAATAGTATAATAACATAATAAGCGTTTTTTTTCAATAAAACTATTGCAAAATCAAAAAGAAAATGATATTATACTAATGATAACACGCTGACGAAGAGAGTAGCGTTTTTTATGCCGAAAAGAGAGCAATGTCAAGGCTGAAAGCATTGTGCGGCGGAAATTGCGTGAAGTTCACTTCCGAGTGGTGAGGCTGAAATAACAGTAGGTTTCAACGGTTGACTCCGTTACAGGTCGGGAAGTGTTTGCTTCTTTAAGCAAAAATCAGGGTGGTACCACGGATATTATTCGTCCCTGCGTAAGTGATTACGCAGGGATTTTTATTTTTACGGAGGTATGTATGAACGAGAAAATCATAAGCCTTATGGGCGAAATCAACGCCAAGGTTTCAGAAATTTCCGATCTTGTCGAGCTTGACAAGCTCAGAGTTGCTTATCTTGGTAAAAAGGGCAGTATTACTGCACTTTTAAAGGGGATGAAGGATCTTTCTCCGGATGAGAAAAAGGCTTTTGGCTCTGAAGTAAACCAGCTTAAGGCTATGGCGAGCGAAAAGATTGAGCAGAAAATCGAAGAACTTAAGAAGAAAGAGGTAGAAAGAGAAATTGCCTCTATGCGTCCTTTTGATATTACTGCTCCGTCAAATATTGTAAAAGGCTCATATCATCCAATCACACTTGTACAAAGACAGTGTGAGGCTATTTTTAAATCAATGGGCTTTACTGTAGAAGATTATTCTGAAATTGTAACCGATTACGAATGTTTTGAGTCACTTAACATTCCTAAGCATCACCCTGCAAGAGATATGCAGGATACTTATTATCTTGATAACGGTCAGCTTTTGAAGTCACAGACTTCTGCCGCACAGAACGCTATTCTTAAAAAATACGGTAAAAACCTTATTGAAAACGGTGTGCCGATTAAGGCAATTTTCCCGGGCAGATGTTTCAGAAATGAGGCAACCGACGCTTGTCACGAAAACACATTCTTCCAGATGGAGGGTGTAATGGTTGACAAAAATATTTCAATTTCAAACCTTATCTTCTTTATGAAAACTATGCTTTCGGAAGTTTTCCAAAAAGATATTAATGTACGATTAAGACCCGGATTTTTCCCATTCGTTGAACCGGGATTTGAGCTTGATATCAGTTGTCTTATTTGCGGCGGCGAGGGTTGTCCTTCATGTAAGCACAGCGGCTGGCTTGAGCTTTGCCCATGCGGTATGATTCATCCGAATGTACTTCGTGAGGGCGGTATTGACCCGGACGAATACACAGGCTTTGCATTTGGTCTTGGTCTTACAAGACTTGCAATGATGAAGTACGGCATTAAAGACATCAGAGATTTGAACAGTGGCAGCTTAAAGGCATTGTCACAGTTTACAGACGATAAGTAAGGGGGAGAGTAGTAATGTTTTTATCAATGAACTGGATTTCAGACTTTGTTGATTTATCGGGACTTGACAAGGTTGAGCTTATACATCAGTTTTCTCTCTCTACAGCCGAGGTGGAAAACGAAATTTTCTTCAAGGGTTCAGAATTAAGCGGTGTTGTTGTAGCTGAAATTAAATCAATTGAAAATCACCCTGATTCTAAGAAACTGCACTTACTCAAGGTTGACGCAGGTGAAAGCGAACTTGTTGATGTAGTTTGCGGTGCGCCGAATGTAAGAGTAGGTATGAAAACCGCTTTTGCAAAGGTTGGCGCTAAACTCGGTGAAATTACCATCGCACCTCGTCCGCTCGCAGGTTATACTTCATACGGTATGTGCTGCAGTGAAGCGGAAATCGGAATCAGTGACGATAATTCGGGTATTATGGACATCACAGATGATGTTGCAAACGGTACAGATATTAAAGAAGTTTACCAGATTGACGATATAGTTTTTGAAGTTGACAATAAGTCACTTACAAACCGTCCTGACCTTTGGGGACATTACGGTATTGCAAGAGAGTTTGCCGCACTTTCGGGCAGAGCATTAAAGCCGCTTGAGGTTGAAGATCTTACTCCGTACAATGAGCTTGCAAAGGTTGATATGAAGATTGAAGATCCGCTCTGTCAGCGTTACAGCTGTTTGCAGGTTGAGAACATCAAGAGAAATGTAAGCCCCGTAAATATGAGAATCAGACTTTATTACTGCGGTCTTCGTGGTATTAATTTCCTTGCTGACCTTACAAACTATCTTATGCTCGAAATGGGTCAGCCAATGCACGCTTTTGACTCAAGAAAAGTAGAGAAAATTCGTATTAAGCGTTTTGACAAGCCTTTTGTATTCCGTACACTTGACGGTGTGGACAGAAACATTGACGAAAATACACTTATGATTTGTAATGATAATACTCCTGTTGCAATCGCAGGTATTATGGGAGGTCTTGATTCGGAAATTGTTGACGATACAACAACTCTTACTCTTGAGTCTGCTACATTTAATGCAGTATCGGTTCGTAAGTCAACAGTAAGACTTGCTCACAGAACAGACGCATCTATTCGCTATGAAAAGTGTCTTGACCCTGAAATGACAACTGTTGCAATCGCAAGATTTGTTAAACTTTTAAAGACATATGACAGCGATATTAAGGTTGTTTCAAGCCTTACAGACGAGTATGCTTTCCACTATGAAAAGATTACTCTTGAATTTGACAAGGCATTTGTTGACCGCTATACAGGTATTGAAATCGGCAACGAAAGAATCGTAAAAACTCTTGAAAGCCTCGGATTCGGTGTGCAGCTTGCAGGTGATGATTTCACAGTAACCGTTCCGTCATGGAGAGCTACAAAGGATGTTACAATCAAGGCTGACATCATTGAGGAAATCACAAGAATTTACGGTTATGATAACTTTGCCGTCCATACAACCCGTTCACCTCTTTATCCTGTAAGAACAGGCGAGTTAAAGAGTAATGAAGATAAAATCAAGGATATTCTTGTTCAGAGATACAACCTCCACGAGGTTCATTCATATGTATGGGCATATAATGACGAGCTTAAAACACTTGGCATTGAAGTTGAAAACAATGTTAAGCTTGCAAACGCTACTAACCCTAACATTGAAACAATCAGAAATTCAATTATTCCTACACAGCTTTGTCAGGTTAAGTCAAATACTTCGTATTCAAATGATTTCGGTATTTTTGAAATTGGCAGAGTTGTAAAAGGCCTTGACGAAAACAACCTTTGCATTGAGCAGAAAAAACTTGCAATCACACTTTTCAGCAAAGTTAAGGATATTAAAACACTTTACTTTGAGCTTAGAGATATGCTTGTTGTACTTTCAGAGGACATTAAGCACAAATCGCTTGGCTTTAAGAAAGCAGAGCCGACACACAGCTATGAACACCCTGTAAACCTCTACACAATTATGATTGACAATGAGGAAATCGGTACAATCGGCATTGTGCACCCGACTGTGGGCAAAAAGCTTGATAAAAAAGCAAGCGTAGTATTTGCCGAGGTTGATATGAATGCATTTACCGATGCGCAGACCGCTCCGATCGTTTACGATGAGCCGTCAAAATTCCCACCAATCGACTATGATATCAGCGTTGTTGTACCTGAAAAGCTCTTCTTTGAGGATCTCAGCAAGTGCTGGATCGGAAAGGGCGATGGTATCTTAAAGGGTACAAAAATTGTTGATACCTACGATACAGACACAGTACACAGTATCACAATCAGATTTGAATTTTCATCAGCCGAGAGAACTCTCTCATCAGCAGAGGTTCAGACTGTAATGGACGAAATCATTGCAGAACTTGCAAAAATCGGTGTAAATTTAAGATAATAAATTAAAACAACCGACCGTAATTAAATTTTACGGTCGGTTTTGCTGTATTGTTATATTGACAGTAAAAGAAATGATTTAAAAATAAAATATATGAAAAATTTACATATTATAAAAAGAAAACTACCGCAAACAATACTATTGCGGAAGGAAATCAAGAGGTTGAACCTGACGCTTAAAATATAAAATTAACTAAAAAATAATTAACAAAGGAGAAAACCAATATGTCAAGCAATAACAATCAGCTTAATGTACCACAGGCAAAGGAAGCGATGGAACGCTTTAAGATGGAATGTGCAAACGAAGTGGGCGTAAACCTTAAACAGGGTTATAACGGCGACTTAACATCAAGAGAAGCCGGTTCGGTAGGCGGACAGATGGTTAAAAAAATGATTGAATCATACGAAAACAGTATGAAATAATTTGATTTAATAAATAAATCATAAAAATATATCGGGGCATATGGCAACAGCTGTATGCTCCGATGTTTATTATGCAATATTATTCTTAAAATATCAGTTGATTTTCAAATTATGCTCTTTTATGTACTCCAAAAGTGCTCTGCAACCATTGTCAATGTCGGTGTAAGTAACATCAAAATTGCCTGTGTACCATGGATCTGCCACATCTCGTGAATAATTGGTAAACTCAAGCAGGCGGTGAATTTTCTTTTCATTGTCAAAACCGACTATCCGCTGTAAATTGCGCAAATTCATAGAATCCATAGCAATTATGTAATCATAATTTTTGTAATCGTCTTTGGTAATCTGCACAGCATGGTGTGAGGTGAACGGAATGTTCATTTCTGTTAATTTTGCCTTTGTTCCACGATGAATACCGTTGCCGATTTCCTCTGTACTTGTCGCAGATGAATTAATTAAAAATTTATCGGCAAGCTTGTTATCCGCAACAATTTTTTTCATTACAAATTCCGCCATAGGTGATCGGCAAATATTCCCATGGCATACAAACATTATCTTTATCATAACAAATTTCCTCCTGATTTGCCATAAAATACCGTGATTTGCAAGGGTAATTTGAGTATAACAGGAATGAGTATCACTTTTAAAATTTTCTCAAAACACGCAAATCAAGGCAAAATGTGGCATATTAGATTTTCCAAAAGTAGTCAAATAGTAGTCAGCTAAGGGGGTGCAGACTACTTTCAAAATCAACCGTATAACGATAGCTTTTAAGCAAGGGGGTGCAAAATGGATTTTACATCAAAATAATTCTTTATCAGAACTATAATTCTGATTCAATCTATCATCAACGGCATTAAACAGTAATTATATTATAGCATATAAGAAGTTGTTTTCCTATACTTTAGTTAGCATTCATTCCTAGAAAGATGTTACATATTTTTATTGCATAGTAGTTAATAGATTTTTTAGTGTGAACTCTTGAAATACTTTGAGAAAAATGGTAATATAATAAACATAAAATACTTTATAAAAGGATTTTGATTATGAATTCTGTTCCAACAAACAATATGGATGTAAAAAAGCAAAATAGAATAAATACTTTTAGATGTCTGCTGAAATATGATAGAATTTCACAGCCTGAGCTTGCACAAAAGCTTAACCTCAGTTGGCCGACTGTTTTGCAAAATGTGAAAGAGTTAATCAATCTTGGATTGGTTCATGAGGTTGGTGCTTACAAGTCTACAGGCGGAAGGAAAGCAAAAGCTTATGCTTCAATTCCTGATGCAAAATTAGCCATCGGAGTTGATATTACAAAAAATCACATAGGTTTTACGCTTGTTGATTTGTCCGGAATGGTTATAAGATATACAAGAAAGACAAGAGCTTTTTCTTCTGATGAAAATTATTTTAAAAACTTAGGCGACTTGATGAATAGTTTTCTAAAAGATGATGAGTTTGACAGAATTATAGGAGTAGGTATTTCTATCCCCGGTATTATAAGTGATGACGGAAAGAGAATAATTTTTTCTCATGCACTTGACATTTATGATTTCAGCACAGAAAGATTTGTTGAATTTATCTCATACCCTTGCTTATTTATCAATGATGCAAATGCTGCCGGTTTTGCGGAAATGTGGGATAAGTCAGATATTGATAATCTTATTTATCTGTCATTAAGCAATACTGTCGGCGGTGCAATTATTTTTTCGGGAAAGCTGTTTTGGGGCAATAATCTTCGAGCAGGTGAATTTGGTCATAATACATTAGTTCCTAACGGAAAACAATGCTATTGCGGTAAAAAAGGCTGTCTTGACGCATATATTTCGGCAAAGGTATTATCTGAGCAGGCTGACGGAAATCTTGCAATGTTTTTTGAAAAACTCCGATGCGGTAATGCTGAAGCCGAAAAGGTATGGGACGATTATCTTAAGTATCTTGCAATAGCTATTAATAATCTGAGAATGACTTTTGACTGTGATATAATTGCCGGTGGATATGTAGGAGCTTTTCTCGAGGAATTTGCACGGGAATTAAAAAATTATGTTGCTGAACGAAATACATTTGAAAGTAATGCCGATTTTTTGAAATACTGTACCTTTAAATTAGAGGCATCTGCAGTAGGTGCAGCACTTATGAAAATAGATTCGTTTTTACAGGAAATATAAATTATTAAAAGCAGTGATTCTGATAAATGTCGGAGTCACTGTTTTTTTCACAAATCATAGTGTTAATATTTAGCAAATGTGATGATTTTAAAAAAATCTATTGACATCAATGTGTGTTTGTGATTTAATATAGTCACTTAATAAAACACTTTATAAAAGTATTTTTAAACAGGAGGACTAATTATGAAAAACACTATGAAAGTTGCTGTAATGACAGGCATTAAAAAAATGGGATATGTTGATCGTCCGGTGCCGACACCAAAGCCTAATGAGGTATTGGTAAAGCTTGAGTATATCGGCATATGCGGCAGTGATATGCACTATTATGAGACAGGTGCAATCGGTGACTATGTTGTAAAGCCCCCTTTTGTTCTCGGACATGAACCGGGCGGTGTTGTCGTTGAGGTAGGTTCAGATGTAAGTCATTTGAAAGTAGGTGACCGTGTCGCTTTAGAGCCGGGGAAAACTTGCGGACACTGCGAGTTTTGTAAAACAGGCAGATATAATCTTTGCCCCGATGTAATCTTTTTTGCTACCCCCCGGTTGACGGAGTATTTCAGGAATATGTAGCTCACGAAGCAGATCTTTGCTTTAAACTTCCCGATAATGTATCGACACTTGAAGGTGCTTTAATTGAGCCTCTTGCTGTTGGTTTCCATGCTGCAAATCAGGGCAATGCCCACGCAGGACAGACAGCGGTTGTTATGGGTGCAGGATGCATCGGTCTTGTAAGTATGATGGCACTGAAAGCAGAGGGTGTCAGTAAGGTATATGTGGTTGATATTATGCAGAAAAGACTTGATAAGGCTATGGAACTCGGTGCTGATGGTGTTATAAACGGTAAAGAAGAGGATGCTGTTTCGTTAAATGAAACTACAGCAACATAATTTTCACCTTTAGCATTAATTAAATCCATGAGGAAACTGTTTGCAGACTGCTTAACATACTCTATAGCTGAGGGTGCTGTGTAAATGGTTTCTCCGTGCTCACCGATAAAACTTGCTGTGTCAGAAACATCTAAAACAAGTACAGAATATCTTTTAACAGTGTTTGTTTCTTCAGCACTAACAGCAAAAAGAGATAATGGCAAACAAGAAAGTGTAAGAACTAACGCAATCATAATCGAAAAAATCTTTTTCATTAGACAACCTCCTATTTTATGTTTGGTATATTAATTTTTTAAAATAAATACTTTCTCACCTCCTATTATGTTTTCACATTCCTCAATTTCTGTGTCAATTGGAATGCAAAAAGCTGGTCTAACCGCATTTTCACATAAACCGTCTAAACCATTTATCCCTCCTATCCCTGCACATCCAGTTTCGGAAATTCCAACAATACTGTTCCCACCGTTAAAAGCAGCAGAACGAAGCATCCAAGATCCTGGACATGAGTTTTCATAATAAGCAATTTTGTTTTCATTTTTCTTAAAAAAATTAATTGGAATACCTTCCTGTGCTTGAGAAGAGCCTAAAGTGGAATTCACTTCAGTAGCTGACAATAAAAATATTTTCCTTTCTATTGTTTCTGTGGAAGAATCATGTGTATCGATAGCGTTTTTTGTAGCAATTAGTATAGATGAGTTAACTATTATTTTTCTTGTATTCTCATGAAGAGTATAGAAATATGAATTGTTTAAAAAATCATCTATTATGCTTCCACTATAATATGATCCATATTCACCTGATGAATTATATGGCTTAGGTTCATCAAGTAAAAATTCTCGTAGCAAAAGACAATTTTTTGAATAATCAGAAGATAAAACTAAAAAAGGAACATATTCATTATTTTCATTTATATAAATCCTGTATCCATATAAATTATTTGTATCATAGCACAAATCTTTTATACAACATGGTTTATTAGACTCCGGATTGTTATAAATAGTTTTCTTATTAAATTGTTTGTTACAAGATGCTAAAGATAATGAGCCAAACAAGCAAATCAAACAACAAAAACATTTTATTATACTAAAACTCAAAAATCTTGTTTTTTTTATCATATTAAACCTCATCGAAAGCAAAATTCTTTCGCAGAATATATTACTTCTGCGATATTGTAATTATATATAAAACTACTGTATAATTATATCATAGGTTGATATAAATGCCAATATGTGTATTATAAATATAGAAAAAGTTGTGTAAATTAAACAACATCGCCATAGACATTTTATGCAATTCGCCGTCAAAATTCTGGTCAAAAAAGAAGTAAAATCATTTGCACGAAATCCGGGGGGAGCACCGGCAAATGTTCTTGCAATGAACAGTAAGCTTGGCGGTTCATCGGCTTTTATCGGTAAGGTCGGCAACGATGCATTCGGTTCTTATTTAAAGGACACATTAAGCAACCATAATATTGATATTACAGGTATGGCAACTGACAGCAATGTGCCGACAACACTTGCTTTTGTTCAGCTTGACAGCAAAGGCGACCGTTCGTTTTCTTTTTATCGAAATCCAGGAGCAGATATGATGCTTAATGCCGATGAAGTGAAAAAAGAACTTATTGATGAATGCAAAATTTTCCACTTCGGTTCATTATCTTTGACAGATGAACCTTGCAGGAAGGCGACATATGATGCTGTAAATTATGCAAAGAAACTCGGGAAAATAATTAGTTTTGATCCTAATTATAGATCTCTTTTGTGGAGTGATAGGGAAAAAGCGGTAAATGAAATTTCAAGAGCGATTACAATGGTGGATATTTTGAAAGTGTCTGAGGAAGAAATGTATCTTGTTACAGGAGAAACAAATCTTGAAATCGGCTCAAAAAAGCTTTTAAATATGGGTGCGTCATTAGTTTTGGTATCGCTCGGAGAAAAAGGTGCTTGCTATCGCAACAAAAATCATTTTTGTGTATTTCCTGCATACAAGGTCGATGCGGTTGATACCACAGGTGCCGGGGATGCTTTTGTAGGTGCAATGTTGTGGCAGTTAAAAAACTATAAACCCGATGAGATTGCTGATATGGTGCTTGATGATAAGATACTTTTTGCAAATGCTGCGGGTGGACTGACTGCAACAAGGATAGGTGCAATTCCTGCGTTGCCCACATTAGATGAAATTAAAATATGTCAGAAAGGTTGACAAGTATATGAAAATAGTAAAAATCAGACTCACACAAGTGGATCAGGTCAGAGAATTTGTTGAATTAACTTCCAACTGTAATTATGATGTTGATTTAGTTTCAGACCGTTATACAGTTGATGCAAAATCTTTACTGGGCATTTACAGTCTTGATTTAAGTAATCCATTGCAAGTTGTTATATACGGTGATGACAGCGAAGAATATGAAAAAGCATTGGAAAAATATAAGATTTGATGATCTGCGTTAAATAGTTTATAAGTTAATATATAGCTTTCCTTAAAACAAAAGTCACGTTGCAAATTTGCAGCGTGACTTTTGCTATTATGAACTAAAAAGCAATCACATCAATTTTGACAATTTCAGCAATTCAATAAGAGTACATATTTCTGCATTACGAAAGAAACTGCGTGCGGCGCTCGGCTATGACCCGATTCGCAATCGCATTGGTGAAGGATATGTTATGGAGGAAGAAAAAGAATGAAAAAGCTATCCTTGCAATGGCGCATAACTTTGATGACTGCACTTTTTATCGGAGCTACCTGCATTTTTATGAATGTTCTTATCGGCTATTCCGGCAGCCGTTACATGGATTCCATAGGTTCTTATGTTACAGGTTACGGAGATACGGACAAAGGAGAACCCGAATTTTTCGATCCCGAACACGAAAAGCTTGATCGTGAATTGACTATTGTAATTAACGGAGTACAGGAATCCTTTATCACTACCAATTGGTATATTACGGCGGCGGCAACATTGTTAGGCGGTGTGCTTGCGTATTTTTTAAGCGGGCATGCGCTGAAGCCTCTGCGTACTTTTACAGCTCGGGTTGAGAAGGTTCAGCCTAACAATTTGACGGATATGAAGATAACCGAAGACGTTTTGCCTGAAATGAGACAATTTGTCAAGTCATTCAATCTGATGCTTGACCGTCTTGATGAGGGATTCACAGCTCAACGACAGTTCACGGGAAACGCGGCGCACGAGTTGCGTACGCCGCTTTCGCTGATGCAGGCACAGCTTGAACTCTTTTCGGCAGAGCATCCCGAGGTATTGCCGGAAACGGCTGAGTTTCTCCGATTGTTATGTGAGCAGACCGAACGAATGACGCAAATGACAAAAACCTTGTTGGAAATGAGTAAGCTTCGTACAGTATCGTGTGCCGACCGCATAGAGATAGGACCTATGGTAGAAGAAATTTTCACTGACCTTGCGCCCCTTGCAGAGAAGAACAATATTGCACTTGAAAGCACGGGCGACGCTGTTATGACAGGCAGTGACACGTTGATTTACCGTTTGTTATATAATCTGACCGAAAACGCTATACGCTACAACCGTTTTGACGGTACAGTGAATATTACCGTAACGCACAAAGACAATCAGCTTGTTATTACGGTTGCGGATACCGGCTACGGCATCCCCGAACAATACAGAGAAAGTATTTTTCAGCTCTTCTTTCGTGTGGATAAATCTCGAAGCAGGGAATACGGTGGCGTAGGCTTGGGACTTTCTTTGGTGTGGGAAATCGTCACATTGCACAATGGTAAAGTCCGTGTGGAAGAAAGTTCGGAAAAGGGTACGGCTATAGCCGTAAAGTTTCCAACAGATACGATAAAATTTTAATATTTTGCAATTTTTTTTTAGTAAATTGTTGAAATTACCGTAGTCCTGTGTTATACTATAGTTAATTAATTGATTAGTTATCAAAAGGAAGCGAACATTATGAGAACAACAGAGGAACAACACAACGAGCGTAAGCGGGAAATGATGGAAAAATGCTTTGAATGTTATGCTGAAAACGGGCTGACCGGTACGGGTATCAAGGCTTTGGCGGCAGCGTGTGGGTGTACAACGGGAAATCTGTATTCCTATTTCAATAGTGTGGATGAACTGATTATTGAGTCAACGGCCTACTGTATGGAAAAGGTCGAGGACGATTTCATGGAAAAAGCTCCCACCGACCCGAATGATGTTGTTCGATTTGTGAGAGAGGTTCCGTATTGGACCGCAAAGAAGCACGGCAAAAAATATCGGCTGATGTATCAGGTCTATACTCATCCGAAATATATTGAGCACGGCAAGAAATTCTTTGAGGGAGTGAATGAGCGCTATACCGAATATGCCAAGCGGTTGGAGCCGAAAATCGGTATTCCGTACACGGTGATTACACCGTTGATTTTTATATTTGTTCGTGCCTGTGTACACTATGCTATGTTTGAGGATGAATATTATTTAAAAACCCAAATGGAGGTCTTAAAACAGGGTGTCGCTCTGTTTGCAGATAAATACCGTTCACAATATTTGAAGGGAGGAAACGGAAAATGAAAAAACGAATACTCTGTACCCTGCTCACCCTATGTATGGTGATGTGTGTTGCTTTACCTATTATGAGCTATGCCACTATGGGAGTATCGGCATCCGACTCGAGTGCATACGGCACACTGCTCACACCCGACACAACCCCACCGATCGGATGGGCAGAGGATGAAAGCAACCCGTACGGCACAAAAAAGGGTCAGCCCTTTGCCATCACCCCATGGTATGAGCCGATCATTTACAGCTATCGCAACGCAGAGGGGCAGGCTGCGCAGGATCATACCAAGGTATACAGTAAGTGGAATTTCGGTATCAACATTGCCGAATGTACACCGAGTGCCCATCGGGTTTCTGCTGTCGATAATGTTGCATTTGCTGTTGGAACAGCTTACGACCCACTCGGCACGGGCAGAAACGATCATGCTATCTTTGTCGGTCTTTGCGATATGGATAATTCCAAGAACACTGCGAAGATCTGCTACTGGGTACAAAACCTTGTAAACAACAAGCGCTCCGAGCTTCAGAAAATTGCCGACGCTCCGATGTGGGCGTGCAAGAAACCCGGTTACGGCGAGCTTGAATATCAGGAATTCCGCCACTATTTCAATGTCACGGCGGGCGACTATGATGGTGACGGAAAGATGACCGCCGTTATCACCTACGTCGGCAATGATGATTTATGGGGAATCGCCGGCACGGGAATTGCCGGAGAGCAGGGACTTTCAAGAAAATCGTTTGTCAAATCCAAGGGCAGCGGCAATGCCTATTTCGACGGCTGGAACACGACTCTGTATGAGCGCGACCAGATCACGAAGTCGCTTGTCTCGGCGGATATTGACCGTGACGGCTGCGATGAGCTTATCGTGTACGCAGGCATTGCCGAGCAGGATAAGATCGAAGGCAGGGACAAGGAGATTTCCGGCGATTCCTTCCGTAAGGCTGTTTCAAAGCTCTCGGTATACAAAGCCGAAAACGGAAACCTCAAAAGAGTGGATCAAAAGTCCCTGATGACCCTGAACCGCGAGGATGAAAAAGCGGACGGCAAACGTTACTACGATCATATCCGCTACGGAAACCTTGCCGCGGGAGACATCAACGGCGACGGCTGGCAGGAAATCATAATTGCCGGATATTTCCGTGAAGTCAGGGAAGAAAAGCAGAAGGGCTTTATCTGGGACAAGAAAACCGACGACGAAAACATGGGCTTTGCCGTTTATTACGGTCAGAACAAGTCAATAACGAATGTGCAGAAAACCACCATGAGCGGTTATACCGCAAACGGAACAAATGATCTGGGCGTGAAGCCGAAGCCTGCCATGACAAGCGTTGCGATCAACGGCAGAGGTACGCCGGAGCAGGTATGGATCGCTGGCGGACTGTATGAGGTTCAGCAGAACGGCGCGCTTAATCTTCTGCGCGACACCGCGCGCGAAAAGAATTCAAGCGCGAGATGGTGGTGGTATCAGGATGTCATCGCAGGCAATTTTGACCACAACACGGAAGGCCGCGAGCAGGTGATCGCGCTTGCCGCCGAAAGGCAAAAGGGAAGCGGTTCGGCGCGTAAATTCGACCTGTTCACCGATGTTTTCTACGGCGAGGATTTCGGCAGCGGCACGCTGTCGGTCGCCGGCAAGTATACAGTGACAGCCGAAAAGGACGAGTTTTCCAAGCTCTGCCACGATGCCGACCTAGCATGGGATATGCCGTATAACTGCATACTGCTTGCGGCGGATGTGAATAAAGACGGTCTGTTTGCTCGCTATGAGGGCAAGGGCTACGGATATTCCGATGCACAGGTGCAGGCGGTGCTCCAGGCGGCTCCGTATTTCTCGGAGCTCGGTGACTATGATCTTGATTTCTCCGACGGCTCAACCACCTACACCTTCTCCTCAGGCTATTCGGACACGAAATCCTCATCGCACAACACCTCCTTCGGTGCGTCCATCGTCGCACAAGGAGATCTGAAGGTATGGAGATACGAGGCGACCCTCGGATACACCATGGATTTTACAAAGAGCACCGAGGATACCCTTTCTAAGGAATACAGTGCCTCATTCAATGCCGGCGGCAACGATTCCGTGGTGCTGTACCGCGTGCCGGCAACAACCTATTATTACTCACTTTATGACCCCGGGAAGGGCGATTTTGACTTGAGCGAGCGAAATACCATTGCCCTGATGATCCCCGGGCAACCGGTTTACACCATGCTCGACCGGGAGTATTACGATGAGTTTGCGGTACTGTACAACGAAACCTACAAGAAAGACATTGCAGCGGGAAAGGCAAAGGCTTTGCCGATACTGAACAGCCATGTACTGCCGGAAAACGCCGAGGGCGACCCGTTCGCCTATTGGTCGAATACCGCTACTACCGCCGACTATGTTTCGAAATTTGAGTCGCTGAGTAAGCAAAAATATGAGCTTGGCTTCGGTGCAAGCAGTATCACAAACGACTGGACGACCACATCCGAACATGCCGAAGGAGTTG
>ERZ827088.2542-NODE-2542-length-18810-cov-3.894855_pt1 | contig 18810 bp, 8 predicted proteins | sample MGYA00519922_ERZ827088 | MGnify/ENA primary metagenome ERZ827088 (study PRJEB31778, sample SAMEA3449254) | human gut metagenome | biome: human gut; feature: human-associated habitat; material: faeces | place: United Kingdom | collected 2010/2012 ...
TCTGTCTGTCTGTCTGTCTGTCTGTCTGTCTGTCTGTCTGTCTGTCTGTCTGTCTATCTGTTAGGATTGTCTTTCCTGTCTCTGCAAATGTCAACAGTACATCTCTATAATACTCATATTGTTTCTTTCGTGCCTCGATTTCAGCCGGTAGTCCAATATTTAAGTCAGAACAAATATCCTCAAAATGTTCCAATACATAAACTATTCTATTTTGAACTTCTATATGTGGCACTGGTATCTCTAATTCTCTTATAAAAGATAAATTAGCCATTGCCAATTTCGAACCTTTCGTAAGTTTTAAGAATTTAGGATAAAGCATTGTACATGCATAATATAAATACGATGGATTTAATATATTTCTATCTTTTGGGAAAATACCAGCAATGTTCTGATTTATAGCAGCATCATATGGCAAAAATGCCACTTTACCTATAGTTGCACCTACCAATGCAACTAATGTTGTTCCTTCCCTCATAATCTTGGCAGACGAATTTACCAATCCCTCATTTGTTATATAATCAGTAACTTTATCAATCGTTTTTTTATTCTGACACACTGTAGATCCAAGCCATTTTATGGATCCATTTTCCCAATATTCTGCATTTTTTCTTGATGGAGTTCCACCAGAAACCACTTTGCATATTTCCCCTATTTTTTTTATTGGAATATCATCTTTTATAGTTAATAATTTGTCTCTATAAAATTCATACTGTTTTCTCCGAGCTGTAAGCTCGGCTGTAAGCTCGGCTGTAAGCTCGGCTGTAAGCAACGTGAAAGAGTCCAAAATATGGACTATTTCACGTTGTACCTTCAGAGGAGGTACAGGGAGCCTGTAATCCTCAGTAATCTTTAATGAAATTTGAGGTAAAGATCCCATACCTGATGCTGCATCTCGAAAAAAAGATATATTATTTTTCAATACATAGTACAAAAACTTTACACTGACTTTATTTTCTGCTGTATATGCCCACATTTCATTTTTAAAAGTAAATGGTTTATCATAATACACAAAATCAATAACACCTCTACTTTGAACAAGAACTGCTGGAACTCGTGTGATGTTTGCTTTTGGAATATCTACCTCATGTGCATCAATAACTGTTTTCCCACCAGCGAAAATTCTTATTTCGCCCTCATCACTAGAAATATCTTTCATTTTCCCCGCAGTAATTGGTGTTCCCTTTAATCTTGTATACACATCCTTTATTCTCTTAAATGGCACTCCATCAGGGCATAACTCGGCAATCAATTCATCTAACTTACTCATACGCCCTCCTCAATTTCTGCAATAATCTTATCAATTTCATCACGAAGAACCTGTTCACGAGCAACGATCTCTTTAATCTCAGCATTGAGCTTTACAATATCAATCTTCTCTCTCGTATCCTCAGCCTCAACATATGTTGACACAGACAAATTATAGTCATTTGTGGAAACCTCTTCATATGTAGCCAGATGTGAAAAATGCTGAACATCTTCACGTTTTGTAAATGTTTCTACAATTCTATCTATATTCTCTGGTGTCAGTTTATTGTTGTTTGTAACCTTGACACACTCCTTGGTTGCATCTATAAACAGGGTCTTATTGTCTGTCTTATTCTTCTTCATAACCATAATGCACGTTGCTATTGAAGTTCCAAAGAACAGATTGCTTGGCAACTGTATGATGCAATCCACATAGTTATTATCTACAAGATATTTCCTAATCTTCTGCTCTGCACCGCCACGATACATAATGCCAGGGAAGCATACTATCGCTGCAGTTCCATTTGACGCAAGCCATGCCAAACTATGCATTATAAATGCCATATCCGCCTTGCTCTTAGGAGCCAATACTCCCGCAGGAGAAAATCTTGGATCATTTATAAGAAGAGGATTCTCGTCACCAGCCCATTTTATTGAATACGGCGGATTAGACACTATAAGCTCAAATGGTTCATCATCCCAATGCTGTGGACTGGTAAGTGTATCCTCACATGCTATATCAAACTTATCAAATCCAACATCATGAAGGAACATATTTATACGGCACAGGTTATATGTAGTTATATTTATTTCCTGTCCGTAGAATCCATTTCTGATTGCATCCCTGCCAAGAACTTTTTCCGCCTTAAGCAGCAATGAACCAGATCCGCAAGCAGGATCATATACCTTATTTATTTCGGTCTTGCCTACTGTTCCAAGCCTTGTAAGAAGTTCAGACACATCCGCAGGCGTGAAGAACTCACCGCCAGATTTACCTGCATTCGACGCATACATAGTCATGAGATACTCATACGCATCGCCAAATGCATCTATAGAATGATCTTTCACATCGCCAAGATTCATATCTCCCACTCCATTGAGGAGCTTTACAAGTTTTTCATTTCTCTTGGCAACAGTAGAACCAAGCTTATTACTATTAACATCGAAGTCATCAAAGAGTCCTGCAAAATCATTCTCTGCCTCACTGCCCTTTGCTGAATCCTCTATATGCCTGAATACGCTTTCAAGCGTTTCATTCAGATTTTCGTCTTCCGCTGCCCTTGCTCTAACATTGCAGAACAGCTCACTTGGAAGTATGAAGAATCCCTTTTCTTCCACCAAACCTTCTCTAGCTTCTTCTGCATCCTCATCAGGCATCACCGCAAAATCAAAGTCTACATTACCAGCCTCTGCCTCGCCCCCATTTATGTAATTACAAAGATTTTCAGAAATATATCTATAGAACATCGTTCCTAATACATAATTCTTGAAATCCCATCCGTCCACAGCTCCACGTAATTCATCTGCTATCGCCCAGATGGCGCGATGAAGTTCATCTCGTTCCTGTTCTTTTTTTGTGTCTACCATCTAATCTCTCCTGCGTTTTATCTTTTTATATTAAATATCACATGTTATACGCGTTACTACCTTTTTTGAAATAGTAAGAACTGCCATATATGCCACTAATATAATTCCAATTAGAATTTTATTAAATTCGGCTTTCGACATCAATACCAATAACCCATTATGTACTAAATAAAACAAGAGAAATAACATACTACCTACTGCTGGTGAACTTCTTCTTTTATAAAATATCCCTACAACCATATATGTAATTAGCACAAGCGCTGCCCCTATTATCATGTTGAAAAAAACTGGACCAAATGGTACTTCTATGGCTGCATTTTCAAATGGGTTTGATACAAAAAACTGTCTAATTATCACACTCACTGTATGAACCAAATAATACATTTTTACCTCCTTTATGATTTATATAAAATACAAGCTTTTATTACAGTTTATATTTTAGTTTTACAAATGTTATAGTTTTTGTGTCCTTTCGTTTTGCATACACCTTTTTATATTTTACAATATATCTTTCTATATGTAAAACTGCTCTTCCTCTTTTTTCCGACTACTTATGCCATTGTTTCCACATAATTAACAATCTTAACCATCCTTTTACCATACCGCCTTCTAAAAACCCTTTTATACAATTCTACTCCATTTGCTGTACTGTTTTTTTCTCACCAAACAAAGTGAAAAGGACAGCCCACATTCTAGTGGTCTGCCCATGTCTATTTCATTAACCGAGTTTTTCAAGCCCCACCCCAATCTTCAAGTTTCTCTCCGTCTCCACCATATCAAACTTAACCACATAGCACCCTATATCTCCCCTGATACCGGTTATCGTGCCCTCGCCGAACACCTTGTGTCTCACCCGGTCGCCGGGCTTTAGCTCGGTGTCCAGCGGCATATAGCGGCTTTCATTTGCGGCTATATAGCTCTTGGTATCGTCTATCAGGCGTTGCGGGAGCTCGTTCACGTAATCGATGGCTTCCCGGTCTATGTTGAAGATGAACCGGGAAGGGTATCTGAAAGAATCATCGTAGTTCAAACCCTCGGCATCGCTGATGTACAGACCGCGCTCCGCTCTGGTGCACGCCACGTATGCCATGCGTCGTTCCTCCTCGAGCATCGCCTCAGTGTCCACGTGCTTACTTGGGAATATGCCTTCATTTACACCGCACACGAACACATATGGGAACTCCAGGCCCTTTGCGGTGTGTATGGTCATCATCGTCACAGAATCCTTGTCCTTCTCCCTGTCATTGTTCGTGTAGAGAGCTATGCTCTGCAGATATTCCTCCAGCGTATTCTCCTCACCGGAGGTCTTCTCATATTCGTCTATCGACTGCTTCAGCTCTGCCAGGTTGTCCAGCCTTTCCTGTTCGCCCGCCTGTCTGAGCATCACCTCGTAGCCCGTGGCGGCCATGAGCTCTGTAACAAGGTCTGACAGACTTTTCTCCTTGTATGTCTTCCTGAAATTTTCTATGATATCGACAAAGGCTGAAGCACCTGTCGACTTAACAGTCTTCTCCTCCAGAAGATCCTGAAGACCGCTGTACAGTGAGCATCTATGAGTCTCACAGTACGACTTAAGCATCGACATTCTCTTTTTGCCAAAGTTCCGCTTTGGTTCATTTATCACCCTGCAAAATGACAGATCATCCGCGTATGCCACCATCCTGAGATATGCCAGTACATCCTTTATCTCCTTGCGCTTGTAGAACTCTGTTCCGCTGTAGAGGATATACGGGATCTTTGTCTTGATAAATGCCTCCTCTATGCTTCTCGACACGAAATGTGACCTGTACAAAACGGCTATGTCACTGTACTTTGCTCCTGTCTCAACAAGCCTTTTTATCTCGTTTATCACCCACTGGGCTTCATCCCCGGTGGTTCTGGAATGTACGTACAGAGGGCGTGCCTCAGACGGCTTCACAGCCACAAGCCTGTGGGGCAGTCTGTTCCTGTTCTTCTCGATCAGTGAGTTGGACACCGCCAGTATGTCAGGAGTTGAACGATAATTCGTGTCTAGGAATATGGTCTGTGTATTCTCATGGTTCTTGTCGAATTCCAGTATGTACTCTATCCTTGCCCCGCGCCACGTATATATGGTCTGATCCGGATCGCCCACGATGAACAGATTCCTGTGATAACCGCTGAGTATCTCCGCCAGCGCATACTGGTTACCGCTGACATCCTGGAACTCGTCCACCATGACATACATCATGCGTTCCTGCCATTTGCGGCATTTCTCCGCATCGGTTCTGAGGATGTGGAGCGCAATGGTTATGAGATCATCATAGTCAAGTCCATACACCTTCTTCTGTTCGTACAGGTATCCCAGAAATACTTTTTCTGGTATGTCTGAGGCGTTCTCATAATCTGCCAACAGTCTTTCATTGCTTATGTCCGCCATATATGCAATGTGCTGCATCTCGTTCTTCATCGCCGATATGTGATCCCTCGCCATGTCAAATGTATATGTTCTCGACTGTATATGGGCATTCTCGTACACCGTTTTGAGTATCTCCTCCGTGTCCTCGCTGTCCATCACCACAAAGTTCTGGGGATAATTGATGGCATGGATATCCTCCCTCAGAAGCTTCACACAGAAGCCGTGAAATGTGCAGATGTATCCCGTATCACTGTCCCCGATCATCTGTCTGATACGTTTGCTCATCTCCCTCGCCGCTTTATTTGTAAATGTGACACACAGTATATTCGATGTGGATATTCCAAGCTCATCCACCAGATACGCATACCTGTATGTGAGCGCCTTTGTCTTGCCGGTTCCCGCTCCCGCAATTATGCGCACATACCCTTCTGTGGTGATCACTGCCTCCTTTTGCTGTTCATTCAGTTCATCTATAAAATTATCCATACAGTCCTCCATATATTTGCAAACATATGTTCAGTATAGCAGATTATATCTTTCCTGTCACTACACTCATGGTTTTACACCAGAACGATCTTCACTCAAAAAACAGGACAGCCACATCATCTGTGACTGTCCCGCCAACGCATCAACGCATTTCATTTATTTTGACTTTTTGTATACCGCTTTCTTAGGAGTGTTCATTCCCTTCGCCTTGAGCTTCTTTGCATATGCGTCATATTTCTTCTTAGGAAGATATATCTTCACATTGCTCTTGACACCCTGGAAAGCATTCTTACCGATAGTCGTTATCCTTGTAGACTTTATGGTAACTTTTCCAAGCTTTCCACACTTGCTGAATGCTGCACCGCCTATGGTCTTAACGTTTCCTCCGATCACAACCGTGGTGAGATATTTGCGTCCTGTAAATGCTTTCGCTCCTACAGCCGTAACATTGAAGTTCACTCCACCGATCTTGACACTGGATGCAACCGTGAGTGACTTGAACTTCTTGTCGCTCTTCTTGCTTGTACTTCCAACAAGTGTCACTGTTCCCTTGCCATTTGAAGCGGCATTTGTCACCTTATATTTCAGATAGCCAGGCACGCCCTTCTGCGCAACTTTGTATATCTTGCCCTTGCCAGCCTTGATAGCAAATGTCTTGCTGACGGAGCCTCTGTAATTACCCTTACCTGTGATCGTTACTGTCGCTGTACCGATATTCTTGTTGTTCTTGTACTGTACGGTGTAATCCACACCATTCTTCAGTGTTGTTTTGCCTCTCCTCAGCGCAAGCGATTTAACAGTGATAGGTGATCCTGTGTATGTATATCCATTCTTTTCTATACCGCTTACGACCACATTGTTCTTGGAATTTCCTATGTCTATTCCAAGGGCAGCTACTGACTCATAACGCTTGTACCCACACTTGGTACAGGTAAATGTCTTCTTACCTGCCGCTGTGTCTGTAGGCTTGGTCGTTATCGCTCCCTTGTCCCATGTGTGATTTGCCAGGCCTGACTTCTCTCCACATGAGCACTGATACCAGTGAGATCTGCTGTCGCTCTTGTACTTATTGCCGTAATCGTGTACATGCTGCTCCGGCTCTTTCTCGATGGTGATCTTTACATTGAATACAACTCCATTGTAAGCCCTGTTCCATCCTGTAACTGATGTCCAGTCATAATTTGCTGTGTCCGCAGGCTTGAAACAAAGCTTGTATGTATTGCCATCCTCAACCTTTGTCGTTCTGTCTGTATACCATGTGTATACTCCATCCTCGCGCTCTGGAAGCTCTATGTCTGCAAGAGTCATATTCTCCTTAGCACTCAGTGAATCTATCGCCTGAGTAAATACTGCATTTGCAGGAAGAATCTGAACAGTTATCTCCACATGCTCTGCTCTCTCGTATACATCCTCATCTTCAGGTACAAATGTTGCAAGGAAAGTCTTTGTTCCAACCTCTCCCACAGATTCATCTGCATTCTCCCAGATGAACATTCCACCTGCTGTCTCAGGCAGGAGTATCTTGCCAACAGTGTCTCCGTATGTAGCTGTGACATTCTCCGGAACTGTAAATACAGGATCCTGCTTTCTCACATACACTGAAAGCTTCACTGCAATTCTCACACTTCCGTCTTCCAGTTCCTCATATGTTCCCTCTGCTGCATTGATCTTGCTCCAGTCATAGTTCGCTGTGTCGTCTGGAACAAAGTATGCATCGTAGGTCTCGCTTGTTCCAGCCTTGCCTACCTGCTGTGTTCCATCTGCCCACATGTACTTTCCTGCTGCCGATGTTGGAAGCTCCACATCCGCAAGGGTCTTGCCGGCATATGCGTCGCCCGCCTTTCCGGCAGTGAATGAAGGTATTCCCTTCTCCACGCTGGATATAATCAGTGTGAACTCAGCCACTGTCTGATTCTGTCCTCTCACCGTGAACTTGACTGTCTGTGCCTCAACACTTGCAGTCTTCGGCGTTCCATATACGTTTCCATCGTATATCACAAGTCCTGCCGGAAGTGTCTGTCCCTTTGCAAGGGAGTATGACACATATCCGTTGTCCACCGCTTCATCATTCTGGATCTCTATGGCTGTCAGATCATATAATGGCTCATCCTTTGTGGTTGTCTTTCCAACCTGCGCCTTAACTGTATCCTCTGTCTTTGCGAGAGTTATATTTACGGCCTCCTGCTTTGCCATATTTACCGTAACTGTTGCCGGCTCATATGTCATGACGCCGCTCCAGAGACGGTTGTTACTTGTAGTCATGGCTGTGTCATCCGGTCCAAATACAACTGAATCCACCGCCATTCCATCTATCGGCTCACCGTCTATTGTGATGTAGAACGACTTGCCACCCTGTATATAGAGTGCATCGTCACCGTCAACACCTGACTTCTTCTGACATCTTGTTGCCGATGAACTCTTCTCTATCTTTGCATCGCCATCCTTGAAGCAATATGCAGGATAATCCACATCAAGCTTGTAGAAAATGACGCTGTAATTTTTCAGTGCGTACACCATATCCGGGATTACTGTGGTAAGTATGCTTCCGCTTCCAAGGCTTGACGTATATGCAAGCTGCTTCATATTACCATAGTTTACGATCATTGCACTGTTTGTGAGGTTGCCAAATGTAAACTGTGCATCAGCTCTGTTGATGAGCTTTGCATTTGTATTCAAGGTGATCCTCTCACTATTTGCTGCTGTGATATCCCCGTAGTTATCTACTGTTGCTGAAGCCTGAACATTTCCTTTCAGATTCCATGCACCTCTGTTGACCAGTGATCCTGTCATAGTCAGAGCGCCGTCCACATTCCATGTGCCAAGGTTCTCAACATCACCGGTAACTGTCGCTGTCGACGTATTTGTAAGAGCTGCGCCCTCGGCGATGGTCAGCTTTGAATCCTTGAGGATCTCAAGCTGTTTTACCTCCACCTCTCTGTCAAGTGTGTAGTCTCCGCCTATAGTTAATTTGCCGGCGAGAGACATATACAGTGAACCCAGACTCTCAACCTGGTAATTGTCAGCGGTGCCCTTTACAGTCGCTGTGGACTTTGCATTCTCGTCTACGTACTCTACCTTGCCAACCTTACCGCCTGCCGCAAGTACAAAGTCACCTGTGACAGCGCCCTCTGTTCCTGCCTTGACGTATATATTTCCAATGCTGTGACCATAGTTAAATACCAATGCCTTGCTATGCTCATTGTTGACGTCATTTTTTCTGAGTTCTCCTGACTTTATCTCGGCATACAGATCTCCCTTCACATTTGACTGCTGGACAAAGTTGTTGCACTTCTCAGCGCACCATCTTCCATCAACCACACAGTTCACATTGCCAGATACGGCTGTTCCCGACACTCCGTTGAAGTAGGAGCGCTTGTTCATGTAATCCGCACCGTATATAAATGTATTGTAATGATCAGTTATACCAACTCTTATATCCACATCACCGGATACTGATCCACCCGATGTAACATACATATTCTCAGACTTGGTTGATTCCGGTGTGTACATCTGTGCAGACTTTGCAAATGTGAAGTCTACCTTCTCCGCATTTGTATTGTACGCACCGTATACCACGCTTCCTGCTCTTCCGTCCTCTGCCGTGAAGGTCACTGTCTTGACATCAGCGTTTCCTGCCGCAGCTACAGTGCCTGACACATAACCACTCATGATCGTCATGGTTACATTTCCATCTATCGTCACTCGGTCTGCCTTGCTGTCAGTTGAACCCGCAGCACATATATTGCCGACATTTCCGCTTCTGAGTGTCACCGATATGTCACCAGTGTATTTATTTGCTGTGTCCGTATAGCCTGATATGCTGTAACCTGACAGATCATATGTAACCTCTCCGTCTATTCTGAGTGGTCTGTTGTCGTCTGCCACTCCGTTGTGATCAGCATCCAGATATACTGAGCTCTTGCTGCTGTCCGATGGATCAACTATTATCACTGCCGAATTTCCACCGAGATCAATGGTCTTATCCTCTGTGTTCACAGATACACCAAGCTTGTTGATATCAGGTATCTCCGTGCCTGCCGGCAATACCTTGAATACCACTGGGAAATCAACCGATGTTCCATTTCGTCCTGTTATGACAAATGTTACTGTGCTTTCACCTGCATTCTTGGCTGTTCCTATTATCTTACCCGACTCAAGCACAAGTCCTGATGGAAGTGTCGAACCGCTCTTCAGTCTGTACTGCATGTCAGTTCCATAATCCTTTGTGGTATCTCCTGTAACCTTGAGGATCGTGAGATCGTACGCTGGTGAATCCGCTGTGTACTTGGTATCCGCCGCCAGAATCGGATCTGCGTATTCCTTACTGATGTCTATCTGGTCTGCCACATAATCCACTACAATAGACATAGATGAATCCGGGCCTGTCACCTTTGCACTTCCGTTGCTTCCCTGTACCGGCTCGCCGCCATTTGCCGACACATAGGCTGTGTAACCCGGCACATCGGTATAGCTAACTGTGATCGCCTGTTTGCAGGCAACATATTTGACATTCTCATATTCAACTACATATGACTGTGCAGCCAATTTTGCTGATGTGTTGTCCATGTTTGTTGAGCCGCCTGCATAGCTGTAATACACTCCTGTCCAGCCGCTGGCATCTATATCATCTGCAAATTTTCCTGCTGCCACCCACACACCTGTGTTGCTGAACTGGTCTGAAGGACACTTGAGCGTACCCTTCTGATATACTCTTGCCCAGCCTGATGTCATGTTGACCTTGCCCACATCAAACAGCGCATCCTCGCCTATTGTGAGTGTCGTGTCATACTGTGTCATATTGAGAGCCGCAAGCTTCGTATCTCCATTCACAACTGCCTTGGCATACTTTGAATAACCAAGCCGGTCAGCGGTCAGCGTATCGTTAAATACTGCAGATGATCTCTCGTTCAGTGACACATAATCCGTTACCTCAACCGGAGCATTTACATCAACTGCCGCACTGTCATAGATTATCAGAGCCGTTGCCGTGAGCTTCTTATTCACAACATAGGTTCCTCTGATAGTTACGATATCCTTGCTGTTTCTCATGAATGCACCGGTATATTTTGATGTTGTATCCGCTGCAAATCCACCCTTATCTACAGTGTTCTTTGCGATCTCATATGCGATGGTTCCATCCACGGTTGAATTCGACAGAACATACATAGTTGCTGCCTTACCACCACGGATATTTATACTCACCGCATCGCCGCCTTCATATGAAAGCTCTGAATCCTTTGCACCGTATATTGCTTTTACATTTCCCCCCGTCATGGTGATCCTGATGTTTCGTCTTATGGCGTTGTCCTCGACACCTGTTATCGTGTACTCCGACAGATCTCCGGTGTACAGAGGTGTCTTGCCATCTGCCTGTCCATCCTGATTGTCGTCCACGTATATCTCTGTCTCTGTGTCGTCCTTTGCCTGGATGACCACTGATGTTCCGTTGAGACATATAGTCTTCTCATCCTCGTCAACTACGATTCGGCCATCCTGGTTGTCCTGCTTCTTCTCCTCATTTGAGACGATCACGTTCAATGAGAGCTGTGCCTTTGAACCGTTTCTTCCTGTCACATGGACTATGACATTTTTTCCGTCTTCATAAAGCTTACTTGCCGTTCCGACGATCTTGCCATCGATCAATGTGAGTCCCTCAGGAAGACCATTTGTCTCGTCTATCTCGTATGTGACCTCGCCCTCTCTTGCGTCGTTTGATATGACAAGATCTGCCATGTCATAGAGAGGTGAGGCTGCTGTGTATTCTTTTCCAAGCAGTGCTGAAGGGTCAACAGTTGTCTTGGATACCACGATCTGCTTTCCTGTCGTTACGATCGTCACTGTACAAGGCTCATTTGGCATGCTGAACGTGTACACGCCATTTGATTCAACCGCTGAATTTTCCGCTGTGTCGCTCTGACCTCTGAAGGTCACCTTGTCAAGAATATATCCCTTGTTCACGGTCGGTGTTATCTTGACATCTGCGCCGCCCTTGACATATGTACCATCAGGATCAATATACTGTGACGTCTTGCCTGTCATGGTGTACGTTGCGGCCTTCTCGTTGGACACAACATCTAATGAATAATTTACATTTGCAACATCCCCTACAGCCGAGTCCTCTATTACACCCCCCTTTGAGAATATATTTGGCAGATACCCATCAGTCGCCTTAAATGTTCCCTTGAGGATTCCACTGTGGAGTATATTTGAACCGCCTGCTGCATATATACCCTCTTTTGCAGTTAACGTTACCCCCTTGTTGATAACGATCACGGCATTGCCCTGGCTTCCGTTCTCTGTGAAGTTACCAAAGTAAATATTGTCAGCAGTTACATCCTTGTCTATCACAAGATTCTGTCCGCCATAATATATATTCTGTCCATAGGTTATAACAGATGAGCCGGTGGTATTCATGCTTGGAGCCATATAATACTTCTCCGGCATACTGCACTTGTCATCAAATGTAACTTTTGCATCCTTGTTATTACCTATATACATCTGGAAGCTTATTCCGTCTGCATTTGTAAAATCTGTGTTGTTGATCTTTATATCAACAGGAACTGTATTCTCGGTTGAACCGGAATAGCTCTCATTTGCCAGATAGAAAATATTATTTCCCGCCAGTCCATTTATACTGCTGTCTGACAACGTTATGTCAACCTTTGTTCCGATATTTCCGCAACTGTAATCACCTCCGGCGAGTCCACATTTTGCAAAATGTATCTTTGCTATATCCGCCTTGAGTTCCCCTGCCAGTGCAAAGTTGCTCATCATGGTAAACATGTCGCTGCCCGCGTATTCATACGAGTTCACAAGCGGATCACCATTTTCGTCTACTATGGATTCATCATTCATGCCATCCACATTGACCGTCATATTCCCCAGACAGCTACCGCCGTATACAAACCGTGCTGAACTGCTGATAACGTTGCTGACGCTTATGTTAAGATCCTTACTGATGCTTCCGCCCTGCTCTACATTCAAAGATCTCGTAATGCTGCAGCCCGAAACTATGGCATCTACAGAACCATTTACCGTCACATTTGACAGCTCCAGAGCATTTACATAGGCTGCATTACAGTTGTAAAGTTCTGCCTTTATATCACCTTTTACACCTGTGCTCAGATACATGCCATTTAATGTATCTGTTGTTGCCACAGCCTTCATTACAACGCTGGCAGAAGTGATACCGGAACAATTTGAAATTCCATATACCCTGCCGCTGGCGCCAGTGATATTCTCCATGTTCACAGTATACGTATATGTCCCTTCTTCCTCCGGCTGAGTCTGACTGAACGAAACCGAATTCATGCCACATGTTGTGTAACCGGCAGCGCAGTTCTTTATATCTATATCAGCCCTTCCGCCCAGCATACCGCCATACATTCCATATATGGTGTTGAACTTTGCTCCTGAGCCATCAACGCTGACATTTACATTTCCCTTTATATTTGTATTATTGGTGCCATACACAGACATCTCTGATCCAGACTGGCTTTTCAGCTTAAGGTCCAGATTTCCAAGGATAGCCGCACTTGACGCACCATATACACTGGCACTGCTTCCATCCTTTACGGCTGATATTCCGTCAAATGTAAGGCTCACGTCACCATCAACCTTTGCGCTCTGGGAAACTCCGCACAGATTGTCTACCTTGGAGTCAGTCACCTTGGCCGTCAGTGTCTTGCTGAGCACAGCTCCGTTCTGCACAATATACACGGAACTGATGCCGGCACCGTTCATATTGAACACTGCATCGCCATTTATCGTATAAGCCTTTCCTGTGTAATATCCATCTGTAGCCAGTGTGACAAATGTGTTGCCATCACAGTTGTAATTGATATTCTCCGTGATGTCTCCATCCATGGTCGAAGATCTTAGACCATAGAGCGACTTTATTGTCACGGACTCTTCCGTGTCTATCAATACGCCACCTGTACAATATGTCCTGAAAAGTCCATACAGACTTTCAACTGCCGCGTCGCCCTTCACACTGATAGTTACCGCAGTCATGTTCTCCGGAGTCTCAACAGTGCTCTCAAATGCTCCATATACAGCAGGCAGTTCAGCACCGTCTATGGTTATGGAGATCGGCGAACTGCCCTTACCATGATAGATTCCATATATATTGCCATATTGTATGTCCGTGCTTCCATCCAATGTGAAAGCTTCCTCGCCCTCATCAAGGATTCCATCCCTGTCTTTGTCATTGTAAATATTGAATAACTGCTCGCTGTCAGTGGAATTCGGCGACTGCTTTATGATTACCGAATTGCCGTTGAGCGTGACACCTGATGGTGTAGAGCCTGACGACTCATATACATACTCCAGTCCCTTTCCCGTATCCACAGCTTCAGACTGTGTGTCATCCGCCGCAAATGCCGTTATTCCCGATGCCATGCCAATAGCAGCAAGCACCGACAAGGCCGTTATACCTCCTCGTAGCCTTCTCTTCCTCATCAATTACCCTCCCTTAATTAATTGTTATGCAGACTTTCCTGTTATAATTGTGCACAATAACAGAAAAAGTCTTGCAAATATGTAGATTTTTGCCACTTTAACCATTTTACCATAGCAAAGTTGCAAATACTATCAACAAATTCACAAGACTTTTTTATGCATTTTTATATTTTCTGTTATAATTCCGCTATCTTCTCCTGTTGCCAAACAATAATACAAGTCTGAGCAACTGAAGTGATGCTGATACCATGGCTGCCACATATGTCATAGCTGCCGCTGTGAGTACACTTCTTGCACCCTTGAGTTCATCCGGATAGAGATATCCGCTGCCCTCCAGTATCGCCATTGCTCTTCTCGATGCATTGAACTCCACCGGAAGTGTCACAAACTGTAGGACAACAACCAGTGAGAACAGTATGATTCCGAGTGTTATAAGGTAATCAACCCTCGGAATGAGAAGTCCTATAAGTATGAGCGGCCATGATATGGCTGAGCCTATATTTGCCGCTGGAATGATGCTGACCTGATGGTGAGCGGTGCATATGCATTTGCATGCTGTATGGCATGTCCGCACTCATGGGCTGCCACGCCTATCGCTGCGATGGATCTGGAACCATACACGCTGTCCGACAGATTGAGCGTATGCTCCTTAGGATTGTAATTATCAGTCAGATCTCCTGAGATGTGATGTATTGACACATCCGTTATCCCCGCATTCCTGAGTATCATGTATGCGACCTGGTCCGCTGTGTAGCCTGACCGCGATCCCACCTTCTCATACTTCTTGTATGTGGTCTTGACTCTTGCCGATGCTATCATGCAGAGCACCACGCCTATGAGAACCAACAGATATGTTGGGTCAAAATAAAATCCATAATATGGCATATATATCACCTTTCCCTTTCATGTATCCCTGACGGGGGCTTTTCTTTTCCACTATCCTATAGTATATATTGCGCTTCGTCAACAGGTGTGGATGATACTTCATATAAATTTCATTTTTGCCGGAACTAATTTTATACTTCGTTCTCCTGCCATTTTTCTTATGTCATTTACCTGCAGCTATCTGCCAAGCATCTCATTTACCTTATTCTGCACCTTTACATGATCATACCCTGCCTTCTTCAGCCTGTTCTTTCTGTCATCGCCATTTCCCCAGTCACCGGCTATGACCTCTCTGGCTATCACATCTATCGATTTCTTCTGCGAAGCCTTGACCACTGCATTTACCTTCGCCTGAACCTTATTGTAATCATATCCTGCCTTTTTCAGTCTGCTCTTCCGGTCATCGCCGTTCCCCCATTTTCCGGCTATGACTTCCTTTGCTATCACTTCTATGCTTTTCTTTTTATTATTACTTTTTCCGCTGTTACTGCCCGCGTCTTTTCCCTGTGTACCGTCAGTCTTTTTTGCAGCATATTTTTTCCATGTCGTCTTATCTATATATGACTTGTTAAGATCGAGATTGCCATCGTAACCCGGAAGTCTTCCAACGGATGTGTACTGTCTGATATCACATTCGTATTGACCTTCATTCCATGGATGCTCCTGATATCCCGTCCGCTCGTAATCAGGATACTGTGCAACCCACAGCCTGTATCCCAGGCCCTTTACATTGTCCATGGCGCTCTTCTGGATATAGATCAGGGGCTTAACACCGGTCTTACTGTACACATGATCACACCACTCTTTGCACCATGCCCTGTCACTTCTGCCAAACTGCGGATTATTCTGCCCCTCCCAGTCAAGGACAAGTATCGCCTTGCCCACATATTTCTTACTGTATGCTATGAAATACTCAGCCTCACTGTGGGGATCGCCACCATTTGCATAGTGGAATGCCCCCAGAAGTTTTCCCACTTTAATCACCTGATCACAGTGCTTTGCAAAATACCTGTTCTTGTAGTCCGTGCCCTCCGTCGCTTTCACTATCACAAAGTCACAAGGCACCTTGGTTATATCTATAGTATCCTGCCACGCTGATATATCTATACCATCCATGTAGCCCTTTAATGGAACCTTATTAGAAGCCATAAAATTGTCTCCTGAATTCTTTTGTCTGTATATAATATTCCAGACATTGAATCAGGAGACAATCTTAGGATCATTATTCCGAACTTATACTTATCTGTCTCGTATTACATGTGTCACTGTCATGACGCCTTTATTCATGCCACTTTTCCTTATCTCCGCCCTTGTAAAACCGCTTGAATATCGATATCAGGTAGTCCCATCCCCGGGTACATATAATCGCAATGACAAATGCCCCGAAAAACGCAGCCACAGGATAATACCACACAAATGCTATGTGATAAAATGATAGTCCAACAAAAAGTCCCACCTCACACACAATGACACTGGTGATCAGAACCTGAAAAGAGGTAGGGATCTTCTTCAGCACTCCTACCTCTTTCGTAAATTCCGTTATTACCGATATCAAAGTGCAAAGAACCGCAACAACTACAAGATATACTGCGAATCTGTCCATGCGTATTCACCTCCTTGTCCATGATATAGTTTAATGTATTCCGGAAGGTGGTATGTGGTTATAAAATATTATTGTGTTCTTAAATCTCTTTTTAAATCCAACCTCGCGTTAATGCGAGGTGTTTTACGTTATATAGGAATCTCCAAAATGTATATATATCAAAATTACTTATGTATGAAAATAGAATAATGTATTTAACCGGGCAGCCGAGGGGTGTTACACCATATCCGTTCGAGTCTTGGAAGGGAGTGGTGCCTTATGAGTACATATGAGGAATTCATGGTTATATTAACCGTTGCGATACTTATTGTGACAATTCTGAATCATAGAAAATAAGAAAAACACCTCAGCCGACTAAGCTATGAGGTGTTTCATCTTAAAATGGTTTTTGCCGGACGGATAGGACGTATCTATCGCTCGGCTGTCTTGTTAAGTATATTATACAATATTTTTGACGTTTGTCAAAAATAAAATTCTGAAGTGCACGATCAAATGCCGCATGGGACTTACCAAATCGTCTGGCATGACTGACACTGATACAATTAGCATTTGTACATATAACTCTGTTCAGATATTCAAGCAGACCTGTCTTATCAAGATACAATTCACTATTCTTGTCCTTTGTAAAACTGTCATTACTTGGATTAAAATAAATGCCCATCTCATGCCCTCCTTGTTTATTTCAAATGTCTTATATATAATTCTCAGAATTCATTGATATAGGCCTTTTCTCTGAAATCGGGATATTAATTCAACCTCTTTCCGAGTTGCCATAAAGCTGTGCCCATCCTCAAGTGTTATATTTCCAAGTTCAATATTCTTATCTATGCTACCCATTATATCTGTTTTTATGAGGCTTTTCAACGACGCTATATTCTCAGGAGTGCGTAAGTATCTTTTTAAATGTGCTGTCAAATATTTTATGTGTCAATCTATATTGCTGCCTACTGTTTTTTCTTCCGATTGGTAGCCACACTTTAGCCCTAAATCAACCATAAGTCAATAGATTTTCACAAATGCGCGTATAAGGCAATTTTTCGCGAGATTATTTTAAAATTATAACTTTTTTTACTTTCTTCTCGCCATCAAAATATTCTACTACTATAGTTCTATCCATTTTAATCACCCCTTCCATTTGATATGTAAGGCAATTATAATACCGAATAAATATAAAACAAGTCTTGACAAAATAAAACAAAAGAGTTGCTGTAAAATTCCTTAGCAACTCCCGTTTTCCAACTAATGCTGAATATCAAAGCAATATTTCATATGTATGGCTGTCATCATCATAATATACAAGCATGCCAAATTTGTATTCATCAAAATTGATTTCAACCTTCAAAGAATTTAAAAATCAAAAAAATAGAGAGCCTTTAGATCTCTCTAAAAGCCCTCTAAATCGTTTAAATACTAGGTTTTTATTTAGAACTTACCAGCGTTAGCAGCTTCCTCAACAGAAACAGCTACAGCAACTGTAGCACCAACCATAGGGTTGTTACCCATTCCGATAAGTCCCATCATCTCTACGTGTGCAGGAACTGATGATGAACCAGCGAACTGTGCATCACTGTGCATACGTCCGAGAGTATCTGTCATACCGTATGAAGCAGGACCTGCTGCCATGTTATCTGGGTGAAGTGTACGTCCTGTACCACCGCCTGATGCTACTGAGAAGTACTTCTTACCCTGCTCGATACACTCCTTCTTGTATGTACCTGCAACTGGATGCTGGAAACGTGTAGGGTTTGTTGAGTTACCTGTGATAGATACACCAACGTTCTCCTTGTGCATGATAGCAACACCTTCCTGAACATCGTCAGCGCCGTAGCACTTAACTGTTGCACGAATACCATCTGAATATGCCTTCTCGTATACTACATTGAGCTCAGCCTTCTTGTAGTCATACTTTGTCTCAACATATGTAAATCCATTGATTCTTGAGATGATCTGAGCTGCATCCTTACCAAGACCGTTAAGGATAACTCTAAGAGGTTTCTGTCTAACCTTGTTAGCCTTCTCTGCAATACCGATAGCGCCTTCAGCAGCAGCGAATGATTCATGACCTGCAAGGAATGCAAAACATTCTGTCTCTTCTTCAAGTAACATCTTTCCTAAGTTACCATGTCCTAAACCAACTTTTCTATGGTCAGCAACAGAACCCGGAATA